>Ga0189285_100089_pt1 | contig 40581 bp, 31 predicted proteins | sample GEYOminimetaG_FD_130315 | JGI IMG/M metagenome (GOLD analysis project Ga0189285, IMG submission 130315) | Marine microbial communities from the Costa Rica Dome - GEYO mini metaG | ecosystem: Environmental > Aquatic > Marine > Oceanic > Photic zone | place: Costa Rica: the Eastern Pacific... | reverse complement strand
GTTTACGCTCCACGCTTCCTCCCCACGGTCGGTCACCCTTCCGCAGTTGCGCTTCACTTCGTTCGCTGTGGCCAGCTCACGGGAGGACTTGCACCTCCAGGAGTGCGCCCGTGCCGGGCGCACTAAAAAAGCCCCGCACTTGGCGGGGCTGAAGAGAAAAATCAGTTGAGGTGTCAGTTGCAGTTGTTGCAGATGGCGTAGGCTATGTAAACGCCAGCGGGTCCCATTGGTACACCTCCAGAGTTGTCGTAGAAGCGCGAGACCAGTACCAGCAACCGGTTGTCTGCAGAGGAATAACCGAACTGTTCACCATAGCCAACGTCCCCGCCAGAATACGTGTATTGAGGGGATTCCATTCTGATCAGCCCGGTCGGGCCGTCGACCTGATACGTCCAGGTGTTGGCGGGGAGGCCGGCAGATTGCCGGGTCACATCCAAAACGTCGGTGTTCAGACCAAAATTGGAATAGGCAAAGGTAAGGCCCCTTTGTGAGATTGCTGTGCCACTGGCGTCGAATTCCAGTGTTGCTCCTGGCAGGAAGATGTCCGTTTCAAAGTAGTTCTGCCCGGCAAAGTAGCCTTTCAGCATCAGGTCGTAGGACTTTCCGGCGAGGTCGGTGGCCTGGAAGTTCGGGTCCAGTTTTACACCGATGAGGAACGACGATTCTTCGGTCTGCACGGTATAGGGCGTGAATGGATTGGGAAGCCCCAGTGTCATTACGTCGCTGCCCTGCGACACAAATCCGCCGAGCTCGCCATTCAGCAGGTCCAGCGTGCCATCAGTTGTGAGCCCGAAAGCGCCAAGATCAACGTTGAGTGCGGTTTCTTCGTTCCTTGTATCAATGAAGATATCGCTATTCACCAGGGGTTTCAGGCCCTGGCCGACATTCAGCTGTACTTCGTCGGTCAGAGTGGCGTTGCCAGCCGCATCAACGCTGATGTTGAGGGCCCCTGCTCCGTACTCCATCTCGTTCGGTACAACTGCGTCGAAATCATCAACGATGTTGGAGATGCGCAAGGTGGCGAAGCCCCAGTCTCCGGCGAGCGAATCGACGGTCAGCGATGGATCTGTCTTGCTGAGAACATGGGTATTCATGTCACGACCTTCGGTGAAACTTCCGTCGCTCTCCTCGTACTGGAAGGTATTCGCCTCAGTGGCAATAAAGAGGCTGCGACCAGCATCAAGCGCCCGGAAGTCAATCTCTGTCGCGCCGGTGACAATCTGGGAGCCGTCCTCGGGGTCAATCATGGTGCTTTCCGGAACAGCTGCGAAAAGCCCGGTTTCGGTGAAGGTCAGGTCGAAACTGCTGCTTAAGCCGAAGCATTCACTGATGGAATCGAACACAGCATCCCGTCCGTCCTCGCTAGCACCTGAATCGATCAGCAGGTCGCCTACACAAAAGTCCGACCAGCTGAGTGTCCCGGTTCCATCGGAATTGTCCGCGATGCTGGCGCCCAGATGCGCATAGTGTGCCTGAAACACCGTTGGTGGATTGTTCACCCGTGAACTTTCAAGGCCAGCGGCTGCCCGAAGGTAATGGAAGTCTCCCGTGACGGCAGGACCGGCAGCACCAGGGGTGCCGCTGTTGTCTTCCGGCGGTGTATAGTCCACGGTCAAGTCCCCGTTGCTTACCGCGATGCCTGAGGCCAGCTCGCTCAGTTGCGTTGCGCCATCCTGATCGACCACCAACTGACCATCGACAACAGAGAACAAATAGTCGCCATTGAAGCCGCCGTTGGCAGCCAGGCCGGCCACGCCGTTCTGATCGTACTCGGTGATATAGTCCAGAACCAGCGATTCGCTGTTCCAGGTCCATTCACCGAACTCGATACCCGGAGTTTCGTCGCCCGAGGCGCTGTAGGCATCGCCAATGAAGTAGAAGCCGTCCTCAAGCAGGGTGAGTACCTGGACTTCATCCGGGTTTGCAGGGTTCTGAGTTGCCCATGTGCCGGCCACTTCACCGGTAGTGCTGTTCGCAGGAACTCGGTCAAAGCGCTCGGACCCGCCGTTGGCAAAGCTGAGGGTGAAGCCGTCACTGTCTGCCTCGACACGCAACGGTGTTTCTTCTGGGACTATGTCGCTGGCACCCCACTCACCATTCTGGTCGATCAGAATGCTGGTGAACTCGAAATCACCGGTCTGGTTGTTCCATGTGTAGGTGCCCATTTCCATGCCTGTATTGCCATTCGGATCTGCGTCCGGGCGGAAGTTATCACCAAGCTCCAGATGGATGTATTGCCCGGTTTCAAAGAAGGTAAAGTGGATGTAGGGCGCGTTGTCTGTCCGGTCAGTATTGCGCTTGACGAAGCTGCCGACCAGCGCGCCTGCCTCAGAGGGTGCTGGAACCTGCTCTGCGAACGGGTTGTCCAACCGGGCCGAGACAAATACACCGAAGGGATCCCGGGCAATGAGTCGAAGCTCGTCGGTCTCCCTGGGAACATAGCCTGCTGGCAGTTCGCCTGTGAAGGCCGTGGCATCGTTTGCCAGTGGGTTACCAGTAAAGCCGCCGCCCTGGCCGCCTGAGGTTTGGCCGGTAAAGTTGTTGCGCACAGATACGGCGTCGTATCCCGGAGGTAGAGTCCACTGGAAGCTGTACTCATCGGCCGCCAGATCAGCTGAAGCCGTAGTGATTTCCGGCGCGCCATTGCTGAAGTCAGGTGTGCCGCGGCGGATGGTGAAGGTCGCGGTGGAATCGACAATCCCTTCGACCGGGTTATTCCAGGCAAACGTGACCTGATCGCCGGAGCTGATGGAGCCAGCCGGCAGACCCTGGAAGTCGGCAAAACGGTTGTTTTCGGAGTCGATGGGCAGCCCGCCGTTAAAGCTCTCCAGGTCACCGGAAACGGTAACGCTGGAATCGGCTACCGAGCCCAGGCTTGCTGAGGGGAAGCCCGCATAAATCAGTGTTGCGATTTCTTCAATCACCAGGCTGTCTGCGCCATTCTCGTATCGGTGGGTAGGCTCAACAAAGACGAAAAACTCCAGCTGGTTGCCCTGGAGTTTCCAGTCGCCGTTATCATTGATGGCCTGCCATGGTCCCTGGGCCTGGCCAACGTTCAGCTTCGCCGTACCTTCGCCCAGGTCTGCCAGGGACCAGTTGCGAATGTCTGCCGCCAGTTCGCCGGCATCTTCAATAGCTGCAGCTGAACCGGACAGGCGAGCCGTCAGGCCACTGATGGTCTCGCCGTTGTTGAGGAAGTTGCTGGTTAGGCTCTCCAGGGTTGTTTCATCCTGGCTCTCAAGGGCGTCAGCAAATGAGTTGGCCAGGGTGTTGAGTGCCTGCAATGTGGTTACACCGTCATTGATCTCTGTTTCGTTCACTTCCAGCGTGGTTTCCTCGCTTTCCGGCTGAACAAAACTGTTGGTTATGGTCTGGGTCGGATTTACCCGGTTGGTAATGGTCGCCGTATTCGTGCCCGGATCGATCTGTACCTCGATTACATCCAGAGCCGCGTCGAACCCTGAGCGGTTAGCAGTAAAGGGTGAGTTGCGAAGATCGAAATCGTCTTCAACGCCCAGGGCATCAAGCAAGGGCTTTAAACGCGTCTTCAGCGCCTCTTCCTGAGTCTCGATAGCTGCCTGTTGGATCAGGTCGAAATCCGGGTTGTTGAAAAACTCCTGGGGGCTTCGGCCCACAGCGTTACCAACAATCAGGTCTGTTAGTGGTGTGATGTTTGCCGTGCCATTCAAATCATCGTCAAACGCCACGGAAAGCATCTGGTAGGCATTACCGCCGGCAATACCGCTGGCGTAGAGCAGAACTGGTGTCGTCAGTTCGGAGAGGTCCAGCTCGAAGCTGCCATCGGCATTGATGGATGCTGTTGCCGTATTGTCTGCGGCGTCTCGGGCGCCCACAACACCCGATACAGGTGCCCCGGCCGCTGCGGTGCCGGAGATGGTTGCAGAATCATCGGTGGGAGGTGTGGTTGCGGAGCCGGAGCTGCTGCCGCCTCCGCATCCACTGATAATGAGTGCTGCTGCCATGGTGCACAGCAACAACCATAAACGAAGCGAGTGTTGCCTGATCATTTGGTGTTTCCTCATTCTTGGTTTTTATCGGTTTCCGACAAACCAAAGCTAGAAGAGCCACAAATGCCAGGCATCACCCATATGGTGTATGAGCCTTCAGCCGTTACCTTTCTTCATTTCTTCATACTCATCTTCAAAGAAGAATTTCTCTTCTCCAAAGGCCGGTTCCAGCTCATGCAGCCAGGTTGCCGTCTCGCTGTACTTGGCGAAGAATGGGCGCTGAACCCAGTCCGGGTTGCGGCCCTGCAGGAAGCGCAGCACGAAGACCTTCTCACCGTTGATTTCGGTAATACCCTGAATCTCAACCTTGCCGGGGCCGGCGCTCATGGAAGGGCCACGGGCGGTGCGGGCCAGGCCGCTGACTTTCTTCATGGCTTCCCGGTAAATGTGGAAAGCCTCGACAAGAGGTACTTCGAAGTAGTTCTTGGCGCCGGTATCCCGCTCTACAAACATGTAGTAGGGGATGATGCCCAGCTGCACTTCTTTCTTCCAAAGCTTTGCCCAGGCGTCGGCGTCGTCGTTGACGTGCTTGATCAGTGGGCCCTGGGCACGGATCTCGGCACCGGTGGCGCGAATACGGCGGATGGCCTCTTCGGCAATCTCGGTGGTGATTTCCTGCCAGTGGTTGTAGTGGGCCATGATGGCGACGTGCTTGCCGGCGTCGACCAGTTTCGCGAAAAGGTCGATCAGTTCATCGGCATCCTTGTCGGTCACGAAGCGGTAGGGCCAGAAAGTGAGGGCCTTGGTGCCGATGCGAATGGTCTGGATATGATCGAACTCCGGCTGTAGCAGCGGTTCCAGATACTGCACCAGGTTCTTGGTTTTCATCACCATGGGGTCGCCACCGGTGACCAGCAGGTCTGTGACCTCGGTGTGCTCCTGCAGGTAGCCATGAAGCTTTTCCGCTTCGGTACTGGCCATTTTCAGGTCTTTGTCACCGACGAACTGCGCCCAGCGAAAACAGAAGGTGCAGTAGGAGTGGCAGGTCTGGCCCTGGGCCGGGAAGAACAGCACTGTCTCGCGATACTTGTGCTGAACGCCGTCCAGAACTTCACCGTCGAGCTCCGGCATGTTCATTTCCATCTGGCCGGCCGGGTGCGGGTTGAGTTCGTCCCGGATTTCCTTGGCGACGGCCTGGATCTCTTTCTTGTCGGCACCTTCCCGGTGCAGTTTCGCCATGCGCTCGTAATGCTCGTCCTTCAACATCCCTTTCTGGGGAAAAACAAGCTGATAGATCGGGTCGTTGGGTACCTTGTCCCAGTTGATCAGTTCATTGATTACATACTCGTTGACCCGGAACGGCAGCACGCTGGCTACCACTTTCATTTCAAACAGGGTCTCCTCAGGGAGATTCTGAATGACTTCGATCTTGTCGAGCTGGCGGTCTGTGTAGACCTTGAAACGCCGTTCCTCGAACTCCGTAGTGGGAATCCGGTTCGGAAAGGTGACGATGGAGTTCATAGATCGCCCTCTGTTGGTGCCAATGACAAAAAAGTGGCCCGACCACTTTTTCCTGGGTGGTTAAAAATCAGGCAGGCGAGTATACATAAATCCGGAAATATTTTCAGGTCTAATTAAAAAGCTGCGATAAATCTGAGGGATGCACGGGAGCGAAGAGTCGAAAGTTCAACAAAAAGCGCTAAATGTTCTGAATGATCGGCGAATAGCGGCGAGAAGATCGTTTAGCGTGATAATCAATTTTCGGGCTGATACGAATGCTACGACATTGGTCGCAATCTGGTTGTCTGTTGGTCCAAAAACGGTCATTCTTCCGTAAGTAACCGAAAGAAGCCCGTTCAAAAAGGATTTTTGAGAGGCTTTGATTGAACTAGATGGTCAAAATGTAGTAAAAATACTACGAAACCGGGTGTTCTAATCCACGCACTTCGCCGGCACGCCGGTCATCCCCGGGGCCAAAAGCCCGTGAAACCGAGGTGATCAGGCAGGAAAAGTGTGAAAGCTGTTCTATGCTTTGTACAGGTTCTGTGTACTGGTAGCCGGTACACCTGTCAGGCTGAAAATACCCATAACAAAACACTGCATTCCATCGCAGCTTATCGACACCGCAACGCGCCCGGCTGCTGATCGTGGCGGCGCTGCACTTTTTGATGCCAAGGGGAGGGTTTGATGTACCAGGACGATGATCCCATTGAAACCAGTGAATGGCTGGATGCGCTGGAATCTCTGATCGAGAACGAAGGCGTAGACCGGGCCAAGTATATTCTTGAGAGGCTTTCCGAGCGGGCGAGCCGCGATGGAACCGAACTGCCATATTCCATAACCACGCCGTTCCGGAACAGTATTCCGGTTTCCCAGCAGGCGCCGATGCCTGGCGATCTTTTTATGGAGCGCCGAATCCGCTCCCTGATCCGCTGGAATGCGATGGCCATGGTTATGCGTGCCAACCAGCGTCCCGGTGATCTCGGCGGACATGTTTCCTCGTTTTCTTCGGCAGCGACCCTCTACGATGTTGGCTTCAACTATTTCTTCCACGGCGGCGACGAAAAGCGCGAGTCCGACCTTGTTTACTTCCAGGGTCACTCTTCCCCGGGCATTTATGCGCGCTCCTTCCTTGAGGGCCGTTTCGACGAGAAAGATCTCGACAAATACCGTGAGGAAGTAGACGGCACTGGCCTCTCTTCCTATCCGCACCCCTGGCTGATGCCGGATTACTGGCAGTTCCCCACAGTTTCCATGGGGCTTGGTCCGATTCAGGCGATTTACCAGGCCCACGTAATGAAATACCTGGACAGCCGTGAACTCATCGAGATGGGCGATCGCAAGGTCTGGTGCTTTGTTGGTGACGGCGAGTGCGACGAGCCGGAAACCCTGGGTTCCATCTCCATGGCCGGCCGGGAAAACCTGAGCAACCTGATTTTCGTTGTTAACTGTAACCTTCAGCGTCTGGACGGGCCGGTACGTGGCAACGGCAAGATCATTCAGGAGCTTGAAGGTGTCTTCCGGGGCGCTGGCTGGAACGTGCTGAAAGTCATTTGGGGTCGTCACTGGGATCCGCTGTTCGAAAAGGACAAGGAAGGCAAGATGCAGCACGTTATGGACGAGGTCTGTGACGGTGAACTGCAGAACTTCAAGAGTAACGGCCCTGCCTACACCCGAAAGCACTTTTTCGGGCGGCATCCCGAGCTTGCGAAGATGGTCGAAAACCTCTCCGACGACGATATCAATATGCTCAATCGTGGTGGGCATGATCCGTATAAGATTTATGCGGCTTTCCATCATGCAGTCCATAACAACAGTGGCCGTCCAACCGTTATCCTGGCGCATACCATCAAGGGTTATGGTTTCGGCGAGGCTGGTGAGGCGCAGAACACCGCTCACTCTCTGAAAAAACTGGATATCGAGCAATTGAAGTCATTCCGTGACCGCTTTGCGGTTCCGCTGCGGGATGATGAGCTCAAAGACGTTCCTTACTACCGGCCAGCGCCGGATAGTCCGGAAATCGTCTATATGAAGAAGCGCCGGCAGGAGCTGGGTGGTTTCTATCCCAAGCGTCGGAAGGATTGTCAGCCACTGCAGATTCCCGACCTGGACATCTTCAAGGCGGTCCTGGACGGTTCCGGCGACCGGAAGATCTCGACCACCATGGCCTTCGTTCGCATCCTGACGGCACTGACCAAGGACAAGCGAATTGGTAAGCGCGTGGTGCCGATCGTGCCTGACGAAGCCCGTACCTTCGGGATGGAAGGCATGTTCCGTCAGCTCGGCATCTATACCGCCGAGGGCCAGAAGTACGTTCCGGAAGACCGTGATCAGATCATGTACTACCGGGAAGACAAAAAGGGCCAGATCCTTGAGGAAGGTATCAACGAAGACGGCTCCATGGCAGCCTGGATGGCGGCGGCAACGTCCTACAGTACCAATAACTTCCCGCTGATTCCGTTCTACATCTTCTACTCCATGTTCGGCTTCCAGCGGGTTGGCGATCTGGCGTGGGCATCCGGTGACATTCAGGCCCGTGGCTTCCTGATTGGCGGTACCGCTGGGCGGACCACCCTGAACGGCGAAGGCCTGCAGCACCAGGATGGCCACAGCCATGTGTTGGCTAACACCATCCCGAACTGCAAGGCCTACGATCCGGCTTACGGATACGAAATGGCCGTGGTGCTGCGCAAAGGTATGAAAGAGATGTTCGAGGACAACCAGAACGTCTTCTATTACCTGACCATCGAAAACGAGAACTACGAACAGCCTGCCATGCCCAAGGATTGCGAAGACGGCATCATCAAGGGCATGTACAAGTTCGAGTCTGTGGAAACCAAGGGCAGCAAGAAAACGCCTCGGGTTCAGCTGCTTGGTGCGGGCGCGATCCTTAACGAGGTGCGCGCGGCGGCCCAGATGCTGAAAGACGACTGGGGCGTTGCTTCCGACGTGTGGAGTGTTACCAGCTTCAACGAGCTTGCCCGTGAGGGGCAGCATATTGATCGCTGGAACCGCCTGCACCCGGACGACAAGCCCAAGAAGGCTTACGTCACCCAGATGCTTGAAAAGCAGCAGGGTCCGGTGGTGTCCTCCACCGATTACATCAAGCTGCACTCCGAGCAGCTCCGGGCGTTCATCCCCAAAAGCTACCTGACCCTGGGTACTGACGGCTTTGGTCGCAGCGACACCCGGGAAAAGCTGCGCAGCTTCTTTGAGGTGGACCGTTACTACGTAACCGTCACGGCGCTGTCAGCTCTGGCTCAGGATGGCGAGGTGAAGAACGATGTGGTTCTCGAAGCCATGCGCAAGTACGGAATCGATCGCAACAAAACGAACCCGGTGCTGAGCTAAGGAGTCCGCCATGAGTGAACAGGAAATCAAGGTTCCGGATCTCGGCGGTGCGGATGAGGTCGAGGTTATCGAAATCATTGTCAGCGCAGGGGATTCGGTTGAGGAAGAAGATCCGATTCTGACGGTTGAGTCAGACAAAGCCTCGGTGGAACTGCCGTCTCCCGGTGCCGGCAAGATCACCAAGATCACCGTAAAGGTGGGTGACAAGGTAAAAGAAGGTGATGTTGTTGGCATGATGGAAGCCAGCGCCGGTGGCTCTGACGATGCCGGCAGCGACGAGCCCGAGGAAAAGGCCGAGGAAAAGGAAGAAGCAAAGCAGGAACAGAAGTCCGAAGAGAGCAAGCCAGCGCCGAAGAAGGCTTCTGGTGGCTCCCGCAAGGAGACCGTCAAGGTTCCTGCGCTGGATGGTTTCGACAATGTTCCGGTGATAGAAATCAACGTTGCTGAAGGCGATACCATTGAGGCCGACGATCCATTGGTTACAGTGGAATCGGACAAGGCCACCATGGAGATTCCTTCGCCCTATGCGGGCAAAGTGGGCAAGATCCTGGTATCCGAGGGCGACAAGCTCTCCGAGGGCGATGAACTGCTGGAGATGACGGTTCAGGAAGGTGGTGGCGAAGAGGAAGAAGCCTCGGCGCCCGCGTCTGAGGAACCGGCGAAGGAAGAGAAGCCTGAGCCCAAGTCCGAGGAGAAGCCGAAACAGGAAGCAGAGTCTGCGCCTGAGCCACAGGGCGCCACTTATGAGCCTCCGTCGCCTGGCGCCAAGGTCCATGCTGGCCCGGCCGTGCGCAAGCTGGCCCGTGAGCTGGGTGCCGATCTGACGCGAATCAAGGGCTCAGGCCCGAAGAGCCGGATTACCAAGGACGATGTCCATGCCTACGTGAAGAGCCAGCTTAAGCAGGCTCAGCAGGGTACTGGCGTTGCTACCGGTTCTGGTATTCCGGGTGTCAAGCTGCCGGACTTCAGTCAGTTTGGTGAAGTGAAGCGTGAGGCCATGTCGCGGATGATGTTCGCCACGGCCAATAACATGCAGCGCAGCTGGCTGAACGTGCCTCACGTAACCCAGTTCGAGGATGCGGATATCACCGATATGGAGGATTTCCGCAAGGCCCAGAAAGCGGCCGGCGAGAAGAAGGGCGTGAAGATGACGCCGCTGCCGTTCCTGCTGAAGGCCTGTGCCACGGCGCTGGCGGAACTGCCCCAGTTCAATGTGTCTCTGGACATGGAGCGCAAGGAGGTGGTTCGCAAGAAGTACATTCACATCGGGATTGCGGTGGATACGCCCCATGGGCTGATGGTGCCGGTGATCAGGGATGTGGACAAGAAGGGCTTGTGGGAGCTGGCGGCGGAAAGCGCCGAGCTTGCCCAGAAGGCCCGGGACAAGCAGCTGAAGCCGGCAGAAATGCAGGGTGCCTGTTTTACCATCACGAGTCTCGGTGGTATTGGCGGCACGGCATTTACGCCGATCGTGAATACGCCGGAGGTGGCGATCCTTGGGGTGTCCAAAGCGGCGATGAAGCCGGTTTGGGACGGCAAGGAGTTCCAGCCCCGCCTGATGCTGCCGCTGTCGCTGTCTTACGATCACCGTGCGGTGAATGGGGCTGATGCTGCCCGGTTTACCACGGTGCTCAGTCAGCTTCTTGGGGACATTCGTACCCTTCTGCTTTGATCTGAAGCCTGGTGTCACTCAGCCTGAGGGTTGGGTGGCACGACAAAGGCCGGTGCGACTTTTCAGAACACGCTACAAGCACATCCATGTGCGCTTGTTTCGGGCCATCCCTGGCCCTCTACAGTTCCGAAAAGCCGCACCGGCCTTTGCCGTTCTGGCTCTTGCCTGATCGCTTTTCTGCACGCGCATATCGCTACCTCGGGTTGGCCAGTGGTCTTCCGGGCATTGTTGGTTACTGGCTCTGGGAGCCACCAACATGCATAGCGGTCCGTTCTAAATCCCACCCAAACAAAAACCCCGGCCGGAGCCGGGGTCTCTGCTGAGTTAACTAACTTCTAACGCAAGGATTAGAAGTTGTACTGCGCGATGTACATGAGGCGATTTGCGTCGCCATTGGCGTCTACGTAAGCATCCGCACCAGCAAAGTTGCTGCCCGAACGATATACATAGGCGCTGGCACCATCTGCAAAGTTTATCGCGCCCTGAATGTAGATTATGTCGGTAATGGCAATTTTACCGGCCAGGAATGCCGCGTAACCGATGGATGAATCATCGGCTGTGCCTGTGTCGTAACTTGTTTGCTTGGCCATGACGGCTGCAGCGTAAGAAAATCCACCCTGTGAATCTTCGAACTTCGCAGTCAGTGCGGGAGTGCCAGCCTTAGCAGGAGCGCCGACTACTCCACCGTAGTCGATTGGATTCTCCAGAGAGAAGGAGAGGGGGCCGTTCATGTAGGTCATTTGTTCGGTCCGGTTTTGTGCGCCCGCAGTACCTGGAACGCCATCGAAGTCCACGTTGGCAGTGTTACCGACCCAAGAGTTATAGTTGGACCAGTACCGACCGATTCTGACGTTGTTGTACTCGCCATAAGCGTGGCGCAGGCGCGGCCACCATTAGAGATGTCCTCGTCGATATCTAAGCCGCAACCACGCGAGCGAAATCGTAAAGATTTGTCTTGTAGTCATCAGTGTTCAATGCTATCGCGCCAGCCACACCAAAAACTGCAGTTGCTGCAGTCGCACGACACGAATTGCCAATCTCAGTTTGTTGCTTTGCATCGTTGTTGTCTCCACACATTATTTTTGTTAGACCCAAAAACAAGGTAGTTAGTCGAATTCGTGACAATTCAAATAAACTCCTGCAGAAATTAGACGAATGTCTATAACAGCTTTTCGTTCATATACAGACATCTGCAGTTGCCAGCGAGGCGTAAAGTTGTTCCATGGCATCCGAAAGTACAGTTCTTGAGTCAGCGACGTTCGCGTTTCTTGATATTGAAACCACCGGCGGCAATTCAGCCCGGGACCGGATTACCGAGATTGGTATCCGGTTCTGGCGGGCCGGCGAGGTTGTGGGCGAGTGGCAGACGCTGCTGAATCCGGAAACGCGGATTTCCCCGTTTATCGAAAACTTCACTGGCATCTCCAATGAAATGGTGGCGGATGCGCCGTTGTTTGCGGATGTAGCGGACGAGCTGGAGGAACAGCTCAAGGACAAGGTGTTTGTCGCTCACAATGCCCGCTTTGATTACGGTTTTATAAAATCCGAGTTTCGCAGATTGGAGCGTCTTTTCTCGGCGAAGGTGCTCTGTACGGCGAAGCTTTCCCGAAGGCTCTACCCGGAATTCCGGCGTCACAACATGGATGCTCTGATAGCCCGTCATGGTCTTGCCCAGGTTCAGCGGCATCGGGCCATGGGGGATGTCTCGGCCATGCTGTCGTTCTTCGAGCATGCCCGTGCAGAGAAGGGGGATGAGAGATTCGAAAGTGCCCTGCGGGAGCTGCTGCAACGGCCGAGTATTCCCTCCCATCTACCAACGGATATCCTTCAGGGTCTGCCTCGGGGGCCGGGGGTGTATCGCTTCTACGGTGAGAACGATGTGCTTTTATATGTGGGCAAGAGCACGAACATTGCCCAGCGGGTGGCGTCGCACTTTTCCGGCGATCATAACTCGTCCCGGGGTGTGCGGATGTCCGAGAGCCTCCGTCGCGTCGAGTGCACAGAAACGGCAGGTGAGCTTGGAGCGCTTCTTCTCGAACTCAAACAGATCAAGACGCTGAAGCCCCTGTTCAATCGTCGGTCCCGGGCCGCCAAGAATCTGGTGAGCATTGAGCTTTCGAAAAACGAGGCAGGGTATCTGCAGGCTCGGCTGGTTCGTGAGATCGAGCCGCACCGGTTGGGGGATTATTTCGGGTTGTTCCGCAGCAAACGGGATGCCGAGCGTGCCTTGAGCGGCATCGCGGCCAAAAACGAGCTGTGCAATCGACTGCTCGGGCTGGAGCCTGAAAACGAAGGGCCTTGTTTTCAGCGTTCGCTGGGGCGCTGCAAGGGCGCCTGCGAAGAGCTCGAGAATGTCGAGCGCTACAATCTCAGGGTACAGATTGCCTTTCACGGCCTGCGGCTGAAAACCTGGCCCTGGAAAGGCCCGGTTGGGATTGTCGAGCGCAATGCCCGAACCGGCCGCACGGATATCCTGGTGGTTTACAACTGGATGCACGTGGCCACCCTGCATGACGAAAACGAGCTGCAGGATCTTTCTCTCTGCGGCCAGGCGGTCGCCTTTGATCTGGACTCCTACAAGCTTCTGATCGGCACGCTGTTGGATAGGACCAAGGCTGGGAGCATGCCGCACAGGGTGATTGAATTGCCGGCCATCGGGGAACCGGATGTTCTTATGCCTTGAGTGGCGTATTATGGTGCAAGAGTCCGCACACCTACTTACTTGTCTGGTGTGGTCACTCAACTATTTTTATGTGCTTAGCCGCTTTCCCGAGAGAGATTTATGAATAAAGACCCCGTCAGCCGCGAACTGTTCGATGAAGTCATGGTGCCCAACTACGCTCCCGGTTCCATTATTCCGGTGCGAGGAGAGGGCTCCCGGATCTGGGATCAGGAAGGCCGCGAGTTCATTGATCTCCAGGGCGGCATTGCAGTGACCTGCCTGGGCCATTCCCATCCGGGACTGGTGGGTGCGTTGCATGATCAGGCCGAGAAAATCTGGCACCTGTCCAACGTGATGACCAATGAGCCGGCCCTGCGTCTGGCAAAGACTTTGTGTGACCTCACCTTTGCCGAGCGAGTGTTCTTCGCCAATTCCGGTGCCGAAGCCAACGAGGCGGCCTTCAAGCTGGCCCGGCGCTACGCCTGGGAGCATTTTGGCAAAGACAAGAACGAGATCATCTCGTTCAAGAACTCATTCCACGGGAGAACCCTGTTCACCGTGAGCGTAGGTGGCCAGCCAAAATACCTGGAAGGCTTCGAGCCTGCGCCTGGCGGTATTCATCACGCCGAGTTCAACGATCTGGAATCGGTGAAGAAGCTGATCTCCAAAGATAAAACCTGCGCCGTGGTGGTGGAGCCGATTCAGGGTGAGGGCGGCGTTATGCCCGGCGACCAGGCGTTCCTCCAGGGGCTTCGCGAGCTTTGTGATGAAAATGACGCGTTGCTGGTGTTTGATGAGGTGCAGTCTGGTGTGGGCAGAAGTGGCCACTTCTACGCTTATCAGATGTACGACGTGGTGCCGGACATTCTCTCCAGTGCCAAGGGGCTTGGTGGTGGCTTCCCGGTAGCGGCGATGCTGACGACGGCCAAGGTTGCCGCCAGTCTGGGTGTTGGGACCCATGGCAGCACCTACGGTGGTAACGCGCTGGCCTGCGCCGTGGCCCAAAGGGTGGTGGACACCGTCAGCCAGCCGGAGATTCTCAAGGGCGTGAAAGCCCGTTCCGACAAACTCCGCAAGGGTATGATGAATATTGGTGAGCGCTACGGTGTGTTCAGTGAGGTTCGTGGCGCCGGTCTGCTGCTCGGTTGTGTGCTGACCGAAAAATGGCAGGGCAAGGCCAAGGATTTTCTGAATGCCGGCCTGGAAGAGGGCGTGATGGTACTTGTGGCCGGTGCGAATGTGATTCGTCTGGCGCCGTCCCTGATTATCCCCGAATCGGACATTGACGAAGCCCTCGAACGTTTCGAAGCGGCGGTGAAAAAACTGGCGGCCTAAGGAGATTTTATGTGGCTGGTACGTCCGGCTCGGCCGGATGATCTGGACCAGATTCTGGCCATGGCGGGCACCCAGTGTGCCCGTCTTTCTTCCACTCTGCCCAAGCAGGGCGATGCCCTGGCCTACAAGATCGAGCAATCCCTGGCGTCTTTTTCCGGCAGGATCAGCGCCGAAGACGATCCGCCCAGGTTTCTGTTCGTGCTGGAAAACACCAAGACCGGAGACATTGCTGGCACCGCCGGCATTGATGCCCGCGCCGGCAATGGCCAGCCCTTCTACAGTTACCGTCGGGATGCCCTGATCCATGCCTCTCATGAGCTGGGGGTGTCGCGCCGGGTGGAGGTGCTCTACCCCTCTCACTCGCTGACCGATGTCTCGTTATTGTGTTCGTTCTCCATACGGCCCGAACTCCAGAATACCGACGCGTTCGAGTTGCTATCCCGTGCCCGGATTCTGTTTATTGCCGATCATCGGGAATGGTTTACCCCTCGGATGGCGGTGGAAATCCAGGGGGTGCAGTTGGAGGATGGCAGCGTACCTTTCTGGGACAGTCTTGGCCGGCATTTCTTTGATATGGATTTCGAGACGGCAGACCAGTACTCCGGTCAGCTGAGCAAGACCTTCATCGCCGAGCTCATGCCCCCGAATCCCATTTATGTCACGCTGCTGAGTGAGGCTGCCCAGAAGGCGATGGGGCAGCCGCATCAGATAACCGTGCCCAATTTTGAGCTACTTCAGCGGGAGGGATTCCAACCGGGCAGTTTTCTGGACATTTTTGATGCCGGCCCGGTTCTGGAGGGGCGCACCGATAGCCTGAAAACCCTGGTGACCAGCCACCCCAAGGAGCTTCATGGCAGTAATGAGGATGTGGGTGAAACCTGTCTGATCGCTGCTGGCGAGCGGGAGCAGTTTCGCTGCACCCTCACACCGGTCGCTGAAACTCTGGACGACAAACTCAAGGTTCCGGTTTCGACCTGGAAGGCGCTGAACAGTACCGCGGGCGACCGGGTAAGGATTGCGCCGCTATGACAAGCTTGGGAATGGCAAAGTTTGTAGCTGTCGATCTCGGGGAGGCGACCTTATGCTGGTAATTCGCCCGTTACAGGAAAACGATCTGGATGACCTGTACGCCATGGCCCAGGGTGCCGGTAAAGGGCTGACTACCTTGCCGGCGGATCGAGAGTTGCTCCAGAAAAAAATCAATCATGCCCGTGAGACGTTCAATCAGCGCATTGCGCCGGAAGCAGGCTTGTATCTGTTTGCTCTTGAGGATATCGAGCGCAAAAAAACCGTTGGGATCAGTGGCATTCAAGCCCGGGTTGGTCTGGACGAGGTGTTCTACAATTACCGCCTGAGCGTTACGGTGAATGCCTCTAAAGAGCTGGGTGTGCATGTACGGACACCCACGTTGCACCTGTCCAATGACATGACCGACACCAGCGAAATCTGCTCGCTGCTGCTGTCGGATGAATACAAAGGCGGGGGCAGCGGGCTGCTTCTCTCCCGGTGCCGGTTCATGTATCTGGATGAATTCCGCAAGCATTTTTCGGAAAAAGTGTTCGCGGAAATGCGCGGCGTGTCCGATGCCCAGGGTCGAAGCCCGTTGTGGGACGCACTGGGAACCAAGTTCTTTGACATGGAATTCAGCGAGGCGGACATGCTGTCTGGCCTGGGCAACAAATCCTTTATTGCCGAGCTGATGCCCAAGTACCCGATCTACCTGCCCATGCTGCCTGATTCGGCCCGGGCGGTCATTGGCCGGGTTCATGACAACACCGCGCCAGCGCTTCGCATGCTTCAATCAGAGGGGTTCAACTTTAACGGGCTGGTGGACATTTTTGATGGTGGCCCCGTGGTTGAAGCTTTCGTGCACAACATCCGCACGGTGAGGGAAGGCATGAATCGGCACGCCATGGTGACTCGAAAGCCAGTGAACCTTAACGTGCCTGCCGATGAGCGGGTGATGGTGTCGAATCGCTCGTTCCGGGACTTCCGGGTGACCACCCTGCCGATAGATTGCATAGGGCCGGATACCGTCAGCCTTCCGCCGGAAGTGGCCGAGGCGTTGCAGATTGAATCGGGTGATCCGGTTCGTCTGGCCCCCTTGAAAGACTCGGGGATGCTGACCAAACATACTTATAGAAGTTCAGTACCGGGAGGTGCATCAAAATGGCAAAGCTGACAGGTGAACTGTTTGTCGACGGGCTCTGGCTGCAGGGCCATGGGCCGATATTCGAATCTGTCCAGCCGGTGACCGGTGAGACAATCTGGGATGGTGAAAGCGCCAACCTTGAAGATGTGGATGCGGCCGTTCGTGAGGCCCGCAATGCCTTTGTGAAGTGGCAGCGCAAAAGCTTTGCCGAACGTCAGGCCGTGGTTGAAGCCTTTGGTGAGTTGCTGGAAGCTCACAAGGAAGAGCTGGCCCATCAGATCGGGCTGGAAACCGGCAAACCCCTGTGGGAGTCACGCACCGAAGTAGCGGCAATGATCGGCAAGATCGGCATTTCGGTGAAAGCCTACAACGACCGCACTGGCACATCCGAATCCGATGTTGCCGGTGGCCACGCCGTGCTCAGGCACCGGCCCCATGGCGTCGTTGCAGTATTTGGCCCTTATAACTTTCCGGGGCACCTGCCGAACGGCCACATAGTGCCCGCCCTGCTGGCCGGTAACACGGTGGTGTTCAAGCCGAGCGAGCTGACCCCCGGTGTCGCCGAACTAACGGTCAAACTCTGGGAGAAGGCTGGTATTCCGGATGGAGTGGTCAACCTCGTGCAGGGTGACTCGTCGACTGGCAAGTCCCTGGCCAATCATCCCGGAATCGATGGCTTGTTTTTTACCGGCAGTTCAACCGTTGGCCATCTTCTGCACAAGCAATTCGGTGGCCAGCCGGAGAAAATCCTGGCCCTGGAGATGGGCGGCAACAACCCGCTGATCGTGCAGGACGTGGCCGATGTGGATGGCGCGGTACATCACGCCCTGCAGTCGGCATTCCTGTCCGCCGGCCAGCGTTGCACCTGTGCACGGCGACTGCTGGTGCCCAAGGGCAAGAAAGGCGACGCGTTCCTCGACCGGCTGGTGGAAGTCTCCGCACGTATCAAGGTGGGTGAATTCGATGCCGATCCGCAGCCGTTCATGGGATCGGTCATTTCCGCGGAAGCCGCTGACAAGCTCCTGGCGGCCCAGGCCAGCCTGCTTGAAAAGGGGGGCAAATCCCTGCTGGAAATGAAATCCCTGAAATCGGGAACCGGCCTCTTGTCCCCGGGTATCATTGATGCCACCGGGCTCGACGTCACCGATGAGGAATTCTTCGGGCCGTTGCTGATGGTGTATCGCTACAAAAGCTTTGACGACGCCCTGGAGCTGGCCAATGACACGAGCTACGGGCTCTCCGCAGGTATCCTGACAGATGACCGGAAACTCTATGAACGTCTGGTGGAGGAAGTGCGTGCCGGCATTGTGAACTGGAACCGGCCACTGACCGGCGCCAGCAGTGCCGCGCCCTTCGGTGGTGTTGGCGCCAGCGGTAACCATCGCCCGAGCGCCTACTATGCCGCCGACTACTGTGCCTGGCCAATGGCGTCTCTGGAGGCCGGCAAGAGTGAGTTGCCAGAGTCTCTGGCACCCGGCCTCAATTTCGATTAACGGGACCCAGTGCCATGGTGAAACACGCGGTTGAAGCAAACTTCGATGGCCTGGTTGGCCCAACCCACAACTACGCGGGGCTGTCCTGGGGAAATGTGGCCTCCAAGTCCAATGTCAGTTCCGTCTCCAATCCCAGGGAGGCGGCATTGCAGGGCCTGGCCAAGATGAAGCGCCTGGCGGACCGGGGCTATGTGCAGGGCATCTTGCCGCCCCATGAGCGCCCCCATATCCCGACGCTTCGTGCGCTGGGATTTGAAGGGACGGATGCCCAGGTGCTGGAGCAGGCGGCCAAATCGAGTCCATCGATACTGGCGGCGGTCTCGTCGGCGTCGCCGATGTGGACGGCCAATGCGGCCACCGTGTCGCCGAGTGCCGACACGTCAGATCACCGCGTGCATTTCACCCCGGCCAACCTGAGCGCCAAGTTTCACCGGTCTATCGAACATACCGTGACCGGGCGTTCCCTGAAGGCCATCTTTGCTGATGAAAGCTACTTTGCCCACCATCCGGCACTGCCATCCGTGAGCCACTTTGGGGATGAGGGCGCCGCCAACCACACCCGCTTGTGCGCCGGTTACGGCGAACCCGGTGTGGAACTTTTCGTGTACGGCCAGATTGCATTCAACGAACAGGCGCCGGCACCGAAGAAATACCCGGCGCGGCAGACGCTGGAAGCCTCCCAGGCGGTGGCGCGACTGCATGGGCTCAAGGATCGCAATGTGGTCTTTGCACAGCAGAACCCGGAGGCCATTGATGGCGGCGTTTTTCATAACGATGTGATTGCCGTCGGTAACGGCAATACCCTGTTTTACCACGACATGGCGTTTCTCAACGAAGACCAGGTGCTGGCGAATATCCGTGAGCGCCTGACCGGCGCCGAGCTGGAAGCGGTGCGGGTCAGCAGTGCTGAGGTGCCACTGGACGATGCGGTGGCGTCCTACCTCTTCAACAGCCAGTTACTGAACACGCCGGATGGCATGCTGCTGGCGGTGCCCGGCGAGTGTCGGGAAGTGGCTTCTGTCAGCCGTTATCTGGATAACCTGGTGAAGTCCGGTGGGCCGATTACCTCGGTCGAAGTTTTTGACGTTAAACAGTCCATGCGCAATGGCGGTGGGCCTGCCTGTCTGCGTTTGCGAGTGGTATTGAATGACGAGGAGCTCAGGGCAATCAACCGGGGCGTGCTGCTCACTGACGAACTCTACGAGCGGCTGACCACCTGGGTGGAAGCTCACTACCGGGATGAGCTCAGCCAGGATGAGCTTGGCGATCCGATGTTGCTGGAAGAGGTGCGCAAAGCCCTGGATGAGTTAACCGGGATCATGGGCCTGGGTTCCATCTATGATTTCCAGCTCTAAAGGTTGTTGAGCCCCGGGGCCGTCAGGCTGAGATCGACGACGTCAGCATATCCATCGTGTGTCGGATCAACTGCTCGGCCGGAAATTCCGGGTTGCCTTCGCCCATTTCCGACTGACATAGCAATATTACCCCGTGCAGGGCACCGCGCAGATACAAAGCGGTTTGAACGGGGTCGGTAATCCGGTCCCGGTTCATGGTGCCGTCCTGAAGCCCCAGCTCTATTGCTCCCACCATCAGTTCCATCAGGTCTGATTTCGAGCACAGCATTTCCTCAGCCTGGCTTTCATCGGCCTCGGCCATGGCTGTGGATGCCTTGGTCAGCGCCGAGAAGTAATCCGGTTCCTCCAGATAGAAGCGATAATAGGATTCCCCCATTGCCCGTATCTGGGCCAGACCATTGTCGGCGGTCTGTCGTGCCTCTTCGAACCGCCGGAACAGGCTGTGTCCCGCCCTTAGCATGATGCCCCGCTGTATCGCTGCCTTGTCCTTGAAGTACACGTACAGCAAGGCCCGGCTGAGACTGGCGGTTCGGGCGATGTCGTCCATGGACGTGCGCTCGTAGCCCTTTTCGGAGAACACCAGTTCGGCGGCATCCAGAATGGTGTCGTAACGGGCCTGTTTCTCTCGCTCGCGGCGGGTTTTCAGCGGTTCGCTCATTCAATCATCCGGTTGGTTGGCAACAGCAGGCATAGGATACCTGAAAACGAATCAAACCCGATTATTGACAAAATGTCAAAGAATGACATGATGTCTAAATCAACCATCGGGTTTCTCCAGGGACTGGACCCCGCCAACTACACGAGCATGGATGAAAGGAAGAGTCATGACACCACTTCGAATCCCCGTCGCCATCGTATCGCTTGCGGTTTTTTCACTGTTTCTGTCGGGCTGCAAAGCCAGTGACGTAACCCCGGAATCCGGGGAGCAGAAGGTTTCAGTGCGTGTGTCAGAGGTTACTGGCGGTGAACGCCAGGATATGCCGCTGCGGTTCTCAGGTATTGTTCGCGCCACCCAGCGCGCAACGCTGACATTCCAGGTCAGTGGCACCCTCAGGGAGCGTGCGGTGGAGCTGGGCCAGAAAGTGCAGGCCGGTGATCTTCTCGCCCGGGTCTACAATCCCGGCCTGGAGCCGGCCCGGGATTCTGCCCGGGCCCGGCTGGAAGAATTGCGAACGCAGTATCTGCAGGCCCAGCGGGAATGGGAACGCTCCAGCCGGTTGCATGAGCGTGGTGTTGTATCCGAACAGACACTCGAGCAGCTTGCAGCGCGGCGGGATTCCCTGGAAGCCAGCGTGGCAACGGCGCGGGCGTCCCTGGCTGAGGCAACGCAGCTACTGGAAGAGAGTACACTCCGGGCACCTTTTTCCGGGCGGGTGGAAGCGCTGCTGGTTGAGCAGGATGAATTTGTTGCCGCCGGTCAGCCGGTGATGCGGCTGTCCTCTCCAGAAGGGCGCGAAGTGGAAGTGCGGGTACCCGCGTACCTGCTGGATCACGTGAAGCTGGAGCAGACGTTGCCCGTCTGGTCGGTGCAGGATCGCAGTCAGCCGCCGCAAACCGGTTCGGTGGTTGAAATCGCCCAGGCGAGCGCCATTCGCGGTGAGTTGCATCCTGTTCTGTTGAGCCTTCCGATTGACACGCTTGAGCCTGGAGCGCCCGTAGAGGTGGGGATTACCCCGGTGCGGGAATCCGCTCTCACGGTTCCGCTGCTTTCGGTGATTCGCAACGCCGAGGGCGTCAGCGTGTTTCGGGTTCGGGATAGTGTGGCCAACCGGGTTTCGGTAGAAGTCGACCGGGTTGTCGGGGAACGAGTGGTGGTTACCTCCGGTGATCTGTCTCCCGGTGATCAGTTGGTTTATGCCGGAATGACACGGCTGGCGGACGGTGATGCCGTGGAGGTGCGCTGATGACCCGTCGGCTTCTGAACTGCCAGCGCCTGCTGGGCATGGTTGTGACCATGCTCTGCCTGCTCGGTATAGCTGCTTACAGCACCATGCCGCGACAGGAAGATCCGTCTTTTCCGTACCGGGCCGGCCTGATCAGCATTAATTATCCGGGTGCCAGTGCCGAGGCTGTCGAACGTCTGGTACTCCGGCCCCTGGTGGATGAGCTGCGTCAGGTGGAGGAGGTGGATTATACGCAATCCACGGCCCGTACCGGCGTAGCCATCGTTCGTCTGCGCCTCAATGACGATATCTACGACACCGACCCCGCGTGGGACCGGGTTCGCCAGGCTATGGAGCGTGCAAAGCAGGACTTTCCGGATGACGTGGGGCGGATGGTGCTCGACGATCGCCTGATCGACATTCCCGCCATTGTCATGGCCGTGGGTGGTTCACCCTCGGTCACCGAATTGTCCGATGTTGCCGAACGGCTGAAGCAGAATCTCTCGGATCTACCCGGTGTGTCGCGGATTGAGTTGGAAGGCGATGCCGACGAACAGATTACCCTGGCCCTGGACGATGCCGCGCTCTACCGCCTTGGCATATCCCCGGCGCGGGTGCTGGACACGCTGGCACGCCGAAACCAGACCATTCCCGGTGGCTTCGTCGTGGTGAACGGCCGCCGCCTGTCGGTGCTTCCCAACAGCGAGTTTGCCGATATCGATGCCATCCGGGCTACACCCATCGAACTTCCGGATGGCTCCCAGGTACCGTTGGCTGCGGCGGCGGATGTCTGGCGCGGGCCGGTGGAACCGAGACAGCCGGAAACCTGGTATGACGGCGAGCGGGTTGTTCTGGTCTCCATCATCATGGAAGAAGGCACCACCGATGCGATCCGTTTCGGTGAGCGGGTGCGTGAACGCATGGAGCAGATTCGCGGAGATTTCGAACCCTACGAGATCCGCGAGATGTTTTTCCAGCCAGACAAAGTACAGGAACGACTCGACAACCTGGCCTGGAGCCTGGTGCTCTCGGTGCTGATTATCGTGGCGGTGGTCTTCACCGGCATGGGCATCCGGATGGGGCTGCTGGTGGCCTCGATTCTGCCCATGGTGGCCCTGATCAGTGTCGGGCTCTATGATCTTGGCGGCGGCGTGCTGCACCAGATAGCTGTGATCGGCATGGTAATCTCCCTGGGCATCCTCATCGACAACGCCATCGTGATTGTGGAAAACATCCAGGGGCATCTGGATGAGGGTATGCGCCGGCTGGATGCCCTGCGCAAAGCCGTCAGTGAACTGGCTGGCCCGCTGGGAGCCTCGACGGGCACCACGCTGGCGGCCTTCGCACCCCTGCTTCTGGCCAAGGGCGGTGCCGCTGACTTCACCCGCGGCGTGCCGGTGATGATCATGCTGACACTGTCCGTCAGCTATCTGCTCGCTATCTCTGCCGTTCCGCTGCTGGCGGCCCGATTCCTGAAACCCCGGCGCAAGGCCGGCCAGGACAGATTGATTGGCGTTGCCCGCTTCCTGGGGAGTCTGGTTTCCCGTTATCCCGGGCGACTGATTGCCGCCGGTGCAATCCTGGTGGCTATCAGTGTTGCGATGACCCCCTTTATGGCCCAGCAGTTCTTCCCGAATGCCGATCGCCCCCGGGTGATTGTTGAAGTCTATATGCCCGAGGGCACCGACCAGGCTCGCACGGCAGAGGCAACCGAAGGTCTGGAGCGAATGATCCGCTCACAGCCGGATGCGTTTGAGATTCATCGGTTCGTAGGCTTCACCGGACCTTCTTTTTATTACAACCTGCAGCGCGCGCCCCAGGCACCGAACCGGGCCCGTCTGGTGGTTACCACACCGACGCTGGAAGACACCACAGGCATGATTCGCTGGATCCGCGCCCACGTGAAAGCCGAGATGCCGGAGCTGGATGTCACCGTGGGTATCCTCGGGCAGGGGCCCCCCAGAGCTGCCCCGGTGGAAATCCGCGTTTACCACGCCGACGACGGCTCGCGGATAGAAGCGGTGGAACAGATTTTCAGCATCCTGCGAGGTGTGGAAGGTACGGTTGACGTACGCCACGACCTGGACATCGGCGTACCCAGCATCGCCATCAACGTGGACGACGCCACCGCGGCCCGATATGGCCTTACCCGCGCGGATGTGGCCCAGAGCCTGTACGGCCAGAGCTTTGGTGTGGTTGCCGAGCGCTATCGCCAGGAAGATGATCCCATTCCCCTGGTGCTGCGTTCCCGCGAGGGCACGGCCCTGTCACTTTCACGATTGCTGTCAGTGAATATCTACAACGACCGTGGCGATGCCATACCACTCTCAGCCGTAGCCACCGTGGATACAACCTGGGAACCGGCGGCAAGATACCTGCGGGATGGCGTGCGGGTGAACACCGTCACTGCAAACCTGGAAACCGGCTATAGCTTCAGCCAGGCGTTGGATGGTCTGTACGCAGGCCTTGAGGAAAACCCGTTACCGCCCGGCACCCGCGTGGCCATGGGCGGCGATGCCGAAGGCTCCGGTGAAGCCAACACCGCTCTGCTCACCGCAGCCCCTATCGGCATGTTGCTGCTGCTGTTTTTCCTGCTGCTGCAGTTCAACTCCTTCCGCCGGGTCGGCATCATCCTGCTGACAGTGCCACTGGCCACCGTCGGTATCTTCCCGGGGCTTGTGCTGTCCGGCTCACCCTTCGGCTTCCAGTCTCTGCTGGGCGTGATTGCCCTGGTGGGGATCGTGGTGAACAACGCCATCGTTCTGTTGGACGTGATGGATCGGGAACTGGAGAAAGGACAAGACATCCGCGACGCCATGCGCAACGCGGTAGAGCAGCGCACCCGCCCGATCCTGCTGACCACCGCGACCACCGTGGCCGGCCTCCTGCCTCTGGCATTCTCCAGTTCGACACTCTGGCCACCCATGGCCTGGGCCATCATCTCCGGCCTGCTGGCTTCAACAGTGCTTACATTGCTGGTTATACCGGCTGTGTGTACCCAGCTAATCAAAGTCAGCGTGCCGGAACCCGAAAACGCCCCGGCCTGAGTCGCTGAAACTGGGGTCAGGTGAAGCTCTCACCTGACCCCGTTTTTGGCCGGATCAACAGCCCGACTCGATGGCCGACCGGCACCTCCGGATTTGGAAACACAATCGCCTCGGGCGAATGCCCCACCCGGTAGCTGGTTTCATGATCCTCCCAGATGACTGTGCCGGGCTGGTACTCGGTAAAATTGGCCACATCGTCCGGAATATGAAACCGGAAGTTCTTCCCCGTGTTCAGGATCTCATGCACCACCTCGAACACCGTCAGGTGATCAAACGGCGGCTGTGGGGCAGGTGAGGGTTGCCCTCGGAACCGCCGACGCAAGGCATCCCGGATACCCGAGAAACGCCCCAGATCATTCTGACCGAACGGCCGCACCTTACCCAGCTCCACCGTAAAGCTCTCGGCCTTCAGCAGCGACGACGAAAACGACGAAAACGTCGTGCCCGCTTTATGCTGCAGCAGAAGCGTCTCCACCTCCGCCTCCAACAGAAATTCGCACTGCTCTGACGGAACGGTCCGCCCCTCAACATACGGATACAACGCAAACCGCTCACGGTGAGAAGGTCGAATCGCCGTGTGCAGATCATAGTGATAAAGCGCCTGTGGATTCGCCATCGCAAACTGCCGGCACGCCTCCTCAAGCTCCTGCGCCCGCGCAGCCTCGGCCAGCCCTTTATACTCGCTTCGCCCATGAGCGCCATCGAACAGCCGGTTCAGATTCACCTCCATAAACCGCTTCCCGGCGACCATCGCGGGTGGGTTCCCAAGAATCAGCAATACCGGACAGGCAAGCTGCCACTCGCCGTCAATCAGTTCCGAAATCAGCCCGTTCAGAACTTCAATGGGCGCCGTTTCGTTGCCATGAACACCGGCAGAAACAATGATGGCTTCAGCGTTCGGATTGTTGCGGTCAGCGGGAGGTGCAATGTCCAGAACGCCAACAGCCTTGCGGCTGATACGGGTGCCATCGGGGAGGAAAGTCTTTGTTTCCGGGAGTGAGGCATTGGCGTTGTCGAGCGTCTGGGAGAGCCAGTCTGAATGCGTTCCAAACAGATCGTGTTTTGCTGACATAGAATCCCCGAACCAGGTCTGGGGGCGGGCAGGGTATTGCCTCCCGGGAATGTCTGAAGCCATGGATGGCTTCAGTCAAGCGCACATGGATGTGCTCGTAGCGGTTCCCGGGAGGCAATACCCTGCCTGCCCGGACACTGAAGTATGATTTTTGCAGACTTAGCCGCTAACCGGCCGCTGATGCTTCAGCAGATGGTTTTCCAGTTTGCGGAACGCGAACACCAGAATAAACGTAAGCGCCATATAGCAAAGCGCCACAAAGATAAACGCATCAAACGGCGCATAAAACCGGGAGTAAATATTACGGGCCGCCCCCGTCAGATCCACGATGGTTACCACACTGGCAATCGCACTGGCATGCAGCATGAATATCACCTCGTTGGAATAGGCCTGCACCGCCCGTCGCGCCGCACTCGGCAACACAATCCGCCGCATCCGCATAAACCAGTTCATGCCATAGGCCTTGGCCGCCTCAATCTCGCCGTTGGGCGTGGACACAATCGCACCCCGGATAATTTCCGTGGTATAAGCCGCCGTGTTCAGCGTGAACGCCAGAAGGGCCGGGTAGAACGGCTCCCGGAAAATCTCCCACCAGAAGGTCTCCTGGATGCCGGGAATCTGCGCAATGCCGTAATAGATGATGTAAAGCTGGATCAGCAACGGCGTACCGCGGAACAGATAGGTGTAAAGCCAGACCGGACCGGACACGAACGGATTGCGAACCGTCCGCAGGATGGCCAGCGGAACCGCCACCAACAAACCGATGACCAGGGACAGGAACACCAGATGCACGGTCGTGACCATGCCATCCCAGTACTCCATGAGGGTCATGGCGGTAAAGATTTCGTTCTGGTTCAGCCACTCGGCAATGAAATCAGGCATCTGTTAACTCCCCTGAACCACGCCGACATTGGCCCGCTTGTCGAGCCACTTGATGAACAATTCCGATCCCGCCGTCAGGGCCATATACACTGCCGCTACTGGAATAAAGAAGTGGAACGGCATGCGCTCCGCCTTGGCAGCTTCCTCGGCCACACGAACCATATCAGTGAGTCCGATAATTGAAACCAGGGCGGTCGTCTTCAGCAGAACCTGCCAGTTGTTACCCAGGCCGGGCAGGGCATGGCGCAGCATTTGCGGCAGCATGATTCTGCGAAAGGTATGAAGCCGGGTAAAGCCGTAGGCCCGTGCCGCTTCAATCTGGCCCTTTTCAACCGCCAGGAAGGCACCCCGGAAGGTTTCGGTCATGTAGGCGCCAAAGATCAGCCCGATCGTTACAACGCCGGAGATGAACGGGTCGAACTGAAAGAAAAAGTCGATTTCGTAAGCTGCCCAGAGGTAATCCGAGAGCATATTCACTGCAACCTGGCCGCCATAATAGAACAGCAGCATCATCACAAGGTCTGGCACGCCACGAATCAGGGTGGTATAGGTGGTTGCGATACCTTTGGCTACCCGGCTTTGCGACAATTTGGCAGACGCGCCAATGAGTCCCAGGGCAACCGAGAGAGCAAGAGACAGGAAGGCCAGTTCAATGGTGACTACTGCCCCTTCCAACAGGGCCGGGCCATAGCCTTTCAGATCGAGCATGGGAGTGTCCGGTAAGCAGGGGCGGCCCTGATGGGCCACCCCTCGGCAGATTTACATCTTGATGTCGTAAGCGAAGTACTTCTGCATGATGGTGTCGTAGGTGCCATCTTCCTTCAGGGTGCGAAGGGCAGCGTTTACTTCGTCTGCAAGATCGGTGTCGCGCTGGCGCATGGCAACACCCACGCCTTGACCCAGCTTGACCGGCTCACCGACTTCCTTGAAGCCGTCTTTGGAGAGCACGGTTTCTTCACCCACCGGGTAGTCTACGAACACGACATCCAGACGCTGACCTTCCAGGTCCAGAACCATGTCATCAGCCGTGGTGTAGCGTTTGATGGTAACAACGCCGCCCATGTTTTCTGTGACGTAGGTGTCCATGGTGGTGCCACGCTGAACACCAACGGTCTTGCCTTCCATCGCGCTCATGTCAGTGACGTCAGTGTTGAAGCTCTCAGGTCCGAACCAGCCGCCCGGGGTGTTGTAGTACGGCTCGGAGAACAGAACCCGCTCTGCGCGCTCCGGCGTAATGGACATGGAAGACATGATCAGATCGAATTTACGTGCCAGCAGGCCCGGAATCATTCCGTCCCACGCCTGAATTACGAATTCGCAGTTGGCATTCATTTCCTCGCACATGGCTTCAGCCAGCTCTACTTCAAAGCCGGTCAGGTTTCCGTTCTCATCTTTGTATTCAAACGGTGCGTAGGGCACGTCGAATGCGATGCGGAGATCCCGCTCCTGGGCTTGTGCGCTACCAGCAATCAGGGCGAGGGCGCAGCTTGCTGCAAAAATCATTTTCTTCATGTGTCACTTCTCCAGTGGTTTGCCTTTTGGGCTTTATTTTTGATGGAAGTTTTTGGTTCCAACATTTTATTTCTTCACCGGTTCAAGATAGCACCGAGTGTCAGAAGTTGGGAGTCAGGAACTGTTTCATGCGTTCCGAATCCGGGTGATCAAACACTTTCTCGGGGGTACCCTGTTCCTCGATCACGCCCTGATGCAAAAACAGGACCTGACTCGACACATCCCTTGCGAATGCCATCTCGTGGGTGACCACGATCATGGTTCGGCCTTCCTCGGCCAGGCTTTGCATAACCTTCAGCACCTCACCGACCAGCTCCGGGTCCAGAGCCGAGGTGGGTTCGTCAAACAGCATGACTTCCGGTTCCATGGCCAGGGCGCGGGCAATGGCTGCGCGTTGCTGCTGACCACCGGACATCTGGGCCGGGTAGTAGTCCTTGCGTTCGTAGATACCCACCTTGTTCAGGTAGGCTTCGGCGCGCTCGATGGCTTCTTTCTTGGGAACCTTGAGCACGTGAATCGGCGCTTCAATAATGTTCTCCAGCACGGTCATGTGGGACCAGAGATTGAAGCTCTGAAACACCATGGAGAGCTTGGCACGGATCAGTTCAACCTGTTTGTTATCCGCCGGGATACGTTCGCCCTTACGGTTGGTTGTGAACCTTATTGGGTCGCCGTGCACGATAATGTCGCCGGAGGTGGGTGTTTCCAGCAGGTTGATGCAACGCAGGAAGGTACTCTTGCCGGAGCCGGAGCTGCCGATCAGGGAAACCACATCGCCTTTGCGGGTCTCCAGTGAAATACCTTTGAGCACTTCAAGCTGGTCAAAGGTTTTGTGAATGTCCCTGCAGATCAAAGGCGCTTGGTCCGCCATGGGTGACTCCTGGGGCTGTAATTCAAAGGCGCATGTTTTACGGACTGTGGATCCGGAAATCAATCCCTTAATAAGAGCGTTTTACCGAAATTCACCGCCGTTGGCTGCATGACATTGTGGTCGAATGATTGTTCAATGCAAGCTTTTTGCCATGCTCAGGTGCCGGCCCGGGAATATTCATTAGCCGCTTCCTGGTTGACTGGCAGCCGGATGAGGGTGCCGCCATCCTTCTCCATGTCTCTCATTGCCTCGCTGACAAAGCGTACATGAGCCATCGCCACCTTCTGTGCATTGGCAGCCTTTCCGGCAATGACGGCTTCATAGAGCTGCCGGTGCTGGCGGACGATTTTCTTGCGCATTTCTTCTCTTGGATTCAGGTTGGCAACCGAGGCCTGGACGGTCAACAACATCATGTTTTTCAGGCTATTGAGTACATGCACCAGAACCGGATTGTGGGAGGCCTCAACAATCGCCAGGTGAAACCCGTGGTCGAGCCGGGCATTGCTGAGGGGGTCTGTGTCTTCCAGGGCGCGGAAGGCCTTGGTGATGCGATGGCGATCAAGCCGGGTCGCCCGTTGTGCGGCGAGGTAAGCGGCCTGACCTTCCAACTGCTCCCGTACTTCCAGGAGATCGAACAGTGTTCGAGGGTGCCCCTCGAAAAGATGCATCAGCGGGCTTTGTTCCCCCAGCTCGTCTGCTCCGGGAACCATGCTCGCAACAAACGAGCCCTTGCCGTGGCGGGTTTCGATCACACCGCGACCCTGAAGCTCGTGCAAGGCCTCCCGAATGACCGCGCGGGACACACCCAGACGCGTTGCCAATTGTCGTTCGGACGGTATCTTCTGCTCGGGAGCCAGCCCACCATCGAGTATGAGGCGCTCAAGCCGGTATGAGATTTCCTGGGAGATTGCCATGTGAGTGCCTGTGCGCGCTCTCTGGTCTGACCAGTGATTGCTTCTGATTAATCATTTTTCCTTTACTGACTACTATGCGTCCGAGCCCGTTAAATATGGCTGATTCAGCGTATTTCGTCCATTTTTAATGCCTCAAAAACTGGTCAGACCAGTGCTGCCCGAACTGGACTAAACACGGATTGCCTACGAATATTCTTCTAATGTCGGCTCGAGCCGGCGTTGCTTCAACGTTGATAACAACAAAGCCAACGGAGACGTTTCGATGAATTCGAAGAATAACATCCGAACCAAATGTGACACCGGCGAGACCCCACCTCGCAGAAGTTTTCTCAAAACCGCCGCCATGGGCGCTGCTTTGGCGGGCGCAATGCTGATGGGCGCAGGCCAGGCCCAGGCTGCAACCACATGGAAGATTCAGTCCGTTTGGGACGCCGGTACTGTGGGCTACTCGTTGTTCGACGAGTGGTGCAAAAGTATTGAGGCCAAGTCTGGCGGCGAGCTGAAGTTCCAGTGCTTCCCAGCCAAGGCTGTCGCCGCCGACAACAACGCACTCTTTGACGCGGTGCGTAACGGTGTTCTTCAGGGCATGAACCCGTTCACGCTGTACTGGTCAGGAAAGATTCCTGCTTCCGTGTTCCTGTCCTCCTACCCTGCAGGTCCCGACCAGCCTCACCATTGGGACACCATGTTCTACTCCATGGGCATGCTCGAAAAGACCCGGGAAATCTACAAGAAGTTCGGCCTGTTCTACGTTGGTCCTATCCAGCACGACGCCAACATCATCCACTCCAAGAAGCCGGTTAACAGCCTTGAAGATCTCAAGGGCATGAAGATCCGTGTGCCGGGTGGCATGGTGGCCGAGGTGTTCCAGCAGTTCGGCGTTTCTACCGTCAGCCTTCCGGGCTCGGATATCTTCCCGGCACTGGAGAAGGGCACCATTGACGCCGCGGACTACGTAGGCCCGGCGGTTAACTACGAACTGGGCTTCTCCCAGGTGACCGACTACATCATCTTCGGACCTCCCGGGGTCATGTCCATCTACCAGCCGGTAGACCTGATGGACCTGACTGTCAGCATGCGTGCCTGGAACTCTATTTCCCCGGAGCTTCAGCAGCTGGTTGAGGACGAAGTGCGCATCTATTCCCAGAAGCACTATCTGGCTATCCAGGAGCGCAACATTGAGGCCATGGAGAAGTTCAAGGCAGAGGGTGACACGGTTACCCGCCTGAGCCAGGAAGATCTGGAAACCTGGCGGAAGGCTGCGATTCCCATCTGGTTTAACTGGGCGAACAAGAACGAGGACGCACGTGCCATCCTCGATATCCAGCTTGACTACATGATGAACGAGACGGTGGGTTACATCACGGAAGAAGACGTTGCGGACTATCAGTAAAGTCTGACCATTCAACAATAACGATAAACGGGGAAGGCAGGGTTAGCCGATTCTGGATTAACTCTCCCTTCCCCGCTCTTTGATCTAGGTGGTAACAACATGTCTGATCTGAGTGCATTTGGCTTTGTCATGCCGCACTGGTTCTACTGGGGCTGGCTTGCCGTAATGCCACTGCTCATGATGGCTTGGGACAAGTGGAGCAGCAAGCATGGCGGGGATGAGGCCGAGCCCGAGAAAACGGTTTCCGAGTTACAGTCTGAAGAAGATGATCCGCTTGCTCAGTTTGAATATGAGGGTAACTGGTTTACGAAAATCGTTGACTGGATGTGCGAGAAGTCAGGCCTTTTCGTTGCGTTCTGGACCATCAACGCAGTGCTGTTCTATTTCTTTGAAGTGGTAATGCGTTACCTCTTCAACATGCCGACGATCTGGGTGCACGAAGCCAGCTTCCTGATTTTCGGTATGCAGTACATTCTTGCCGGCGCTTTCGCGCTGTTGCATGGCGCTCACGTGCGGGTGGATGTTGTCTACAACTTCCTGCCGGTTCGCGGGCGAGTGGGCATGGATATTTTCACTTCCATGTTTTTCTTTATTTTCGCGGCGGTTCTGGCCATCACCTCCTGGACCTTCTTCCAGGATTCTCTGATGATGCAGGAGACCACTGTCGAGACCTGGGGCATTCAGTACTACCCCGTGAAAGGTGTGATGTTTGTGGGCGCAATCCTGTTGCTGCTCGCCGGTTTTTCCAAACTGCTTAAAGACATCGTTCTGTTCATTCGTCTCGGTCAGGAGCGCACATCATGAGTTCTACTACTGCAGCGCCCAACAACGGCTTGGCCGGGAAGCTGGGCGCTTGGTTAATGATCATCGCCACCGTTGTGCTGGCGTTTGTCATCTGTGTTGAGTTGATCAACATTCTGTTTTACGACCCGTGGAGTGACGAGAAATTTCTCTTCAAGCTCTCGGGTAGCCTTTCCGGCGTAGAAATCGGTCCGTTGACCTATCTGATGTTCGGCTCCCTTGCCGTCGCGCTGATGATGGGTTTGCCCCTGGCTTTCGTGACCGGTGGCCTGGGTGTCATGTTCATCTATCTGGTGGGTGACGCCATGATGCTGAACATCGTCCCCGGCCGGATCTTCCCGCTGATGGCCAACCCGGACATCGCGGCGATTCCCCTGTTCATCTTCATGGCATCCATGCTTGAGCGCGCGGGCCTGATCGAAGAGATGTTCAGCGTGGTATACAAGTGGATGGGTGGCATCAGTGGCGGTCTTGCCGCTGCAACAATTGTCGCGTCAACGATTCTGGCGGCGATGGTGGGTGTTATCGGCGCTGCCGTTGTCACCATGGGCATTATTGCCCTGCCGGCCATGCTGAAGCGGCATTACGATCACAAGATTGCCATCGGCTCCATCATGGCAGGCGGCACCCTGGGTATCCTCATTCCGCCTTCGATTCTCGCTATCCTGTACGCAGTAGTGGCGCAGCAGTCGGTGGGCGAGCTTTACCTGGGCTCGCTGTTGCCAGGCTTGCTGCTCTCAGGCCTGTACCTGACCTACGTGCTGGTTCGCAGCTGGATAAACCCGAAGCTTGGGCCGCCGATTCCGCCGGAAGACCGGATCAGTCTGAAAGAGAAGGTTAAGCTTCTCGGCAACCTGATCGCGCCTCTCGCGCTGGTTGGTCTGGTTCTTGGTTTGCTGTTCGGCGGTATTGCCACGCCGGTTGAAGCCGCAGGTATCGGCTCGTTCGGTGCCATCATCGTTGCGATGATGCACAAGAAATTCTCGATCGCGGGTCTGCGTGAAGCATCTGTGACCACCGCAAAAGCATCCGCCATGGTTCTCTGGATCATGTTCGGTGCCTCGGTGTTCGTGGGCTTCTACATCCTCCAGGGTGGTCAGCAGTTCGTAACGGACGCGATTCTTGGCACCGGTATGTCTGCCTACGGCATCCTGTTCCTGTTGATGGTGCTGCTGGTTGTACTGGGTATGTTCCTTGACTGGGTTGGTATCCTGTTGCTCGCGGTACCCATCTTTATTCCGATCGTGAAAGCGCTGGAGTTCCCCGGCCTGTTCGGCTTCCCACCGGTTGCCGGTGACGACGTGGTGCTCTGGTTCGGTGTGTTGTACCTGGTGAACATGCAGATGTCTTTCCTGAGTCCGCCGTTTGGTTACGCACTGTTCTACATCCGTGGCGTTTGTCCCCCGGAAATCTCCATGGGTACCATCTTCAAGTCATCCCTGGTGTTCCTGGCGATTCAGGCGTTCGGACTGTTCATGTGTGTTCTGATTCCCGGCATCGTGACCTGGCTGCCAGGGCTGGTTTACGGCTAATCAAATCAAGGAGTAATGCTTTATGTTGACGATCAAACGACTGGACCTTGCCGACGCGCGCATCCTCATCGAGGGCGCTGCAGAGAAGGCTCGCGAAATCGGTGTGCCCATGTGTATCGCTGTGGTGGACGAATCCGGCAATCTGGTGGCCTTCGAGCGTATGGACGGCGGCAAGATCACCAGTGTGACCATTGCCCAGGACAAGGCCTTTACCGCGGCTGCGGCCAAGAAGGCCACCCATGACTACAACAAGGTGAACGTGCCCGGCAGTCTGGCCTTCGGTATCCATACCGAAGTTGGCGGGCGCATCAGTTCTGTCGGTGGTGGTCTGCCGGTGATCGTCGACGGCGATGTGGTGGGTGGTATCGGCATCAGTTCCGGTACTCCCCAGCAGGATATGGACTGTGCCCAGGCCGGTCTCGACCACTTTGAAACAAAACGCGGTTGATGACTGTCACACAGACGTAATTCATACCCAGAGAATGCTATGACTACCAAGCCGAAAGCCAGCAAAGCCGAGCTGGCGGAGCAGTTCCGGGCGTTTATCGACCCGGACTACGTCATCACCGATGACGAGACCATGAAGCCCTACGAATGCGACGGCATGTCGATGTATTGCGAGATGCCGTTGCTGGTGGTGCTGCCGGAGACCGTAGAGCAGGTGCAGCGAGTGATGCGCATCTGTAACGAAAACGCAGTGCCGGTCGTGGCCCGCGGTGCCGGAACCGGGCTCAGTGCCGGTGCCATGCCCAACAAGGAGGGCGTGGTGCTGTCGCTGGCCAAGTTCAATCGCATCGTGGAGATCGATCCGCTGGCACGAACGGCAAGGCTGCAGCCGGGGGTTCGAAACCTCGCAATCAGCGAGGAGGCGGCCCAGTATGGCTTGTACTATGGCCCGGATCCTTCTTCACAGATTGCCTGCACCATTGGCGGTAATGTGGCGGAGAACTCCGGCGGCGTGCATTGCCTCAAGTACGGTTTGACCGTGCACAACATCCTCAGTGTGGAAATGGTCACTGCCGAGGGTGATGTGGTGACTGTGGGCAGTGATGGTCTGGACAGCTGCGGCATGGACCTGCTGGCTTTGATGACCGGCTCGGAAGGTCTTCTGGGTGTTGTTACCGAAGTGAAGGTGAAGCTGCTGCCGAAGCCGGAAGTGGCTCAGGTTGTCATGGCCGGGTTTGATGACGTGCAGAAAGGCGGTGACGCCGTGGGTGGGATCATCGCCCACGGTATCATCCCCGGTGGTCTGGAAATGATGGATGGCCACGCTATTATCGCAGCGGACGACTTTGCCCAGGCCGGCTACCCGAGGGATGCCAAGGCGCTGTTGCTGTGTGAAGTGGATGGTACCGAGGAAGAGGTCCACGAGCATATTGCCGAAGCCGAGAAAGTGTTCCGCAAACTGGGTGCCACGTCGGTACGAACCTCGCAGAGTGAGGAAGAACGTGCCCTGTTGTGGAAAGGCCGCAAGTCGGCGTTCCCGGCGGTGGGCCGGATCTCTCCGGACTACTACTGCATGGACGGTACAATTCCCCGCCGCGAGATCGCCTACGTTCTCACGGAAATGGAGAAGATGTCCGAAGAGTTTGGTCTGCGTGTCGCCAACGTGTTCCACGCCGGTGATGGCAACCTGCATCCCCTGATCCTGTTTGATGCCAACGTACCTGGCGAATTTGAGCGCACCGAAGCCTTTGGCTCCCGCATTCTGGAAATGTGTGTGGAAGTGGGGGGCTGCATAACCGGCGAGCACGGTGTGGGCGTGGAGAAAATCCGCCAGATGGCGGTGCAATTCAACGACGAGGAGCTGCAACAGTTCCACGACGTGAAGGCTGCGTTTGACCCTGCCGGTATCCTGAACCCGGGCAAGGGTGTTCCCGCCTTGCGGTTCTGCCAGGAATACCGCTCACTCGAGCACAAACAACACACGCACGAGCATACGGAAGCCGCCCATGGCTGATATTTCCCAACAACTGAAGGAGCAGGTGCTCCAGGCCCGGGACAGCGGGCACAAACTCAACATTGTCGGCGGTGGCACCAAGGCCTTCATGGGCCGGGAAGCCGACGCCGATGCCGGAATCCTCAACGTGGGCGAGCATACCGGCATCGTGGATTACCACCCGGTAGAGCTGGTGCTAACGGTTCGCGCCGGCACGCCGCTGAGCGAGATCGAAGCCACTCTGGCCGAAGAAGGCCAGTGCCTGCACTTCGAGCCGCCGCATTTCGGCGAGGCCTCCACCATCGGCGGCACCCTGGCCTGTAACCTCTCTGGCCCGGGACGCCCCTGGGCGGGCTCGGTGAGGGACCAGGTGCTGGGTATCCGGCTACTGAATGGCAAGGGCGAACACCTTCGCTTTGGTGGCCAGGTGATGAAAAACGTGGCGGGTTATGACGTATCCAGGCTCCAGGCCGGCGCCCTTGGCACTCTGGGTGTGATCACCGAAATCAGTATGAAAGTGATGCCGAAACCGGCGGCCTCCCTGACCCTGGTTCAGGATATGGGCATGGACGAGGTGATTCACTATATGAACAGCCGCGCCGCCGAGCCCAAGCCGATCACGGCCGCCTGCTGGGTAGACGGCAAGGTTTACCTGCGCCTGGCCGGTGCCAAGTCGGGAGTGGAAGCCACGGCTGAAAAATGGACCGGCGAGGTGATGGAGCAGGGCGACCAGTTCTGGCGCCAGGTGCAGGACATGCACCATGAGTTTTTTGCCGGTAATGACGTGCCGCTCTGGCGTTTTTCGGTGGGCTCGACGGCCGAAACACCGAAACTTGAAGGTAACTGGTTTATCGACTGGGCTGGTTCCCAGCGCTGGTTCCGGGGCGCCGGTGAACTGAAGGACCTGGAACCTGCCGCCCGTGCTGCCGGTGGCCAGGTAAGCCTGTTCCGTGGTGGCGACCGCAGCGGTGAGGTGATGCACCATCAGCCGGAGGCCCTGAAGGGGATTCAGCGCCGTATCAAGAATGCCTTCGATCCGGACAATATCTTCAATCCCGGACGTTTATACAGCTGGTTGTAATTATGCAGACGAATCTGGTTCAACAATTTGCTAACACCAAGGAAGGCCAGGAAGCCGAGTCCATCCTGCGGGCCTGTGTGCATTGTGGCTTCTGCACCGCTACCTGCCCGACCTATCAGGAGCTGAACGACGAGCGGGATGGCCCACGGGGCCGGATCTACCTGATGAAAATGTTCCTGGAAGGAGCGGAAGTCACCGAGAAAACCCAGGAGCATCTGGATCGTTGCCTGACCTGTCGGAGCTGCGAGACTACATGCCCCTCCGGCGTTCAGTATGGCAGACTGGTCGATATCAGCCGTGGCCTGATGGAAAAGGAGCTGCCCCGGAAACCGAAAGACAAATGGCTACGCTGGGCCCTGGCCCGGGTGATTCCGAATCGCCAGCTGTTCGGCGTGCTGCTGCGGATGGGGCAGATCTTCCGGCCGGTGTTGCCGGAGAAGCTTCGCACCAAGGTACCGCCGAGAAAGCAGGCCAGCCCATGGCCCGCGGCCAGCCACAGCCGCATTGTGCTGGCCCTGGCAGGCTGCGTGCAGCCTTCTGCGACGCCCAATACTAATGCGGCAGCAGCCCGGGTTCTCGATCGCCTTGGTATTACTATGGTGGAAGCGCCTGAGGCCGGCTGCTGTGGCGCCGTAAACTACCATCTATCCGAGCACGATAAAGGCCTGGAAAGAATGCGCCAGAACATTGATGCCTGGTGGCCTGCTATTGAAGCAGGTGCAGAAGCCATCATCATGACGGCGTCCGGCTGTGGTGCCATGGTTCAGGATTATGGGCATCTGCTGAAAGACGACCCGGTATACGCCGCCAAGGCGCAGAAGGTCAGCGAGCTGTGCACCGATCTTGGCGCCTTCCTGCTGAAGCAGGATCTGGAAAAGCTGAAGGTCCGCCAGGATCCGGGCAAGGTGGCGTTCCATTGCCCCTGCACCCTGCAGCACGCCATGAAGCAGAATGGTGTGGTTGAGCAGGTACTGACCCGGGCCGGTGTCAACCTGGCGGCCACCAAAGACAAACATCTTTGCTGTGGCTCCGCAGGTACCTATTCGGTGACCCAGCCAGAGATGAGCCAGAAACTGCTGGGCAACAAGCTCAAGGCTCTGACCGTCGACAATCCGGATCGCATCGTAACCGCCAACATCGGTTGCCAGATGCACCTGGAGACCAAGTCGCCGGTGCCAGTACAGCACTGGGTTGAGCTTCTGGATCAGTAGCTTGAATCCGGGGTCAAATGAGCTTTTCATCTGACCCCGTTTTCTTTTGCCCCCAGGTTCGCGGCTTTTTCCGCTATACTGCCCCACCAAATTACCGAACCACAGGGAGTGGAACCGTATGCCAAGGATGATGGCTGGTCTCGTTTTGTCTTTTTTTCTCACTTCAGCAGTCAGTGCAGAGGTCTACACCTGGATAGACAGCCGGGGCGTTGCGCACTTTTCCGATTACCCGCCGGGAGAAATTCCCCATAAGCAGCTTGACGTGCAGGCGCCTGTCACGGTGCCGATGTCCGAGAACCTCGGGCAAGGCAAACGCGTGTCAGGAATCCGCAAAGAGGTTGAAGGGCTGCTTGCCTCCGGTCGCCCGACGGGCTCGGGAGTAACGGCAAAAGAAAAGGCCGATGCCGAGCTGGAGAAGACCTGCGCAACCTACAGAAGCAAACTGGAGCGGATCCAGTCCAAACTGCGGGCGGGCTATAGCAACGACCGGGGGAACAGTCTCCGGCAGCAGCGCAGGACGCTCAGCCAGAAGCTGAGCCGCGAGTGCATCCTGCGCTGATTGAGTCTGATATCAGGCGCGTTTGAAGCTGGCCAGGGCAACCGCGGCGGTAACGAACAGCCCGCCAAACACCCGGTTCATTTGCCGCTGGCGGCGGGCGGTGGTCATGAATCGGAACAGTTGGCTGGCGAGTAGGGCATAGCCCAGCATCACCAGGCAATCCACCAGAATCAGGGTAACACCCATGGTGATCAGCTGCGGGCCATGGGGTGCACCTGCAACCAGAAACTGCGGGAACAGGGCCACGAGAAAGACCGTGGCCTTGGGGTTGGTCAGGTTCACGAACACTGCATTCCAGAAACGTTTGTGGCCGCTCACGGGCTGGCGGTCGTCATCCATGGATTCCATGACCGGTTCGCGCCATTTGGAAATACCTAGCCAGACCAGGTAGGCAACACCCAGCCACTTGATGACCGACAGAGCAATGTTCGAGGAGGCAATGATGGCCCCCAGCCCCGCACCCACCAGCAGAATCTGGATCCCGAAACCCAGCTGCAGCCCCATGATGGCTGGCAGCGAACGGCGGACACCGTAACGCATACCATTGCTCATGGTATTGATCGCCCCGGCGCCCGGGGAAACACTGATCAGTACGGCCGCAACAAGGAAGGTCAGCCAGGCTGCAAGTGACATGATTTACGCTCCTGAAAAAGCCAAGAGATACACCGTATAGGCCACGAAGGCAAGCAACAGGGCGCCGCCCTCAAACCGGTTGATGCGTCCGGCCCCACGAAAGCCATAGCACATTGCAAACAGAACCAGGGTGAGGGCACCCATGACCGGGAAGTCCCGGGCAAGCACCTCAGGTGCCACCGACATGGGCGCAATCAGCCCCGCAATGCCGACAACGGCCAGGGTGTTGAACAGGTTGGACCCCAGAATATTGCCCAGTGCCAGGTCGTGTTCACCCTTGCGAGCAGCAATAATGGATGACGCCAACTCCGGAAGTGAGGTGCCAACGGCCACGATGGTGAGGCCAATAACCAGATCGCTGATGCCAAACATGGTGGCCAGGTCAACGGCGCCCCATACCAGAATGCGGGAGCTGACAATCAAGAGCAGTAGTCCGACCACGAGCCATAAAAGCGCTTTTCGCAACGGCATGGCGTGAACTTCTTCGGTCATCTCTTTCGCCAGGGCATCGTCCGGTTGCCGGAAGCTTTGGTAAATGCTCCATCCAATCAGTGCCACGAAAACCAGCATGAGGCCGATTGCATCCATTCGGCTCAGATTGCCGTCCCAAAGCTGCCAGCCGGCAAAGGCGGTTACCAGAATCAGGATGGGCAGTTCCTTGCGCATGACCTGGGAATGCACCGCGATTGGCGCCAGTAGCGCCGTGATGCCGAGAATCAGGGCTATGTTGGTGATATTCGAACCATAAGCATTGCCCAGCGCCAACCCAGGGTTGCCCTGGGACGCGGCCAGCGCAGAGACGGCCATCTCCGGCGCCGATGTGCCGAAGCCCACCACAACCATGCCAATCAGCAGTGGTGGCATCCCGAAGTGGCTGGCTGTGGTAGCCGAGCCTTCCACGAATTTGTCTGCACTCCACACCAGCAGAATCAGACCTGCAATGATCGCCCCAATGGCCATCAGCATTTCAGTCACTCCTTGTCATCAATTGCCTTCTCGGCAGCGCAAGAATCGATGGTGCCACAGGTTCCTGCAATAGGTATAAATGCCCTGTCTTCCATCACTTGATCTCAAGGTAATTGATTTCAGTCAACCCCCGGACGTGCCCAGGAATGTTACGTTGGTCAAACATTGATCAGAAAAGGAAGGGGAAACATGGCACAAGGAACTGAGAACATCGTAGTCGCATGCGACGGTTCAGAGCATTCGTCACACGCCGCCAAAATGGCAGCGGAGCTTGCCAAAGCGACCAGCCAGCCACTCAAACTGCTTGCCGTCTTCCCCGGCACCAAGGTCGAAAGAATGATCGTAAGTGGTATTCCACAGAGCGACATAGACGAAGAAGCCAGCGAATACGGACGCAAGGCATTTGATGCCGCGAAGCAGGCGGTAAGCGGGATTGTTGAGCCGGCTGAGGAGGTTCTGCTCAAAGGGGACCCAGCGAAGGAAATCGTCGAGTATCTCGATGAAAATCCCGGCTCCCACATGTTCCTCGGTCGGCGCGGCGACTCAATGCTGAGAAGTCTCACTCTTGGTAGTGTCAGTGAAAAAGTCGTGAGGCATGCTCATAGACCAGTGACAGTTGTTAGTGAATAAACGGCAAAGCTCGGTAAACACTCCAAAGCCCGCATCATGCGGGCTTTTTCGTTGTGCGCCAGGCATGGCGCGTAGCGCCTTGACGGCGCTGTTCCGGTCCAGGTGGTGCTGACCGGATGACTTGGGGGTGTAAGTCCCCTGTGGGCCCGGCAAGGGGAACCACTAGC
>Ga0189285_100088_pt1 | contig 41300 bp, 32 predicted proteins | sample GEYOminimetaG_FD_130315 | JGI IMG/M metagenome (GOLD analysis project Ga0189285, IMG submission 130315) | Marine microbial communities from the Costa Rica Dome - GEYO mini metaG | ecosystem: Environmental > Aquatic > Marine > Oceanic > Photic zone | place: Costa Rica: the Eastern Pacific... | reverse complement strand
TCTCATTCTCTCCTGTGGTCGTGTTGTCAACTTCAACATCTACTGTCTCGGCAGCCCCTGTATTTGTGTTAAGGTCTGCGTCTGTAACTGTAATCGTGAAACTAGACCCTGGATTGATACTGGACTCAGTGATGTCTATCGTTCCTGTGTTGCCTCCCGTAATGGTAACATTATCAGTTGGGGTAGCCGAAGGATCGGCATCTGTATAAGTAACCGTTACACCATCTCCTGCCTGAACATTTAAACTGCCTGTATCATTTGTACCTGCAGAAGTTCCAAACGCTGTAGCCATCGAAGAAGTAAATACCCCTGTATTGATACCTGTCTCTGTTAAAGTTAAGGTTTCATTCTCGCCTGTAGTTGTATTATCAACTTCTACATTCACCGTCTCAGCAGCAGCTGTATTCGTATTTAAGTCTGCGTCTGTAACTGTGATCGTAAAACTAGAACCTGGATTAATACTTGCTTCTGTAATAGAGACAGTACCAGAAACTCCCCCCGAAGAAAACGCTGCCCCCGAAAAATTGGAAACAACAGTACCGCTGTGTGTATATTCTCCAAATGTCCAATTCGTTGTATTGTAGACCTGAGTTAAGCAATCACCTATTGAACTATTACATGTTGTTGAGCCAGTATATCTCCCTTGCTGAGTAGTTGAAAGAATTTGGCTACTGGTTAAGGAAGTCCCTGTACTTACTAAAGTTGCTCCATCATTACCATCGTGCGCAGTCAAGAATACAGTGGGAGAAGCTCGGCTCCCTATTATTGCAAAAAAATCTTCACTTGTACCTAAATTGAATCCATTCTCATCTTCAGTAGCAGTTCCAATATTGGCAGCCGTTCCTGAACCATCAGCATCTGTAATTGTGATAACAGTGCCGACTGTAATAGTAGAACCAGTTGAGTTTGTCCACAAGACCTCACCTTCATTTGCGGGATCGATAAATGCAGTTCCATTCCATTCTTCATCAACGAACCGAATGGCCGTTCCAGCAGGTGCATCATCTAAAAGAATAAATGAAAAACCATCCTCCTGATCAGCACCACCATTATCAGCATGGTAAGCTACAAATGCAATATCACCAGGGGAATCAATCGAACCATTGCTGTTTTGAGAGTAAGAACTATTCGAAATAATAGTTAGAATTAGGAACGCAAAAAGGTATTTGTATTGAGGGGAATACATAGTATTTATTGTTCAGTTTTGGTTGAAAGTGCAAAAGAAATATTTACACTGAAATTTGACCTACCCCAAAAGGGTAGGTCATCATCATTAAATATTTAAATTATCAATGACTAGCTTCTTGATGGATAAATACCCATCATACAAATGACATAATAAATAGGAACATAAGGTGGCATGATACTAAATGCTTGTCCACCTCCGGTTAGTCCTACTTGAATCGCACCGCTTGTCATTGAAACCGGAAGAGGTCGACCGCTATAGCTTCCATTCGAAGAGCTTGAATAAAGGTCTTCTCCGGTATTGGCTAACACCCCAGATGCAGGGCTCTGCGCATCAGCATCACCGTCCGTTGAATTTACCGGAATATCAACTGCACCCGAGAGGCCTGTAACAGAAGCCGCATGGTTGTGCGAAGGCAGATTCGATACAGAAAGTTGGGCATGATAATTCCCTCCTCTCTGACCTTGCCTATAGCTAGGCAGACCAGGTCCATTACCTGGACCAATCATAGTTCGGCCTCTTAAATCTGGTAAAGCGAATGTTGTTCGCCCATCACCACCATAAATTGTCCCGAGAATAGAATATAATGCTGTGTTTGATGAGATTGCTAAAAGTTGCCCTTCGCAAAATGCCCAATTTCTAGGTGCGAAATTACCGGCAAAGCCACGGATTTCTCCGATTACTCCTTCCATAAATTTGTGTTTTGAATGTGTTAAATTGTTTAAGATTAAAATGTAAACACACCAATTACCGTAATGGAAATAGAGATAATTTTCGATACAGAATGTGTGTGTTTGAGTATCAATAAAATGTTTTTTTTTGGATTATCAAACAAAAATCTGACCCTCCGTCATACCAAGATTGAACAACTTCACACCGGACAAATAGCCATCTGTGGATTTAACCATAGTAATTCTAAGGCATTCTCCACCGTGGCAATGAACTATAATTCCATAAACGCTATCAGCGTAAACAATTTGTCCTGGTTGTGCTTCTCTTTTTTCCTGCATCGCTACAGGTGTTACTTCTAATATTTTTAATTCTCTTCCATTGCAACTGGTTCGAATTCCTGAATACTTAGGGTTAGCAGCGTTGACTTTCCATTCAATATCTTCTGCACTCTCAGTATTCCAATCAATGGAAAGGTCATTGGTACTTGGCTTTTGATCGATAACCTCTACTACCTCTAATTCTAAAAAGCTTTGTTGAGTGGTATTTTGAATTTCAATTATACTTTTTATCCATGTCACTGCAGCTTCCCCCAATCTATTGCAATGCATGGCGTACGTTTCACCAGGTATTATTGTCAATTTCTCTTGGAGAATGACTGGACCTTCATCAACCTTTTCTGTCATTCTGTGAACAGTCAAACCACCCTCTTTTTCCTTCATTCTAATTTGCCAAAAAACTGGGTCTATCCCTTTATATTTTGGTAAGAGACCAAAGTGAAAATTATAAAAGCCAAGTTTTGGGAAATTCAGAAGTTCGGATGGAATCAGCCATGGAAAGGTAATCACCCAAACGACATCAGCTTTAGATGCACTTAAGGCACTCTTTAACTCTTTCAAGAATTGCGGTTTGGAGATAAGATAAACTTTATCACTCTCAACCAACTCCTCTACTAATGGTTTTAGTACCCTTTTCTGTTTTGGCTTATTAACTAGACCAACTCCTGCTAGACTTTCACTTTGGGCTAGTTCTCTAATTATTGGTAGAGCCAAACTATCAGAATTACAGAGCACAAATATTTTATTCTTAAAACTCATACACCTAAATAAGGGTTCATCCAATTGGCACTTATGCCGTTTCGCAACTGATTGGCATTTTCGTCTTTATCAATATCAAGAACCTTACTTTCTGCAATAGTAAACTCTATTTGATTGTTGTTTGTGACTGTATTGTGAAGGACTGAAATCGGAGCTGTGATTTGGGGAGATTCCATAGAATTATAGACCATATTTTCATTCAACAGTTTGAATCCCTCTGTAAGTGATTTAGCATTAATATCACTCCCATTTGAACGAAGTGAATTTGCTATAGCCTTGGCAAGGTTTACTCCTAGGTTTTTAAAAACTGATGTATACTGTACGTCTTCTAAATGGTTTTGAGGGTCATGATGAGTAGTATAGATTTCGATATTGCTCACTTCCTCCTCACCAAACTCAAGAAGAAAAGGCAAGCCTAAAATCGGAAGTTTCTTGTGTAATGCTTTCTTTTTAACCTGTTGCAAGAAGACCTCAGCTTCTTCACCACAAAACAAGGGAAATATAAAGTCAGTATTATCCAGGTTTAACAGTTCCAAGGAGGCCTGGATCGCTGATAATTCTCCTTCACTGGGCATTGGAACTAAACTAAATTGAAGATCTGCATCTGGGTTAGCTGCAAGCATACCAGCTTGTAGCATTGAAGAAAAACCATATCCAGAATCATACATCGCTGAGAAGACCAAACCTCTTGGTCCAAAAGTTCTCGCAGCATAATTCCCTAAAAGCCATGCCTGTTGCCAAAGATGGATCGAGTTTACAATCACATGCTCATTAAATCCTTTTACTGGCATAAGCTGTTCACCTAGATTACAAAAGACAAATGGCACTTTTCTTTTTTCGAATTTTGTTAGAAAAGATTCCGTAGCGTATCTCGTTACTATCCCGGCTACTAGGTCTACATTGTGATAGCCCAGTAAATTATCGATGGCCTTAGCAACTTGAGGTTGACTTCCACTTCCGACCATTTCAGAAATAACTTCAAATTCTATATCTATACCCTTTAGCTCAACCCTCAAGGTCTCTTTTAATGAACTTTCAAATTCTTTCGCCATCGGCCGGATCGATGAAGTGGGTAAAAGCAGGCCAATACTGATTTTTTTCATGTGTGATTATTCGCTTTTATAATTCAGCCCACATGCGAACCAGGTTGCTGTAGACTTGTTGTAGTTTTACTCTTTCTTTATGTAAATTTTCGCCCGTGAGCTCATTAATAGATGAGTGAAGATTAAATAGAATCTCTCTTTTGTGTGCGTCTCTTATTGCGGATTGCATCCATGTCACAACAGCTATTCGAGTTCCAGAAACCACAGGCCTTACTTCATGTAACTTTGTAGTCGGATATAATACTGCATCACCTGCATTTAGCTTAAACGTTTTCTCTCCAGCCTCAGTAATTACCCGTAATTCTCCTCCTTCATATGTATCTGGTTCAGACAGAAATAAGGTCATCCCAACATCTGTTCTGATCGTATATTGAGCACCCATTAATGGGCTGTCAACATGCGTACCATAAGACATGTTCTCTCTGTATATACTCACCAATGGTGGTAAAATGGCCTTCGGCATGACTACTGATTGTAATAGGCTCGACCGTGAGAATGCAGCCATTACTATTTGCCCAATTTGTTGAGCTTGCGCGTTTTCTTCTGCCCTGATCTGAAGATTGTTCTTTACGGAAGCGGCATCTGAGGAGGCACTTTTTGAGCCCGTTTGAAATGTCGCTTGGTTAACTAATAATAGAACTTGATTTAACTCTTGAGGGCTGAGAAGCTGCCTAAGCGTCAAGTAATTTGAAAGCATGTTTGTGTTGTTTATTAATGTCGAAAATCACTAAAGATTTTCATTCTATAAAAAGACAAACAAGGCAGCAATTAAACCAAAATCGACCAGGAGTTGTACTGGTCGATTTATGAGGTATTGTGTGTGCTTTGTGTTGTTTGTGATAATATTAGGGAATTTTAGATTCTTCTAAAAAGCTCTGATTATATATTTCACAACAATACCCACTAGTGGGTATAAGCCCATTTTTGGCATGATTTTAAGGGTTTTTCAATAATTGCTGTTCACATACAATTCTATGTTTTTCATGTCTATTTTAAACCCTTTCAAATCTTAGTTACCTGTATCATTCAACAACTCTTGTATTGCTCTCTCCAACTGCTCATCTTTTCCTGAGTCAATTTGTCCTGGCATATTTTTTACCTGAATTGTTGGTTCGGTCTGCAGATTTTCCATCCATCTACCGGCTTTATCTTTGGCACTTACAGGAACTACACCCCATCGAGCACCATTAGGTAGACCTTCCCAACCTGCAAAAGAACAAGTACCTGGTACTGGCATACCTATTGTTTTTCCAATTTCAAGGTCTGTGTAACCTTGCGCAAAACAATGACCGTCTGAGTACATGCTTTCATTGAATAAGGCCAACGTAGGCTTTGTCCATCTTGAAGTCGGCTCACCGCCAACCACTTTTGCTGCTGTTGCATAGGTAATGAATGGCTCACCTGTAAAGAACATAGCTAAGTCAGCCACCAAGTCTCCACCACCGTTGAATCTCGTATCTACAATAACTGCGTCTTTTTCGAAGTATTTACCCATCATGTCTTGGTAAATAGAACGGTAAGGACCATCTGACATGCCCGGGATGTGTACATAACCTAGTTTACCACCTGATTTGGCCTCTACTTCTTCACGATTGATTCTTACAAATCTGTCATAAAGCAGCCCTCTGAGCGCTCCTAATGAAATCGGCTTCATAGTAATGGTCTGGGCATTCTCACCGCTAGCATCGGTAATCTCCAATAGGGTATAGTCACCTGCTTTTCTATTGAGGTAGCTAGCCAGGTCTCTATCAGGTGATACTACTTCACCATCAATTTTTTGAATGATCATGCCAGCCTCTACATTGAATTTGGCTTTATCTAACGGACCGCCTTTTATTACTTCTGTGATCTTAATGCCATTGCCTTGGTGCTTAAAGTCGAAGAAAATTCCGAGAGAAGCTGTTGCGTCTCCATTTTGAATACCACTTCCGTATCGACCACCTGCATGAGATACATTAAGCTCTCCGAGCATCTCTGAGATCATTTCAGCAAACTCGTAACCGTTTGATACATGCGGCACATACTTCTGATATTCTGTTCTCATTAATTCCCAGTCTACGCCATGGAAAGTTGGTTCGTAGAAAATGTTCTTGGTTCTGATCCAAACGTGATCAAAGGCATACTGCCTTTCCGCAGCAGCGTCAAAAGTCATTTCACCTCGAATGGTGATGCTTTCGCGTTTTCCTGCATCAGGATTGATCTTAGCGATTCTACCTCCGCTCAACAAATAGAGGTTCTTCATGTCTTTGTCCCACATCAATGAACCAAAGCTGTTGATTCTTAATGCAAGTTTTGTTTCTCTTGTGCGAAGATCTGTAGACCATAAATTTTGGCCGCCTTCAAAACTAGCCATGTAGTAAAGCTTGCTGCCATCTTTGTTCAATACGGCATCTCCCAAGCTTGACGAGTGAATGGTCAAGCGAGCTTTGCGCTCTTTCATACCTTCCCAATCAAATTTCAAAGCATCATCATCCGCATTCTCAGCCGCTTCTTCATTCTTCTTCCCTCTCCTTCTTTTTGGCTTTTCTTCCTCTTCTTTTTCTTCCTCGTCATCTGAACCGATCTCCTCTTCTATTGCCTGATTCAATTCAAACTCTTCTTTGCTCAATCTGTACTCATCCCAAGCTTCTTGAGTAAAGAACATGCTGTAAACATCTTGTTGGGAACGACCACTTGTCGCATAGCTTTTCAATCCGTTTCTATTAGAGAACCAGATCATTTGCTTGCCTTCGTTCACCCATTTAGGGTAAGAATCGTAATAACCACTTTCGTTCAAATTGTGTCTTTGAGTACCATCTGCAGACATCAAAAGCACGTCAGAGTTACTCAAGGTTTTACTCCAGTCTACCAAAAGCCATTTAGAGTCAGGGCTCCAAGTAAAATACTGATCTCCATCTCTCATATGGAAAAGATCTTGATCGTTCAATAGTTCTACTTCACTGCCAGTAGCGATATCTCTAACCTTGATGAATCTTCTATTGGCAACATAAGCCACTTTCTTTCCATCAGGAGAGAATTGAGTCAAATAGTTATCTACATCATTACTGATCATTGGTTCTTCTTTGATCAAGGTAGATGCGAAGAAGAATGGCTCTTGCGCTTCGCGTTCACGAGTAGCTTTAAATACACTCCACTTTCCGTCTCTTTCCGAAGAATAAACAACACTTTTGCCATCAGGCGTAAAGGTTACAAATCGCTCTTGTTCTGGAGTATTAGTGATTCTTTTGGTTAAAGCACCATCTACAGAAGTAACAAAAACTTCACCTCTGGCGATGAATGCGATCTCTTTACCATTAGGTGAAATTGCCATTTCTCTCACGCCTCCATTTATTGAAATGTAGCTGTCATTATTATCGATGTCTTGACGTGTAATGCTCACCGATACTTTTTGTGGCTGAGCGCCTTCGCGCATGGTATAAAGTTCACCATCATAGCCAAAGCATAATGTGCCATTGCCCATGCTTAAAAAGCGCACAGGGTGTAGATCAAATGATGTCAATTGTTCATTTTGACCTGCGTTTGCGATGCTTGTTTTGTGCACGTTAAACGTACCACTCTCTTCACTTAAATAATAGAATCCGCCTTCGTCTGAAGTAAAGATCGGCTGCCGATCTTCGCCAGCTCTTTTGATGAGCATACTATGGGTGTTCGATGCAGCATCATACATCCAAATGTCTCTTGTTATAGAGGAAACATGATGCTTACGCCACTCATTCTCTCCTCCTTTTTTGTCGTGGTAAAGCATTTTGCTACCATTCTTACTCACTTGTACATACTCTGCAGGTATCGTAAAGATTTGATCAACTCTACCTCCTATGACAGGTACGCTATACAATTCTGGTTGAGAGCCAGTAGGAAATTGTCTGTGTTCTTGTGTGTCCATTCTTTGGGCACCAAAAATCACAGCGCTGTCATCATGAGCAAAAGTGAATGGTGACTCATCATTTGAATGGAATGTAAGTCTAGTTGCTGCACCTCCAGAGGCATTCATTACAAAAACATCAAAGTTTCCGTATCTGTCTGAAGCGAAGGCTAGGTGCTTACCATCTTTACTCCAAACGGGCATGTAGTCATGCGCCTTATGAAAAGTGATTTGCTTAGCTTCTCCTCCACTTGCGGCCACAGTATATAGATCACCCATGTAAGTGAATGCGATGGTCTGACCGTCAGGAGAAATTGTTTGATAACGGATCCACTTCGGATCGTCTTGAGCTTTTAAGCTGAATGTGCTTATTAAAAAAAATAGAATGACCAGTTTTTTCATAGTTGTATTTGGTTTGAGGCGTGGAAGTTACAAAAGCAAACCGTAACAACGAAGAACTGATTCAGTACTAAATATTAAATGGATTTAACCGGTTTCAGACCATTGGATTATGATCTCACTAATTCTAAAATGGTGATTTCAGGCAGGATACCTATTCGACCTGGGAAGCCTAAGAAACCAAAACCTCTATTTACATACAGGTACTGTTGGTCTTCTTGATAAAGATCAGCCCATTGTTTGTAGATATACTTAGACGGACTCCATCTGAAATCTCCAATTTCTACTCCTAGCTGCATGCCATGGGTGTGTCCAGCAAACATAATATCGATGTCAGGTTGCTGACTTCTGACCTGTGCATCCCAATGACTAGGATCGTGGGAAAGCAAAAGTTTCACATCTCCCTCAGCATTTAAAGCTGCTTTATCTAATTGACCATATTTAGCGAAGCGTCCAGCTCCCCAATTCTCAACTCCAAGAATAGAGATTTGATCTGTTCCAATTCTAACAGCCTCATGCTCATTCATCATCAAGCGCCATCCCATGCGTTCGTGCACCTTGATCATATCGGCTAAATTCTGCCGTTTGGCTGCAAGAGATGTCCAAGCCATGTAATCTCCATAATCGTGGTTTCCGAGTGTCGAATAAACACCAAGGTCAGTTTTTACTTTTGAGAAAAGGTCTATGTAATCACTTACCTCTTTGGTTCGGTTGTTCACCAAATCTCCGGTAAAGAACATAAGATCGGGCTTTTCGGCATTGAGCATATCAATCCCTCCTTGAACAGCCATCTTATCAAAGAAACTACCGGAATGAATATCACTTAGTTGAGCAACTTTAATTCCATCGAAGGCTTTAGGTAAATTTGGAAGGACAACACGCCTTCTTCGAATTCTATAATCATAAGCCCCTTTTACTATACCAAAACTCATTGTTACCACCGGCAACATTGAAACGGCAACTGCTGATTTGGCTAAAAACTTAGACCTTGAGATCTTATGCCCATTCTCTACTCTCTTTTGATGCCTTTTTTTACGCCCATCAAAAAAGTACTTGATGACTCTTCTAATGTCGTCTATGAATACAAATAGAATGGCTAGTAGTTTCCCGAAATAAGCCATAAAAACGATGGCCAAAAGGAACATGAATTCGGTTGTACCTCTCTGACTTAACCAGAGGTAAATGATGACTCCTTGAAAGGCAACTGCTTGTCCCGAATAGAGCCATTTGATAACTCTCGCCACCTTCAGTTTATGATTAGCCAATAATGTTTTTGTGGCCTGGTAAGAATAGAGATCAAACCATGCCATGATCAGCATAATGATAAAAATCGCAAAGAGTGAAACCTTCATTTACCTAATAACTCATGTAGTTTTTGAGTAGTTCGATATTTCTCTAAAAAAGAGCCCCCGGATACCACTCCGGGGGCCACCAAATCAACCTTAACTATGCGTGGCCCTCTGGATCGAGAACCACAATCACCACACATATACTTTTACAACCATCATGCCAAAACCTCCGGAGTCTTACCAGATTGTTCTGTCATGTCAATAACTGTTACCTTACCACGGTACTTATCTAGTCTGTACATTACTTTATCGGCCAACAAATACATCGTTGGAACGATCACAAGGGTAAAGAATGTCGCGAAAGTCAAACCAAAGATGATTGTCCATGACATTGGACCCCAGAAGATCACATTATCTCCTCCCACATAGAAATCAGCATTATACGAGAAGAATGCACCTATAAAATCAATATTTAGTCCCACAGCGAGAGGTACTAATCCCAAAATGGTAGTAACCGCTGTAAGAATTACCGGGCGAAGTCTTGTTTTACCTGCCTCCACAATGGACTCAATGACATCGCCCATTGGCAATCTTGCGTCATCTTCTAGACCAAGTTCTTTTCTTCTTCTTTTTCTTGTCAACTCGATAAAGTCGATCAATACAATGGCATTGTTCACCACAACACCAGCCAATGCGATAATACCCACCATGGTCATAATCACAATAAACTTCATATTGAAGATTACCAAGCCTAGGAATACCCCAATTGTACTTAACAGTACAGATACCATGATAATAAATGGTGCCGTGATCTTATTGAACTGAGATACAATGATCAAGAAGATGGTGAATACAGCTATAAGCAGTGCTTTTGCTAAGAAAGCCATATTCTCTGCTTGCTCTTCTTGTTCACCTGTAAAGGCATAAGAGTAACCAGGAGGCATTTCATAATCTGCCATTAGCTCTTTCAGCTCATTATTGATCTGCGTAGCATTATAGCCACCCAAAACGTTAGAGCTAAGCGTCACCACTCTATCAAGGTCCTTTCTTTTGATTGAACCATAGGTTGAGCTGTAGCGAATGTCTGCCACAGACGAAATTGGCACTTGTACCAGTTTACCTGTATTCTGATTTCTAAAGGTGATGTTCTTGTTCATCAAGGCGTCTACATCATATCTGTAGTCCTGATTCAATCGAACATTGATCTCATATGAATCTTCACCTTCTTTATACTTAGAAACTTCTTTTCCAAAGAGTGCAGTTCTGATTTCGTTGGCTATTGAGTAAGTAGACAAACCAAATCTTCTTGCATTATCGCGATCGATATCAACAACCAATTCTGGCTTACCTAATTCCAAAGAACTCTTCAATTGCTCAATACCCTCAATACCTGAAGCATCGATCTCTTGCTTAATTCTGTCAGTGATCTCAATAAGTGACTCCAAATCTTCACCACTCACTTCTAAGTTGATCGGCTTACCAGTCGGAGGTCCAGCAGCATCTTTATCAACAAACATGGTTACACCTGGCTGTAATTTTACCTGAGCCCTAATGTCTTCCATGATGTCAGAAGTTTTCAGATCACCTCTGAGTTTGTTTTCAATAAAGTTGACAGTGATACGCGCTTTATGTGGCTCTTCTGACTGACCAACAGCAGTCGGGTCATTCGGATCAGCTGCACCTTGAGAAACGTTTGTTGTCACTGACTCTACAATTCGCTCATAAGGCTTGACAATTTCAATTACCTGCGCTTCAATGTCCTTAGAAAAATCATTGGTTGTTTCTATATCGGTTCCTACCGGGAACTCAACAAATACATTGACATACTTTGGTTCGTTTGCAGGGAAGAATTCAACTTCTGGTGTATTTGTTGCAAAAATCCCTAAAGAAACGACTAGCATCCCAAATGCACCTACCATGTACCAGATCGGGTTCTTAACAGCTCTTCTTAAAACTCCCTCATATAGGTTCTCTAAACGAGGCAAGAAAGTCGCCTGGAATCTTTTTGAAAGAGGCCCGAGTACATATACATTGAGTAAGGTGATCACACCAATAAGCATCAATAGGTTACCTAAACCAATAACACCTGCACCAAAACCGATTGCCGCACCAGCCACAATTGCAATAGCCGAACGAATGATGATCTTCTTGTGATTATAAACTCTTTCTCCATCAACTCTCATAAATGAGGAAATGAAAACTGGGTTGATTACCAATGCCACAAACAATGAAGATCCCAATGTTATGATCAGTGTAAGTGGTAAGTAAAGCATGAACTCACCAATGATTCCAGGCCAGAAAGCTAGAGGAATAAATGCGGCAAGCGTAGTTGCCGTAGAAGAAATAATTGGAAGTGCTACTTCACCAACACCTCTTCTTGTCGCTGCCATTGGGCTTAAGCCTTCTTCCATCAAACGATAGACATTCTCAACAACTACAATTCCATTATCTACCAACATACCCAAGGCCATGATCAGACCAAAGAGTGTCATTGTATTAATAGTAATTCCTGCCAATCCGAGGATCATCAATGCCATGAACATCGACAATGGAATAGCCATACCCACGAATAGTGAGTTTCTTGTCCCTAAGAAGAATAACAGAACTGTTACAACTAAGATCACACCGAAGATGATATTGTTTCCTAAAGAGCTTACTTGCTCACGTGTATCCTTCGACTGATCATTGGTGATGGTCACCTTAGTTGACTCAGGTAGTTGGCCATTGACCCTACTATCATCCAGCAGAGCCATGATTTTGTCAGTAGCGATCAACAAGTTCTCACCGCTTCTTTTCATGACATCTACCTTCACAACAGGGTCTAGATCTAGACGAGCATAGTTTTGCTTGTCTTTGTATCCGTATTCAACCGTTGCTACGTCACGCAAGTATACGATGTTACCATTCTCATTACTGATGATGATATTCAACATTTGTTGAGGATCATCAAACTCACCGATCACTCTAACATTTCTTCGCAAACCATCTGCAATTACGTTACCTCCTGAAAGGGTCACATTTTCAGCAGAAATGGCGTTTTCAATATCTTGGAAAGTTACTTTTCTAGCTTCAAGCTCAAATGGATCAACCTTGATCTTAACTTCCTTCTCATCTATCCCAACGATATTAACCTTTGAAACCTCTTGAAATTTCTCAATCTCGTCTTCAAGGTATTCTGCTATATCATTCAGCTCATCTAAAGACTTGGTCGGATCAGTTAGGTTGATATTCAGAATTGGGAAGTTCTCAGAGAAACTAAACTTGATCACCGAAGGGTCGCTCTTTAAGTCACTCGGCAACTCAGATTTAGCTCTATCAACTGCATCTTTCACATCGATAACAGCATCATCTACATCTACTCCCACTTGAAACTCGATGACAATAGCAGAGAAATCCTGCACCGAAGTAGACTGAATATTGTCTACACCTTCTATTGTATTGATCTCTTTTTCAAGCTCTCGTGTGATCAAGCTCTCCATATCTTCCGGAGAGTTACCTGGGTGAATAGTACTGACATAAACAGTAGGCTGCTCAACCTCAGGGAAGTTTTCTTTGGGAAGCGTGATATATGAGTAAATACCTGCCGCTACAATGATCAAGGTCAATACATAGACCGTGATCTTGTTTCGAAGAGATAAGGAGGTTAAACCGAACTCCTTATCGACTATTTGTTCCTTATTTTCAGACATGCTTGTGGTGATTAGTTTTGGACGCTTACTACAGTTCCATCTGCAACTGATCTGTTTCCTTTATCGATAATGGTCTCTCCACCCATTAGTCCAGTTACAACTTCAGTTCTATTGTCATATGAGTACCCCAACTGAACATGCACTTTTCGCGCTTGATCATTTTGAACAGCATAAACAAAGTTTCCTTGAATATCTTCTTGAATAATTCTAGAAGGAATCACTACCGCGTCTGGGGCGTGGTAATCAGTCAGCTTGAGAATAGCAACCAAATTGGTTTTCAAATACTCCCTAACATTTGGTAGTCTGATCTCAATTGTGAACGTTCTACTCGCAGGGTTAATAACATTACCAATTGAGCTGATCTTTGAGTTAAAGGTTTCGTTCAGAGAAGGGAAATTCACTTCTACTTCATCTCCAACCTTAAATCTGCCAATATAAGTTTCAGAAACCTCTGCCGAAATATACATGCTGCTGTTGCTTACCAAGAAAGCCACCGGTTGACCTGGCTGAACCAACTCTCCATTTTTCATTGGTACGCTTTCTATGGTACCAGAGAAAGGAGCCTCAATCGTGGTTTTGTCTAACTGAGTAAGCAAAGTCTCTAGTTGGTTTTCTAGGCTTTCCTTAGCGTTCTTCGCTTGCAGATATTCGATCTCTGTTCCGATGTTCTTGGCCCATAGTCTTTCTCTCTTTTCAAAGATGGTTGTCGCATATTCTATTTGCGTATGAATCTCTTTGATGCTCTTGGTCAAGTTTTCTGAGTCGATTTCAGCGATCAACTGACCCGCCTTGACCTTTTGTCCTTCAACCACATGAATCTTCAAAAGCTGACCCATCATTTCTGAGCTAACATTCACATTGGTTCTTGAAAGCACATTACCTCGAACATCAATTCTGTGGTCAAACGGAATGCGCTCTGCTGGTACTGTCGTAACTAGCGTAGTGCGCACTTGAGATTTACCAAACTCTGGATCCTCTTTACTGATCTCGTCCTCTAAAGACTTGATCTCTTTTTGAAGATCTTTTAGTTCAGTTTTTGCTTTAGCCAAAGCAGCTTTCTTTTCCTCAAGTGGATCACCTGAACCGCACGACACTGCTATAATTGCGGTCAATAAGATCGATAGTATGATTCTAGGTTTCATGTCGATGTATCTTTTAAAAATATTGTTGGTCATGGTTGATTAATTGAGTTTGCCTAATGACTTGTCTAAATCGATTTTAGCCACAATTGCGTCATATAGAGCAATAAGGAAATTCACTTCTGCTTGCTTGTAGTCTTGGTCAGCTACAACCAACTCTAAGTTTGAACCGATTCCTTCTCTAAATTTTTCTGTTGTTGTATTGAGTACTTCTTGAGCTAGGTCTACAGTCTCCCTTTGAACTCTTAATTTCTCAACGCTCACATCGAGCGCTACTTTAGAGTCAATCAATTGTTGTCTGAGACTATTTTGCAATTGAAGCGATTGATTCTGAAGCGTTTCAAACTGATATTTCTTGCGCTCTACCGTAAACTTCTTTCTAGTTCCTTCAAAGATTGGGATGTTGACATTGACCCCGATATTAGAATAAGAGAACCACCTTTGACTATCCCAAGTCTGACTAAACTCAGTGGCACCGGTGTTTCTACCCCATGCTGCAGTAAGGTTCACAGTTGGAATGTATTTGGCCTTGATGTTTTTGATATCAAGCACAGCAAGTTCCTTCAAGTACTCAAGCTGTTGCGCCTCAATTCTATTGTTTACTTCATAATTCGCTACTTCAGCAGCATCATAAGAAAAATCAAACTCCTGAATCTCATCCGTTAACGTGATTTGAGTTTCCACTGCCATACCCATTGTCAATTTCAACAAGTTAGACGCTGCAGTGATCGACTGTCTTACGGCACTTTGTTCGGCAAGAAGGTTATTCATTTGAACCTGAAGTCTGCTTACATCAATGGCTTCAGCAAAACCATTCTCATAAAGCTGCCTCGTATCGTTCAATGTACTGTCAAGTGTAGCGATATTGGATTCGACCAGATCAGTTCTTACCTGATTCACCAGCACCAAATAGTAGGCTTTCATCACCTGCTCTTTCACATCCTCAACGACCTTGGCCTCATCTACAATTACCTTCTCTCTTAATTTCTTAGCTGCCTTTAGACCAATGAAGAATGATCCGTCCCAAAGAATCTGAGAGGCGGAAATATTCAAGTCAGCTTGGTTTTTGATACCGAAAGCAACTCTACCTTCAGTTCCCTCGGGAACGGTTGGATCAAAGTTGCTCAAGTCGATGATACTACTTTGTAGTGTAGGGTTGTTGATGTAACTAAACCTACCATTAATCTGAGGTAAACCATCTGCCCTAGTTTCTCCAACCTGGGCGTCAGCGTCCTCAATATTAATTCTAGCATTCTTTAAGTTCTCGTTGTTCAATATGGCATATTGAATAGCCTCCTCTATTGAAAAACTGTTCTGCGCTTTGAGGCCTGCCGTGAGACCCACCAAAAGCAAAATCATAGATAATCTCTTAAGCGAGCGTTTCATTTTGATTCTCTTTAATGTTACTGTACTGGTTAAAAAGTTGATGACCTTTAATTGTAAAAAGTCCGTGTATAAAATGGTCGAAGAGGCGCATCTGCACCTCATAGATTGAGTATTTATCTCTTGGATATAAATTGTTTAGCATAAAAGATTGCACCTGCTCTATCCTCATGGTAGCCAATAGCTCAGCATCAATGTTTGGACGGAAGTAACCCTCTTTCTGCCCTCTATTGATCGTTTGGATCAGGGCATCTTTCATCACCTTTTCCTTAAAGAATTGATACTGTTTCCAAGATTCTGGATAAAACTTTTGCATTTCATGAAGTATGTTGGCCTTCATGTCCTTCATTGCCTCTCTTAAGCACTGCGAAACAAGAATCAATTCATGAATACTATCCTTACTTTCATTTGTGGCTTCAAGGAATCTTCTTTCTTCTCTGTCTAAATGAAGTTGGGTTACTGTACTTACCAACTCTTTCTTATCCTTGAAATATTGATAAATGGTCTTCTTAGAAATACCGATGTTCCTAGATATGTCATCCATGGTTACGGTCCGAATCCCAAATTGCATGACCAGCTCACTGGCCTCTTGAATAATCTTCGACTTTACGTCCATATAAATCTGCTAAACCAAGGAAACTTTTGTGTTACTCAAAGTTTCCAATTGCCCAATAGACGGAATAAGTGGCTAAATAGTTTCCGCTTACTTGAATTTTTTTCAGATTTAATTGAATGCAATCGATAGCATAGTGAAAAATTAATTTCACATAGCGTAAGTATTTTCTATGAATTCAAAGGTCAATCGCTCTTCAAGCAAAAAATAGTTGGCAATTTCATCTAACCACAAAACATTCCACTTTTTTTACTTCCTGAACGAAAATCTTTGTTTTGGCGTAAAGTGTTGATGCCGTAACTTCCGTTCTCATTGAAAGAATGACTTACATCTGTAGGATATCCGTAATTGTCTTTTTGTTCATCGCTGGAGTATGCCATGGACAATCTGAAAGGTTGATTGAAGCCAGAAAACTTCAATCCGCAAGAGACTATACACAAGCTTTAGTACTGATCGATCTAGAATTAAAAGATGATGTCGAAAACGGAGGTGCTTGGTTTACTTATGCTGAAGTGAATTATGCCATTTTTGAAAAAAGTACGACTGTAAAAGAAAAAAAAGAAGCTCTTCAAAAAGCAATCAAAGGATATAGAAACACGATTGAATTCCAAGACCCTTTAAGTCGGATGTATGCTGTAGCCAAAGCCAATTTGAGCGAAATACAACCAAGGTTATTAGATGAGGGAATAGTTTTCTACAATAAAAAATCTTATCAACAGGCCGTTGAGAAATTTGTCTATGCAAATATTGTCCAACCCAACGACACGGTGAGCTTAATCTATGGAGTGAGTGCGGCCAATCAAGGTCTACTTTACCAAGAGGCTTTCGACTTTTATGTCAAGCTTATTGAGATAAAACCTAAAGAGCAGTACTATCAGAACATGTTCATCATTCAAAAAGAACACCGGAAGAACCCCGACCTTGCCCTAGAGATCCTTAAAGAAGCACAGTCTGCTTTTCCAGAAAACTATAGCTTTCAAAAGTATGAAGTAGACATGCTCATCTTGGCCAATAAAAAAAGAGAAGCACTTGACCTTTTGGATGTTCTTTCAAAAAAGTACCCAAAGAACATGGCGCTTTTATTGAACAAAGCCCTCTTATCAGATGAAGAATTCAAACAACGCAAAAGCAGTCTGGATTCATCACAATACAGTTTAGAATTAGAGCAAATTGCCACAGATTATAAGGCGGTACTTTCACTCGTACCGAAGCATCCGCTTGCAAATTTCAATATGGCCGTTTTATACAGCGACCAGTCAAATTTTTTGATTCAAGAGATTAACAATATGAGTGCGGCCAGTCAGGCCGCGAGTTTTGAAGCCTACAAAGAAGCAGCCAACAATGCCTTGAGAAAGGCAGCAACCTATATGGAAGCAGCTAAAGCTACTCAACCTAGAAACGTCAATATCCTGAACGCCCTTAAACTCTTTTATGATAAGCTTGAGATGGCGGAAGAAAGTCAAGCGATCCAGCGAGAATTAGATGCTCTCAAAGGTTAAAGATTTTCAATTGTATAAGCAGGACGTAACTCTTCAAATGCTTTAAGTTGCTCATCTACCCAATCTTGACCATAACCTAGTTCTTCAGCCATGATCTTGGCTACATCAGGAGCTACTCTGAAAGCTTCTTTTGCATCCAAAAACAAAGCCCGTACTCTACGAGCGAGCATATCCTCAACCGTTCTGGCCATTTCGAATCGAACTGCCCAAACCACCTGTGATTTCCGCAAAGGAAGAGACTCACTGATCATTTCACCCATTTCGGGCTGCTCATCCTCCATTTCTAGAAGCTGATATTTCTCAGTTCCGTAAACCGCTAAGGGGTCAGTGGTAATGTCTAAGTTTTTATCAAATCCATAAATAGGCAAATTCTTCGTGATGCATTTCCGCTCAGTTAAGGCTCCAATAAGAATAGCATTATCGACAGTATCTTCAGCCATTTTTCTGTAAGTTGTCCACTTCCCTCCTATAATAGTGATCAAGCCAGACTGTGAAATCATGACCTTATGGTGCCTTGATATCTCCTTAGTTGACTTTCCTTCACCTTCAGGTTTCGCCAAAGGTCTTAGGCCTGAAAACACCGCCAAAACATCCTTTCTTGTAGGTTGTTTGGTCAAATATTGCCCGGCAGTTTCTAAAATGAAATCAATTTCTTGCTCTTGGGCATGCGGCTCAAGCTCAGGTTTTTCTCTTAAGGTATCTGTCGTACCAAGTACTACCTTGTCATGCCAAGGTACAGCAAACATCACACGCCCATCCTTGGTCTGAGGAACCATAATCGCAAATTTATCTGGCAAGAAGTCTTTACCTACCACCAAATGAATGCCTTGGCTAGGTTGTATCATGGACCTTACCTCGGGTTCATCCATTTTTTTGACTGCATCGGCAAATACCCCTGTCGCATTGATAACTGTTTTGGCTGTTATTTCATAGGACTCATTACTCTCAAGGTCAGTCATTTTTACACCTGAAATGATCTGTTCTTCATTCTTGATCAGACCATCGACCCTGCAATAATTAATAACAACACCATTGTATTGTCTGGCGGTTTTAGCCAAACTCAGCGCCATTCGAGCATCATCGAACTGACCGTCATAATAAACCACTCCTCCCTTCAATCCATGCTGATCAATTGTTGGAATATATGTGACTGTTTCTGCTTTGGAGAGCTTTTTTGATGAGCCAATACCGAGCTTACCCGACATTAAATCATAAACTTTGAGACCTACTTGGTAAAATGGCCCGTCCCACCATTCATAATTTGGAATCACAAAAGCCTGATTCTTTACCAAATGAGGTGCATTCTTGATCATTAAGCCCCGCTCCTTTAGTGCTTCCAACACAAGAGAGATATCTCCTTGTTGCAAGTATCTCACTCCGCCATGCACCAATTTGGTACTGCGACTTGAAGTGCCTTTGGCAAAGTCGTGCTGCTCTAAAAGTAAGGTGCTATACCCTCTTGATGCTGCATCTACAGCTACACCTAGCCCAGTTGCTCCGCCTCCAATCACAACGATATCCCATGGTTCTTTGCGCTTTTTGAGGCGCTTAAGCATTTTTTCTCTTTTCATGGCTTTAGTCTTCTTTCAACCAAGATTTTGCCCGTTCTACGGCCCTTGACCAAGTTCTTTTTACTTCATCCATATCGGTTCCTGTAGGACTAAATGTTCTCTCTGCTTGCCAAAGCAGTTTGATCTCATCAGTACTTTGCCAGTAACCAACTGATAACCCTGCTAAAAATGCAGCTCCTTGTGCTGTGGTTTCCACTATGCTTGGTCGCACGATATCTAATCCAGTAACATCAGCTTGAATTTGCATGAGAAGGTTGTTGGCTGATGCACCACCGTCCACTCTTAGCTCTTTTAAATCTATACCAGAATCTTTCGCCATGGTTTCAACTACTTCCATACTCTGAAGAGCAAGTGCCTCCAGGGCAGCCCTCGCAATATGACCTTTTTGGGTACCTCGTGTAAGTCCTATCATTAAACCTGTGCTGTATTGATCCCAATGAGGGGCCCCTAAGCCAACAAAGCCAGGTACAAAATATACACCTCCGTTATCCTCAACCGATTTAGCCAAAGCCTCAATTTCAGGAGCAGCTTCAACGAAATGGACATTATCCCTGAGCCATTGCACTATAGCTCCACCTATGAAAATACTTCCTTCCAATGCATAATTGACTTTACCATCGACTTGCCAAGCGATTGTTGAAAGGAGTTTATACTTTGATTTGATTGCATCCTGCCCGGTATTCATAATGAGGAAACAGCCTGTACCATAAGTATTTTTCACCATTCCTGGCTCTGTACACATTTGACCAAAAAGAGCTGACTGTTGATCACCGGCTATTCCACCAATTGCAATCTCACCGCCAAATAAAGAGGCATTTGTTTTTCCAAAATCATCACTACTCTGCTTTACTTCAGGTAGTATGGCTTTTGGAATGTTAAATACATCCAGCAACTCTTCATCCCATTCTAATTGCTGGATATTATAGAGCATTGTTCTACTGGCATTACTCACATCGGTTGCGTGAACTTTACCTTCTGTCATCTTCCATAAAATCCAGGTATCAACAGTGCCAAAAGCCAGTTCTCCATTTTCGGCTCTCACCTGAGCCCCCTCAACATGATCTAGAATCCATCTGATTTTGGAAGCTGAGAAATATGCATCAATAAGCAATCCTGTTTTCTCTTGAATCATATCGGCATGCCCTGCAGCCTTCAATCCTTCACAATAATCTGCAGTTCTCCTGTCCTGCCACACAATTGCTTTATAGATGGACTTACCTGTCTTTCTATCCCAAACAATGGTAGTCTCACGCTGATTGGTAATGCCTATCGCTGATATTTCATCGGCTACAATTCCTTGCTTCTCCATCACATCATTGATGGTGAATTTTTGAGTTTCCCATATTTCTAATGGACTATGTTCTACCCAACCCGGTTGAGGGTAGAACTGCTCAAATTCCTTTTGAGAAACATTTACGATCTCTCCTTTTTTATTGAAAAGAATCGCTCTTTCACTGGTTGTACCAGCATCGATGGTAAGGATATACTTTGACATTGAAAATCAGTGATTTTTATATCTTTCAATATATTAACTGTACTCCCCATGAAAAAACATTTCGCTGCATTCTTACTATTTCTTGGCTTTCTTTCTCTTGTGAATTGTCAATCTAAAACCAACCCTGAAATCAAATATTACCGAAGTGCAGAAACCAAAAAAATGGAGCTCCCATTCTCAGATGCTGTCCAAGTTGGGAATATGCTTTATTTATCAGGCCAAATTGGAAATATTCCTGGGGAGTTTGAACTAGTCGAAGGTGGATTAGAGGCGGAGTCAAGACAAACCATGGAAAATATCAAAAGGGTACTTGAAGCCAACGGCAGCTCATTAGACCATGCAGTGAAATTCACCATTTTCATAGATGACATCTCTAAATGGTCTGACTTTAATGAGGTATATGTACAGTACTTTAATAAAAACCTTCCAGCTCGTTCGGCCTTTGGCGCTGAAGGCTTAGCATTAGGTGCTGCCGTAGAAGTTGAGTGCATTGCTTATATTCCCCAATAATTATTTTTTTAATCATGAGAAGATCCATTTTCGCCTTTTTAGTCCTTTTTAGCTTTGCCTTTAGTGCATTAGGACAAAGTCAAGTACATGAGAGCCTTGATATGCCAAGTAAATTGCTGAAAACAGATGTAAAATACTCTGTCTACCTACCTGATGGCTACCAGGATTCTGAAAGGAAATACCCAATCGTCTATCTGCTCAATGGCTACACAGGCGATGAAAGAGATTGGATTCAGTTTGGCAATATGCAGAACATTATGGACGAAGGCATAGCCAATAGCGACTTTCCGGCAATGATCGTGGTGATGCCTGATGGAGATGATCGATTATATATTAACAAAGCAGACGGCACATATCCTTATGGAGACATGCTCATTGAAGAACTGGTCCCTTTTATCGAATCTAAGTATCGCGTGAGAAGCGAAAAACAGTTTAGAGCAGTAAGTGGTCTTTCGATGGGGGGAGCAGGCTGCCTAATGTTAGCATTCAAACATCATGACCTTTTTGGTACAGTAGCGGCTTACAGTGCTGCAATCAGAATAGATGAAGAGTTCATGGCATATCAGAAGGGAGATGGATGGGACAACTACTTCGGCCGGGCCTTTGGAACTGGCCTTGAAGGAAAAGATAGAATCACCGATTATTATAGACAGAACAATGTCTTAGACCTAGCAAAAAACACTTCGATCAACGCAATGAATTCTTTAAATATCTATTTCGATTGCGGAGACGATGATTACCTATCACCAGGCAACGCTCACCTTCATCTCTTGCTTAAAGAAAGAGGTATCAATCACGAATTTAGAATGAATCAGGGAGCACATACTTGGCCCTATTGGAGGGAAAATTTACCCATCGGAATGGCTTTTATAGGCAAACAATTCACCAGATAAACAAAAAGAGCTCGATAAAATTCGAGCTCTTTTTATTTATACTATTCAGTTTTTAAAACCTTTACCGGATTTAACAGCGCAACCTTCAGCGAATGTCCACTAACTGTCAGTAAAGCCGACAGCCAGCTAAGCCCCCCAACTAAGATGAAAATACCTACTCCCAAACTCACACTAAATGCATAGCCATCTAGCCAATCTTGCAGTAAGTAGTAGGTCAATGGAGCTGAAATAACAAAAGCGATTAGTACAAGTAAAGAGATCTGTTTTGAAAGAATAACCAAAACTTGTATTACAGATGCCCCGAGCACTTTCCTAATTCCCATTTCTTTCATTCTCTGTCGCACCATGAAAGATGATAGACCAAACAAACCAAGTGAAGCGATTATGATGGCTAGTGCAGCTAGTATGCTGATCACTTTTACTAACTGTTGTTCTGATTTATATAACTCTTCGAAATGCTCATCCAAAAACTTGTACTCAAAGGGTCTTCTAGGAAAAAGATTCTGCCAAACAGACTCTACCTCTTCAATGGCTGAAGTGATATCTCCCCCACGAATTTTAACATTGACTTCGCTCCAATTATTATTCGGTTGGGTATTAATGAATAATGGTTCAACAGAATTAGTCAATTTGTTGTATTTGAAATCTTCTAAAATCCCAACAATGGTTCCCAAGGTATCAGCGCCACCAAAATGGAATTTTGTTCCAATGACCTCCTCTGCATCCTGACTTATCATTTTAGCCAATGCCTGGTTTACCATAAAAGAATTGCCTTGTTTGTCTAATTCATATTCTTCACTGAGGCTCCTCCCTTCTAATATTTGAATGTCATATACATCAATAAAGTTAAGGTCTACTTGGACAAAAGAACTTACACCTTCTATTAAAGCTGTATCTGCGCGGTACTTCATACCAGCTTGATGTAAATTATTACCGAGTCTTTGGGTAGTAGCTGTTACTGACAAAACATTCGATTGTGACTCCAGCTCACTTTTCAGTAAGTCGTATTGCTGATTGGTATCAAAATACATCGGCAAGGAAATGACCCTATCTCTATTAAAACCGAGGTCCATGGTTTGCATGTAATTCAATTGTCGGACCACTACAGAAGTTCCAATAATAACCGCTATAGCTATAGCATACTGAAGAACGACAAGAATATTCCTAAAACCTGAATTTCTGTTTTTTAAACTTTCACCTTTTAGCGCAGAGATCACATTGAAATTTGACATCACTAATGCAGGATAAAACCCTGAAAGCAATGCAATCAGTAGAGTTGTCCCAAAAATGATAGCTAGCCAAGTAGGCGTCAAAAAGTAACTGAAGCTTAGCTCTCGATCGATCATTTGATTAAGTGACTCAACACTTACCAAACAAATAACGATTGCCACGGCAAGCGCTAGGAATGTCAGCAAAAATGATTGGACAATAAATTGAGCAGAAATTTGCCCTTTATAAGCTCCTATCGACTTTCTTACACCTACCTCCTTCGATCTATTGGCCACAGCAGCTGTCGATAAATTCATAAAATTTACACTTGCTATGAGCAACACAAAAAAGGCAAGCAACAAGAATATCTTTACAGAAGACTCTGAGAACTTTTTATAATTCTGGTAGTCATGGGTAATATCCATCGAGCCGAGGTGTACATCCGACAATGGCTGTAAAAAAAGCTCGTATGCTTCCAGAATTCCTTCATCGGTGTATTTCACTAAAAAGTCATCGAATTTAGCTTCTAATGCCTCAACATCTGTATTGGGAACGAGCTGCAAATAGGTATTCACAAAATTACTCCCCCAATTATTTTGTCTACCCTCGCTGTCCCAAAGGGTCATAGGAATGAGTGCTTCAAACTGAAGATGAGATTCATCTGGAATATCCTCTATCACTGCAGCAACGATGAATTGTTCCTCATCAGAAAACTTCATGACTTCTCCAATAGGGTCCTCATCACCAAAAACTCTTTGCGCAACAGATTCGGTTAAAACTAGATTAAACCCATCAGAGAAAAACTCTTCTGGATTTCCTCTAATAATCTTGAAATCGAAAATGTCGAAAAACGAAGTGTCCACTCGAACAGTTTGATCGAGATAATAGCGTTTGTCTCCTCGCTCTAAAAGCAGTTTATTCCGCGACCAAAATCTGGTGAAATTTACAACCTCGGGAAAATCATTAAGCATAGAAGGTCCCATTGGGAACATGCTTAAAGCTACTTTTTGGGATATATCACCGAATGTTTGAACTTCGTCTAATCGATAAATGACTTCTTTTTTTTCATGAAAGCCATCAAAGTTTTTTTCGTTTTGAACAAACAGTATAATCAATAGACAGGCTGCCATTCCTAAAGCCAATCCAGCAATATTGATGAGCGAATAGACTTTGTGGTTCAATAGATTTCTAAATGAAATCTTTAAATAATTTTTATACATGACCAGTGGATTAAAATATTTGAGTTTTCTTCTTAGACCTATATTTCTTACCGAAAACAATACATCTTTCGCGTACAATGCTCTTGCCTTAGCAAGGCTCAGCGTTTCGGTTCTATCTTGAAACACTTCCATCAAATCCCCATCGATATCGTCAAAAAGCTCTTCTGAAATGATAGACTTCAGGAGATATCGCATGACCTTGGGAGGATGATGGATCATATTCCTTGAATTGATAATTGTGGTATTAATTCCCAGAACACTTTTCTTTTGTCCTGAGCTTCTTTTAATGCTTGATAACCATAAGCGGTCACTTTAAATAGTCGCTTCCCTTTGCCTCCTCTTTTCGCTGTTGCCTCACCTAAGTATGAATCCAAAAAGCCCTTATCCTCTAAGCGATACAGTGCCGTATGAATAGCCGAGATATTAGACTTCCTGTCGACCTTCTCCTCTATTTCATTTTTAATTGAGACTGCGTAAGCATCTGTTTTCATTGAAGCTACGGCCAGTAGTACCAGCTCTTCAAATTCACCTAGATGTATTCCTTTCATAATTCTCTATGGTTGCGAAAAACAAATGAATAGAATTATAATCACATTTGTAAATAAAATGTTTACTATTTTACTCACTTTTGTAAATATTTATTTTTTCAGACTCTCAACGATTAATATTTTTTCTAGGTAGGGTAAATTGACTCTTAGTGTATTCATAAATCAAATGCGCCACTGAGCGGATTGAACGATTATCAAACAGAATATAAGGTGGATACTAAATTGAATACACAAGGCAAAAACCTGTTCATAAATGGGCTTTATGCAATTGCTCTTTTACTACTTATCGTCAGTTGCGATTATGACGATGAACAACCCTATTTAGACGAACCGGGCCAAGGTGAAACTGCAACATATGCCATTTCGGGTAACGACATTTCACTAAACGCCAATCAGCTAAATAGCTCTTCATTTTATGCTAATGAAACCAATCATCGTACCCTTTGGGCATTCTTTTCAAATCTGATTCCTGCAGAAATTCGTCCCCAGCTCGTTGAACTTGAGTTGTTTGCTGACGCTAATGATGATACAGAAGCATTTGTTGCTGCTATCAATGAAAATGATTTGAGTAGATGGGAGATCGGCTTCAATCTTACAACAGTTTGGAATGATGCGCAGGAATTTCAAGAAAGCAGGGTTGCCTATAATTCTATCCATGAATTCGCTCACATCCTCACCCTAAACAATGACCAAATCAATGTGGGTGGAAGCGAATCGACTTGTGAAAACTTCTTTACAGGTGAAGGATGTAGCACTCAGAGTTCGTTCATCAACGCTTTTTTCAATAATTACTGGTCAGACATTTATAATGAAAGTCAATCATTTGAAATTGATGACGATGATGCTTTTTTCGCTTTTTATGATAAATACGAAGATCGTTTTGTCTCAGAATATGCCTCCACAAACCCTGGTGAGGACATAGCAGATTCCTTTACCATTTTTGTGCTGACTGATTCTCCTTCTAGCAATCAAATCAAAGATCAAAAAGTCAGGTTCTTTTACGAGTACCCAGAACTAGTCGAATTAAGAACACTCATTCGATCTAATATGGATTTCGAAATCAATTTTGGACAAGTAAGCGAAGCCAGGTTGCAGAGAATGAAAGTGAGAGGAAAAGAATTACACTAAGACCAAATTAGCAATGATCAAGGGGTAGCATGAATCAAATCATCTTTAAAAGCGGTCTCAAGCGATCAATTTGAGAAACAATGCCAACCCTTTGTTCTTGTTCTTTGCGCTCCAAACGGCATAAAGACGAGTGCGTTGCCTCAAATGAGCGAGCGGTATAAATTTAAGGTCCAAATCAACACCATTGGCCAATGAAGTTGGAATAATCGCCACACCTAATTGCTTCTCGACCAAGCGGAAAATTGAATTGGCTTGAACAGACCTATAAGACACTTTGGGACGAAAGCCGTGGTCATTGAAGATACCCATTACGTTGTCATAGTATTCTTGACTATAATCGTTAGAGAACATTATAAATCGGTCGTTTTTAAATGTTTCTAAAGATTTGAATCCTGATCCTACCACTGGATGTTTTGCAGAAACGACTAGTGAAAATGAATCTTCATAGACCATTTTCTTATTTAAACCTTGAGGAACGCTCTCCATTCTCACAAACCCAATATCAAGTTTGTCTTTTTGAAGTGCTTGAATCTGTGATTTGTTATTGAGTTCTTCCAAAGCAGCATGAACTTGTGGCGCGCGCTCGTTCAGCCTCACTAGTAAATCGGGAATAACATGTTGCATTGCCGAGCCTACAAATCCTACTTTAATCTCATCAAGTTCGCCTCGGGATCTTCTTAAAGCACCTTCAATACTGCGCTCCAGATGATTCAATAGATAATCAGCTTCTTCCAAAAAGTACTCACCTGCCACCGTTAGTTGAACAGACCTTTTATTCCTTTCAAGCAGCTTAACCCCCATTTCAGCCTCTAGCTGTTGGATTTGTTTAGTCAACGCAGGCTGAGTAATGAAAAGTTTTTCAGCAGCTTTAGCAAAGTGCAGCTCTCTACCCAACATCTGAAAGTATTTGATTTGCCTTAACTCCATTAATAACTAAATTTTATTAATTGATAAATATATACCATTTATAGGAATTACAAATCGAATGTAAATTTGTTATCAAATTAACAGGAATGGATTTTTTCAACTACGGTTTAGACAGACTTACCACTTCAAAAGCAATAGAAATTGCCAGCGGCAGAATAAAAGGAATACTCTCGGCAGAAGCCATCAAACAAGTAGTAAAATCTACTGCATATGTGGAAGAAATCACCGCTAAGGAAACCACTGTATATGGGATCAATACTGGCTTTGGACCTTTGTGCAATGTGAAGATTTCTGCTGAAGACACTAAAGAACTCCAATACAATATTTTGAAAAGTCATAGCGTAGGTGTTGGAGAACCCATTGCACCAGAGATCGCCAAACTAATGATGATCCAAAAAGTGCACTCTTTAGCTAAGGGATACTCTGGTATTCAGCTTAGTACTTTGGAAAGGATCATTTGGCATATCGATAATGATGTCATTCCTGTTGTACCAGAAAAAGGATCCGTTGGAGCATCTGGAGACTTGGCTCCGTTAGCCCATCTATTTCTGCCTTTAATCGGTTTAGGTGAAGTATTCTACAAAGGCAAAAAAGCCCATTCAAGTGAAGTTTTTCTTAAGGAAGGAATCAAAGCCATTGAACTCGGCCCAAAAGAAGGCCTAGCGCTAATTAATGGTACTCAGTTCATTGCTGCACATGCCGTACAGGTGGTTGACCGACTTCATAATTGTTTAGAACATGCCGATCTGATCGGTGCTATGATGTTGGAAGCACTTGCTGGTTCAGTGAAGCCATTCCAAAAAGACCTACACGAGATCCGGGCATTCGCTGGCAATCAATGGGTAGCCAATAGGATCTGGTCAATGCTCCAAGGTTCAGAGATCTTGAATTCACATATTGACTGTGACAGAGTTCAAGACCCATATTCGCTAAGATGTATGCCGCAGGTTCATGGCACTTCTAGAAATGCCTGGCTTCATGTAAAAGAGTTGGTTGAAACTGAACTAAATGCAGTAACTGACAACCCCATTATACTGAGTTCAGAAGAAACGATTAGTGGTGGTAATTTCCATGGGCAACCTTTGGCTCTACCATTAGACTATGCTGCTTTGGCTGCTGCGGAGCTTGGAAATATTTCTGACAGAAGAATCTATTTAGCCTTGGATGGCAAAGTTGAAGGATTGCCTACCCTATTGATGAAAGACACCGGGATCAATTCTGGGTTTATGTTACCTCAATACACTTCTGCAGCTCTTGTGAGTGAAAACAAAAGTCTTTGCTTTCCTGCCAGTGCTGATAGTGTACCTACCTCCATGGGACAAGAAGACCATGTAAGCATGGGGTCGATCAGTGGTAGAAAGGCACTTCAAATAATCGGCAATTTAGAACAAATTTTGGCGATAGAGTTACTCTGCGCAGCACAAGCTTTTGACTTTAGAAGGCCTCTAAAGTCAAGCGAAAGTCTTGAAAAATGCCATGAGCACGTCCGTGGAATAATAGACCACGCCCACGAAGACAGAATATTTGCCAAGGACATAGCCAAGGCATTCGAAATCATTGAGTCGAGAAAATTGACCTCAATTCTAAACGAAACGGTCTCTTTTAATAGTGAATTATCAGCAACTTTTAACGCATACTAAGATGAGTCCAAATTTTAAACTTACTAAAGGAATTCCCGCTGAGTTGCCAGAAATGCCGGTATTCGAAGCTTCAGTGAATCGTGCCCCAAAAAGAAAGGAAATCCTAACAAGCGAAGAGAAGAAACTCGCGTTGCGTAATGCTTTGCGCTACTTTCCAGCTAAATGGCATGAGGTTCTGGCTCCAGAATTTCTAAATGAATTGAATCAATACGGTAGAATATACATGTATCGATTCATGCCAAAAGAAGAGATCAAAGCCAGGCCTTTAAATGAATACCCTGGGCGCTCCGAACAAGCTAAGTCAATTATGCTAATGATTCAGAATAACCTGGATCATGCTGTTGCTCAACACCCTTATGAATTAATTACTTACGGTGGAAATGGTGCTGTATTTCAAAATTGGGGGCAGTATTTAATGGTCATGCAATACCTAAGCGAAATGACAGATGATCAAACCTTAGTCATGTATTCAGGTCATCCGCTAGGCCTTTTTCCTTCACACAAGAAAGCCCCGAGAGTAATGGTAACCAATGGCATGATGATCCCAAATTATTCCAAACCCGATGATTGGGAAAAATTCAATGCACTTGGGGTTACACAATATGGTCAAATGACTGCTGGTTCCTACATGTATATTGGACCGCAAGGCATTGTACATGGCACAACAATAACGGTGCTGAATGCAGCCCGTATGACCAGGCCTGATGGAGACTTTAAAGGTCTACTCTTCATTACATCTGGATTAGGCGGAATGAGCGGAGCCCAACCCAAAGCGGCTAAAATTGCAGGTGTAGTTTCAGTTACCGCAGAAGTTAATCCAAAAGCCGCATACAAAAGACAAGAACAAGGCTGGGTAGATGAGGTTGTGGAGGACATATCTGAATTGATCAATCAAGTTGAGCTTGCAAGGAAAAATGGTAAAAACACCTCTTTCGCTTACCTCGGCAATATTGTTGAGGTATGGGAAGAATTCGAGAAAGCGGGTGTTACGGTAGATTTTGGTTCAGATCAAACTTCATTGCATAATCCATTTGCAGGTGGTTATTACCCTGTAGGACAAAGCTTAGAAGAATCCAATGAAATGATGGCCAAAGAGCCATTGAAATTTAAAGAAGCCGTATACGATAGTTTGAAAAGACATGCTGCAGCTGTCAATCAACACGCAGCAAGAGGAACTTACTTCTTTGATTATGGGAATGCTTTTTTACTTGAGGCTAGTCGTGCTGGAGCTGACATCATGGCTGAAGATGGAATAGCTTTTAAATATCCTTCTTATGTACAGGACATCATGGGACCTATTTGCTTCGATTATGGATTCGGACCTTTCCGTTGGGTATGTACCACAGGCAACCCTGATGACCTTGAAAAAACTGATAAAATCGCAGCGGACGTATTAGAACAAATGCTAAAAGAAGCTCCGGAGGAAATTCACCCACAACTAAAAGATAATTTTCACTGGGTAAAGGAAGCCCAAAAGAACAAGCTTGTAGTAGGTTCGCAAGCACGAATCCTTTATGCTGATGCTGAAGGGCGCATGAGAATCGCGAGTGCTTTCAATGATGCTATTGCAAATGGCGAAATTGGTCCAATTGTGCTTGGACGAGACCACCATGATGTATCAGGTACGGACTCACCGTACAGAGAGACTTCAAATATTTACGATGGCTCTCAGTTTACAGCGGATATGGCAGTTCAGAATTTTGCAGGTGACTCTTTTAGAGGCGCAACTTGGGTTTCACTTCACAATGGCGGAGGTGTCGGCTGGGGTGAAGTGATCAACGGTGGTTTCGGCATGCTGCTTGAGGGCACAGCAGAATCTCAAGAAAAATTATTGCAAATGCTTTTCTGGGACGTAAACAATGGAATTGCCAGAAGAAACTGGGCGAGAAACCCTCACGCGATGAGCACCATTGAAAGAACAATGGCTAAAGAACCCAAACTCAACGTGACCAAACCTGAATTGGTTAATGATGAATTGATCAATAAATTGAACTACTGATACATGAGAAAAGTATTCATCAATATTGGGCAGCTCTACCAAGTAAGAGCAGCTGAAATCAAGATTTTAAGAGGTGCTCTTATGGCTGAGGTACCATCCATCGAAAACTCATTCCTACGTATCAATAATGGTTTAATAGAGGACTTCGGTCCAATGGAAGAATTTTCTTTAGTTGAAGGTGAAGAGCAAATCGATCTAGAAGGAAGAATGGTGACCCCCACTTTTGTTGATAGTCATACGCATTTGGTATTTGCTGCAGATCGAGATGAGGAATTTGTCATGAAGATCAAAGGCATGGATTACCAGTCTATTGCTGAAGCAGGTGGAGGCATATTGAATTCAGCAAGAAAATTACAAAACACCTCGACCCAAGAACTCTTTGCAGCAGCTTCCCAAAGGTTAAAAGAAGCCATTCTTGCTGGCACAGGAGCTATAGAGATCAAGTCCGGCTATGGACTAAGCGCAGAAGCTGAATTGAAGATACTTCATGTCATTGCTCAACTGAAAAAAGAGTTCGCTATCCCTATAAAAGCTACTTTTTTAGGGGCTCATGCATTTCCAAATGAAGATAAAGAAGGCTACATCGACTCAATCATTAATGAGATGTTGCCAGAAATATCTCAACAGCACTTGGCAGATTACATTGATTGTTTTTGCGAGCAAGGTTATTTCTCTGTTGACCAAATGTGCAAGATCCTTGAAGCAGGCGAAAGCCATGGGCTCAAACCTAAAGTTCATGTGAATCAATTCAATTCTATTGGCGGCATTGAAAAGGCAGTAGAATATGGCGCCATCTCTGTTGATCATTTAGAGGTTTTAAAAGATGAAGAGATCACAATCTTAAAGGATTCAGACACTATTCCAGTGGCCCTGCCTGGCTGCTCTTACTTTTTGAATATAGAGTTCACTCCTGGCAGAAAAGTCATCGATAATGGGCTCCCATTGGTGCTGGCATCTGACTTCAATCCTGGCTCTGCTCCTTCTTTCAATATGAGTGTAATCAATAGTTTGGCTTGTTCAAAAATGAAGTTACTTCCACAAGAGGCTTTTAACGCCTCCACGTTTAATGCTGCCTTTGCAGTTGAATTAGAAAATGAAGTGGGAAGTATTACAAAAGGCAAAAAAGCTAATTTCATCGTAGGCAAGAAGTCAAAAAACCTGAACTCGATTAGCTACAACTTCGGTGTCAATTGGATTGAGAGAGTTTATATCAACGGAGACTCGATAGCATAAAAAAAGCCGCAAGAGCGGCCTTTACCATAAAATTATACGGTCAATCACTCAATCGGATTACCTTCTTCATCCTTTGGTGTAGTATCAACTTGTTCCGTTTCTTTCACTATTGCTTGTTGAGTCTCCTCTTCAGACATAGCAGCTACCGTTTGATATCCTTCAATCTCTTTTTTTACAGCGTCATACATATCTTCTGAAATGTGATCTGGTGCTTGAGCCTCTGATATTTGCTCATCAACTGAAGTTAAGTTGGTTTCTTCAACTTTTTCTAGTGATGTCAAAAACTCTTGCTTGAGCTCTTCTGAAGGAAGGCTATCTAAAATGAATTGCTTATTCTCCTCTAAACTTTCTTTAATAGGCATAATGTATGTGTTTAATGATTAATGTTTATTGAAAAGAAATTTACAGGATTTAATTCTGAAATGAAACTGCAATAAAGACTCTTTCAACGCGATACTTTTAATTAAGTGAAATACCCAACATTTTGTGGTTTAATCACTTTCAAAATATCCCTTGTATTGTTCTTAAATCAACATCTCGATAGGCCTGTATAGACTGCTAATATTTAAGCATTTGTTTACCACTCTTAAGTCCTTCAAAACAAAATCTTTTGCTAATTTTGCGACTTAATTAAATCCAGAAGACGGACGCTCTCATGATTCAATTTTTCGATGCCGGACAAGGCAAAATCTTTGCGGTAGGAACAGTTCAAAAAATCACTGAAACAGACCTACCCAAACTACAATGGCTCTTTGGAAATGCTTCTCTTATTGAAGCTGAAAACCTGAAGGGCTTTTTTATTGGACCAAGAAAAGAAATGATTACTCCTTGGAGTACCAATGCTGTTGAAATCACCCAAAACATGGGTGTTTCTGGTATTGAGCGAATTGAAGAATTTGAGCAAGTAGAAAGTGACAATGTGGCTTACGACCCGATGCTTCAAGTGCTTTACAAAGAGTTAAGTCAGTCGTTGTATACAATCGACATCAAGCCTGAGGCTGTACTTTATATCGATGATATTGCCGCATACAATGTACAAGAGGGACTAGCGCTAAGTGGCGAAGAAATTGACTACTTAAACGAAGTGAGCGACAAGCTAGGACGAAAACTTACAGATGGTGAAGTATTTGGCTTTTCTCAAGTAAATTCCGAGCACTGCCGTCACAAGATATTCAATGGTGTTTTTATCATCGATGGACAAGAGATGCCTTCATCTCTATTCAAGTTGATCAGAAAAACCTCAAACGAAAACCCAGGAAAACTGGTATCGGCATACAAAGACAATGTTGCCTTTATAGAAGGACCTACAGTAGAACAATTCGCACAGAAAACACAAGACAAAGCAGACTGGTTTGAGACCAAGGATTTTGAGTCAGTGATTTCACTAAAAGCCGAAACACACAACTTCCCCACAACAGTAGAACCATTCAACGGTGCTGCAACGGGTTCTGGAGGTGAAATTAGGGACAGAATGGCTGGTGGTAAGGGCTCTATGCCTTTGGCGGGTACTGCCGTTTACATGACTTCATATTCTCGCCTCGAAGAAGGTAGAGATTGGGAAGCTAATATGCCTGAAAGAAAATGGCTCTACCAAACTCCGATGGACATTTTGATCAAAGCATCAAATGGTGCCTCTGACTTTGGTAACAAATTCGGCCAGCCATTGATCTCTGGTTCTGTACTCACATTTGAGCATGAAGAAGGTGGTAAGAAACACGGTTTCGATAAGGTAATTATGATGGCTGGTGGCATAGGCTATGGCAAGAAAGCTGATGCACTAAAAGACACCCCAGAAACTGGCGATCAAGTGGTGGTAATGGGTGGAGATAATTATCGCATTGGCATGGGCGGTGGCGCTGTTTCTTCGGTTGACACCGGAGAGTTTTCAAGTGGTATTGAGCTAAATGCCATTCAGCGTTCAAACCCGGAAATGCAGAAACGCGTGTATAACGCAGTCCGTGCAATGGCCGAAATGGACGAGAATCCGATTGTTTCAATTCACGATCACGGTGCCGGTGGACACTTAAACTGCCTCTCTGAATTGGTCGAAGAAACTGGTGGAACCATCGATGTAAAGAAATTACCTGTAGGTGACCCTACCCTTTCTGATAAAGAGATCATCGGTAACGAGTCACAGGAGCGAATGGGCCTTGTGATGAAGCAAAAAGACATTGAATACATGAATAGAGTGGCTGAAAGAGAGCGTGCTCCATTCTATGTCGTTGGTGATATTACCGGTGATCATCATTTCAAATTCGAGAACAAAGAGTCTGGGGAAAACCCAATGGATTGGGAATTAGCCCACATGTTTGGCTCTTCACCAAAAACAATTCTCGAAGACAAAAAACAGAACACAAGCTTTGCTGATGTAAGCTATGACATCAAGAAGCTTCAAGAGTATTTAAACGCTGTGCTTCAACTCGAAGCTGTTGCTTGTAAGGATTGGTTGACAAACAAAGTAGACCGATGCGTGACCGGCCGAGTAGCTAAACAGCAATGTGCAGGACCAATCCAATTGCCATTGAACAATGTTGGAGTAATGGCCCTTGACTATAGAGGTGAAAAGGGTATTGCTACCACGATCGGGCATGCACCTGTTTCAGCCTTGATCGATCCAGTTGCTGGTTCTCAGCTCTCAGTCGCAGAATCATTAACCAATATCATCTTTGCGCCAATCTCAGAAGGTTTAAAAGGCATATCACTTTCGGCCAACTGGATGTGGCCTGCAAAGAATGAAGGTGAAAATGCCCGCTTATATGATGCTGTAAAAGGACTTTCAGATTTTGTATGTGAGTTGGGCATCAATGTACCAACTGGTAAAGACTCTATGTCTATGACCCAGAAGTACAAAGACGATGTTGTTTATGCACCTGGGACGGTGATCGTTTCTGCAGTAGGCGAAGTCAGTGACCTCAAACAAGTGGTAGAACCTGTTATCCAACCAGACTTTGACTCTAGTTTAATTTATGTGGACCTTTCAGGAGATGAATTCAAACTTGGAGGGAGTTCATTCGCTCAAGTCATTGGTAAAGTAGGTACATCTGCTCCTTCTGTTAAAAGTGCTGACAAGTTTGCGGCAACCTTTGATTATGTTCAAGACTTGATCAAGGCAGACAAGATCATTGCTGGACATGACGTTTCTGCTGGCGGTTTAATCACTGCTCTACTTGAAATGACTTTCGCTCAAGTTGATACCGGAATTGCTATAGATTTGAAATCAATTGAAGGAGCTGATGACATTTCAGTCTTCTTCTCAGAAAAGCCAGCTTTAGTCCTTCAAGTTGCGACTAATGATATTGACGCCATCAGCTCAAAATTTAATGAGATAGGAGTTCAAAATCACGTTTTGGGATCTCCTATTGGTGAACCGATCTTGTCCATTCAAACCAACACTCAAAGCTACCTTTTGGACATTGCCAGTCTAAGAGATACTTGGTACAAAACTTCTTACCTCCTAGACCAAAAGCAGTCTGGAGAAGAATTGGCTAAGGCTAGGTTTGATAACTACAAGAATCAAGCGCTGGAATTCAAATTCCCTGTAGGATTTAAGGGACAATACGAAGCACTTGGACTTAACCCTGACAGAAAAGAAAAAACAGGAATCAAGGCTGCTATTATCCGTGAAAAAGGGGTTAACGGAGATAGAGAGATGGCATATGCTATGCACCTCGCTGGCTTTGATGTGAAGGACGTGCATATGACTGACCTGATCTCAGGAAGAGAAGATCTCAGTGATGTCAATTTTATTGCATTTGTCGGTGGCTTCTCAAATTCAGATGTTTTGGGTTCAGCCAAAGGTTGGGCTGGTGCATTCCTTTATAACGACAAGGCAAAGGCGGCATTAGATGATTTCTATGCCAGAAAAGACACCATCTCATTGGGTATTTGTAATGGATGTCAGCTCATGGGTGAGTTAGGCCTTTTATACCCTGAACATGAAGTACATCCTAAGCTTGACCACAACATTGCTCACAAATTTGAATCTGGCTTTGTGAACGTAACCATACCTGAGAATAATTCGGTAATGCTTGGCTCATTAGCGGGTGCTAGATTAGGTATATGGGTGGCTCATGGTGAAGGTAGGTTTAGGTTACCTGAAGCAGAAAATGAATATCATGTGATTGCTAAATATAGTCACGAAGCTTATCCAGCTTCACCAAACGGCTCTGACTATCATGTAGCTGGTTTGGCTAGTAAAGATGGTAGACATTTGGCTATAATGCCTCACTTCGAGCGATCGATCTTCCCTTGGAACTGGGGTAACTACCCTGCTGAAAGAAAAGCAGAAGTATTATCACCTTGGATCAAAGCATTTATGAATGCCAGAGAATGGGTAGCTGAAAAAGGCTAAATTAATGCGACCCTGAGAGAGTTTAAGAGAATCTTTCAGGGTCAATTATTTCTCAAATAATATCCTCTACCTCTTTGATTTACAATCTCGAGATGTGAGAATTGGGTCAACTTTTTTCTCAGTCTAGAAATATACATATCTAAACTTCTACTGGTTAAGGTCCCCTCTTTAACCCATACTTCATGCAATAAATGGTCCCGCTCAACCAGTTGATCAACATGCTCAAAAAGTATAGAAAGAATCTTGACTTCCTTAGTTGTTAATTCAATGAAGTCGTTACAGAAGTAAAGTCGATTCCGCGCGGTGTCAATTCTATAACCCCTGAGTAGTGCATTTGTGTTTGACTCTTGTTCTGATTCTTTTCTGCCTGCTAGCCCTATAAAAAGTAAAAGAAAGGAAGCACTTGCCAAGCCAATTGCTGGGACATTTTTACTTATAGGAATCAAATGCTGATCATAAAAGCTAAATTCAATAGCATATTTCGAAACAGGCAGCACGCGACCTAGGCAAGAAATCTCCTTCTGTTCAAAATGATCTATAGCAAAGCCATATACCGTTTGATTTAAGTTCAGATCAACTACATTGACTATGTAGGAACCTGCCAAATCAGTCTTTAAATGATTTAATGACAATTCCACCAAATGATCAGGATCTAATGTTTTCTGATCCGCTAAGTGAATGCTCAAATGTTGATCTCCTTCAATTTGGATTGACGAAAGAACAGTAGTGCTATCACCTGATTTTTGCAAAAGTTTATGGCCAATAAGCCTTAAGGCCAACTCGGTCTTTTTTGCTCTCATTTCTCGGTTAGGGAGTTGAAAAAATCCAATACCAAGAAGAAAGAACAGTAAGGCAGCAAAAAAATACAAGCTCCTGATATTCTGATTTTTAAGTGAATTATAAACTCTTTTTACATTCATTTTAAACTCTTTTTACATACCTCTTTAGTCCACACACAAGATGTTGATTTAGTTTTCATCATTAAATCAAATTACCATGAAAAAACTTCTTCAAACTAATTATCAAATACCAGTAGGTTTAGACATCATAAGAGTAATTACGGGCTGCATCATTATATCGTTTGGATTTGAAATCTTTAATTCCGAAACCATGGCCGGATATCAACAATGGCTCGGTGAAGTTGGAGTTCCTTTTCCAAAATTGATGGCTAAAGTTGGCAAATTGGCCGAACTAATTTGTGGCTTCGGCTTGACCATAGGGCTTTTTACACGCTTCTGCGCTATACCACTGATGCTCACAATGGTTGTAGTGAATTTCATTATGCTAGATGGAAACCTGAGGTCGGAGCCATTTTATTTACTTCTGTTGTTTACAATTTTCTTATTCTCAGGCAGTGGTAAAATAAGCATTGATTCACGTTTTCTTTCCAAGCACGAAAAGTAACCGATCGGTATCCAACATCAATACCCTATGCTCACTAGCTAAGGGTATTTTTTATAAATTATATATTAAACACACACATTATGAAAGAAAGTCGCGTCCGCGTTGTACTTAGCTTTACGCTAATTCTGTCTTATCTGGGTCTGATCTTCCTAGTTTTTTATCATGAAATGAATAACCAAATCCCTGATCACAACAATGGCGATTCAATGATAGGAGAATTAAAAATACTTATTGGCGTTTTAACAGCCGGAGTAGCCCAAGTTTTGAATTACTGGTTTGGACACAGGTCTAAGAAAGATAGGCTTAAAGAGTCCTAAAATATTCTAAAATTGCCCTTGCCTGTGCTTCGGTCATTCCTTGATCGGACATTGGTGAGCCATTGAACTCCATAAAAAGTTCTTTGGCAAGCGGGTCGTCCCGTAGCATTCTGCCTGGATCGAGAATCATATTCATAACCCATTCTGGTGTCCTTCTTTTAAGAACACCTTTTGGTGCTGGTCCAATAAAGTCAACCTCTGGCTTATGACAAAGTGTACAATATTCTTCGTAAAGTTCCTTACCTGAAGCCGCTAGTTCTGCATCAATTTCTGAGGGAAGTGTCAATTCTTTAATTGGCCCCACACCTTTGTTTTCTAAGTCAACACGCGTTGAAGCTTTAACGCTAGTCCCATTTTTATCTTTTTCCGCATTAATATCAAATGAATCAGAAGATTTGGCTTTAGAGCCACAGCTAGAAACAACTAAAATAGAAATGACCGAAATGATTAAAAATTGGGTTAGTTTCATGTACTCAAATATAAGTTATGAGAAATATCGTTTACTTTTTTGTCGCAATTTTCATTTTTAGCTGCCAGCCTAAAAACGACTGGATTAGCCTTTTTGATGGAGAGACATTGGATGGTTGGCATATCTACGGAGGTAGCACTGATTTCAATGGCTGGACAACCCAACAGGGTATTCTGCTCTATAATCCCTCTCTTCGCACGAATCCGCAAAGTGCCAATTTGGTGACCGATGAAACATATGAAAGTTTCGAATTATCCTTGGAATGGATGATTGCCGAAAATGGAAACTCGGGACTTTTTTGGTCTGTTTTTGAATCGGCTGATTACGAACATCCTTACCAAACCGGACCTGAAATTCAGATTTTAGATGACAATTGGTCTGAATACATCGAGGAGAGAGGTGATATTAATAGAGCTGGCTCACTATACGGCATCATGCCACCATCAGAAATCGTTTCGAAGCCTTCAGGAGAATGGAATAAATACATACTTCAGATAGATCATACAAAAAATGAAGGATGGTTACTTTTTAATGAAGTGAAAGTGCTTGAGTTTCCTGTTCACGGCCCTAAATGGGAAGCCATGATCAATAATTCGAGTTTTGCCGGCTGGCCAGATTTTGGTTTGAATAAAAAAGGACATATCAGCCTCCAAGATTATGGAGGTAAAGTGGCATTTAGAGAAATTAAGATCCGAGAACTGAAATAAGTCTTATGCAACAGCTAAAATTCATTCTTGGAAGCATCTTGGTTAGTCCTTTGATGCCGCTTGTATTCTACCAAGGAAACAGAATCCGCAGAGAGTTTCCTAGGCTTCCGGAGGCTACTGGTCCTCATGGCAAAAGCGGGGATAGCGAACAGGAAGAGATGACGATAGTTGGCTTGGGTGAAAGCACAATGGCTTGTGTCGGAATTGATACGCATGAAAACGGATTTATTGGACAGTTTAGTAAAGCTTTAGCGAATAGACTTCAGACAGGAGTCAAATGGTCAGTTTATGCAAAAAGTGGCTACACCGCGAAGGTAACGAGGGAAACCTTAGTACCTCAGATAGTAGAATCGCATGTTGATCTCTTTATCATCTCACTAGGCGGAAATGACACCTTCCAGCTTAACAGCCCCAAAAAGTGGTCTGAAGAGGTAGAAAAACTAATCAAAGTGCTAAGAAGGCAATTCCCTTCCACGCCCATCCTATTTACTACCATGCCGCCTATCCATACCTTTCCGGCTTTTACAGGAAGCATTAGGTTCGTATTGGGTAACCTTGTCCGATTACATGGTGAAGCATTAGAAAAGGTGGTCAACAAATTTGAAAATGTGTATTACGACCCTAAGAAGATTGAATTATCTGAATGGCTAAATAAACTCCCTGGAAATACTAAAGAAGATTTTTACTCAGATGGCGTGCATCCATCAAAACTTACATTTGAGATCTGGGGGCAGGAAATGGCAGAACTCATTGTAAACGATCACTACTCCAAAGACTAAATTCAATCAAATCGATATAGGGAGATATTAGTCTTTGCTTATCCTATAAATTTTCGGTTCTTCGATGTATGAGTAAGGACCTACAGCAACAGATCGCATTCATTATAGAAATTGACAAACTAAAGTCGGTCTTTAGAAAAACCTGTTTATTCAATTCTGAAAGAAACGAAAATGATGCAGAACATAGCTGGCATTTGGCCATGATGGCGCTTGTTTTGAGTGAACATGCTAATGAGCCTATTGATTTACCAAAAGTCATGAAAATGCTATTGATCCATGATATAGTTGAAATTGATGCTGGTGACACTTTTTTATTCGATACACAAAAAAACCACGATAACACCGAAGAAGAACTAGAAGCTGCAAAGAGAATTTTTGGACTTTTACCTGACCATCAAGCAAAAGAGCTAGTTGAAGTTTGGTTAGAATTTGAAAAAGCAGAATCTGTAGATGCTAAGTTTGCCAAAGCAATTGACCGGCTGGCTCCTATGATGCAAAATGCTAGTAATAATGGCGGAACATGGAGACAATTTGATGTCCCGAAAGAAGTAGTCATTTCTAAAAAACGAAAAATAGAAGATGGCTCAGCTGAACTTTGGGAATATGCTCAAACGCTTTTGGATAGCTATTACAAAGAATGAAGCCCCAGCTTTCACTAGGGCTTCCAACCAAAACGATCAATGTATATGCAAAACAAATGATCGTACTCTTAAATATCTTATGTGCTATTACTATTTACGAGATTAGCAATTTTTGTTACAGCTTTCACATTCGTTTATACGAACGGTAAGCACTGTTTCTTGGATTAATAAACCTATGCAATAAAAAACCCTAACACCTTTCGATGTTAGGGCTCTATTCACCTAAACACTGCAGCTATGGTCACTTTTAACCATCGGCTTCAGATATCTTTATATCGTTGGGGAAGCTTTAGGCTTTCTCCCCCACCTTTCTTTGATTGGTCTACTTCTT
>Ga0189285_100087_pt1 | contig 42458 bp, 39 predicted proteins | sample GEYOminimetaG_FD_130315 | JGI IMG/M metagenome (GOLD analysis project Ga0189285, IMG submission 130315) | Marine microbial communities from the Costa Rica Dome - GEYO mini metaG | ecosystem: Environmental > Aquatic > Marine > Oceanic > Photic zone | place: Costa Rica: the Eastern Pacific... | reverse complement strand
TTCATCAGGCCGATGTTGCCCTCCTGGATCAGATCCAGGAATTGCAGGCCACGGTTGGTGTACTTCTTGGCGATAGAAATAACCAGACGCAGGTTGGCTTCAACCATTTCTTTCTTGGCACGGCGAGCCTTGGCTTCACCGATGGAGACGCGACGGTTGATTTCCTTGATATCGGCAACGTCCAGATCCACTTCAGTCTGCACGTTCTGGATGCGCTTCTGCAGGCGAACAATCTCGTCAATACGCTCGGCCATCGGCGCTGCGTAAGGCTTCTTGCTCTTGGCGATCTTGTCGGCCCAATCCAGGTTGGTTTCATTGCCCGGGAATGACTTGATGAAGTCCTTGCGGGGCATTTTGCACTCGCGAACACAGATCTGCATGATCGCGCGCTCGTTCTCGCGAACCAGATCATTGGTGGAACGAACCACGTTGACCAGTTCGTCAAATGCCTTGTTGGCGAGCTTGAACGGAGCGAATACCTGGCCCAGCTCGTTCAGGGCTTCCTGGGTTTTTTTGTCGGAACGACCGTGCTTGGCCAAAGCCTTGTTGGCGGCATCCAGCTTTTCGTTGAGCAGTTCGAAACGAAGCCGGGTCTCTTCCGGATCCGGGCCGTTATCGGTTTCTTCTTCCGAGGAGTCGTCGTCATCGTCTGAATCAGAGTCGGAATCATCAGAGCTTTCGGGGGTGGTGTCCTCACCCATGAACGGCTCGGCATCGTCCGGATCCAGGAAGCCGGTTACGATGTCGCTGATACGGCCTTCGTTTTCAAGAATGCGGTCGTAGGCCTGGATAACGGTGCCAGCGGTGCCTGGGAAGTGGGCAACGGCGGCCATCACATCGCGAATGCCTTCCTCGATGCGCTTGGCAATGACGATTTCGCCCTCGCGAGTAAGCAGCTCGACGGTGCCCATTTCGCGCATGTACATGCGAACTGGATCCGTAGTGCGGCCGGCATCGGTTTCAACAGCGGCCAGAGCGGCGGCGGCTTCAGCGGCGGCGGCTTCGTCAGCGGTGGAATCACCCTCGGTCATCAGCAGGGTATCGGCGTCGGGTGTTTCTTCGCACACCTGGATACCCATGTCGTTGATCATGCGAATGATGTCTTCGACCTGATCCGGGTCGGCGATGTCTTCCGGGAGGTGGTCGTTTACCTCGGCGTAAGTCAGGTAACCTTGTTCCTTGCCTCGTGCAATGAGGTCTTTCAAACGTGATTTTTGCGAATTGCCTGACATAGACACCCTGTGAACTCGCTTTTAGACGGAAAAAAGTTAAACAGCCATTATAGCTGTCGCTCGGTTGCTCTGCCACCGAATGGTTAGATGGTGATCAGAGCGTCAAGTTTCAAGTGCTGCTAGTCCCCGGTGCCACCACTCAGGGCTCTCAGCTCCTGTCGTTCCTCGCTCGTGAGGTTGGACAGGTTTCTCAATAGTGTGGCAAGCCTTTGCTGGCGGGCAGCCTCTTCATTCGGGCTCAGCAGCTCTCGGGCGGCTGCTAAGGTGCTTTCCCTTGCCGGAATGTGCTCGATCCCGTCAAACAGGTGGTAAAACCGCTCGCGAGCGGCTGAATCAAGCGCCATCCCGCGCACCAACGTTTTCCGGTCCCGAATGTCGCTTGCCAGAATCCACTCGGCAAAATTCCGGGCCTGATTGAACAGCCGGGAGCTGCGGGCCAATTCGGTCACCTCGGTGGCCAGGTCCGGTGCTTCCAGCAGGGCAAGGCACAGAATGCTGTCCTTGCTAAGCTTTACATCAATCCGATCTTCGGAGACCCGGTCCCGTCGCTCGCCGTTCCACCGGCCTTTCTGTCCCTGCTGGCGGTTCTGCCACTGGTTCCGGCCACCGCAAAGGCGCAGCATTTCGTGCCACATGGCATCCCGAAGGGTGCTTCTGGGCATTTTGTTCAGCAGGGGTTCAACCCTGGCTCGCAGTTCGCCCCGGTGTTCCGGCAGCTGCAGGTCCAGTCCTTCACTCTGCCGGTCGAACAGGTACCGTGACAGAGGTGTTGCGCCTTCAATGCGCTTCTGGAAGGCCTGCGCTCCCTCCTTGCGCACCAGGGTGTCCGGATCCTCGCCCTGAGGCAGCATCAGAAACTGCAGGTGCAGGCCGTCGGCCATCAGTTCCAGCGCGTTTTCCATGGCCTTGTCGGCGGCCCGGAAGCCGGCCTGGTCGCCGTCGAAGCAGAACACTATGTGCCTAACCTGCTTTAACAGTGCCTGCAGGCTGTCCTGATTCGTCGCGGTGCCCAGTGTCGCAACGGCATAGTGAATGCCGTGTTGGGCGAGGGCGATCACGTCCATGTAACCCTCAACCACCAGCAGCTTGTCTAACTGCCGGATGGCCTGCTTGGCTTCGAAAAGCCCGTAAATCTCGCGACTCTTGTGGAATACATCTGACTCCGGAGAGTTGATGTATTTTGCCTTGTCGTCACCAAGCGTGCGCCCACCAAAGGCAACGGTTCTGCCGCGGGTGTTACGGATCGGGAACATGACCCGGTTGCGGAACAGATCTCTTGGCCTGCCGTATTTGTCAGACACCGTCCCTGTTTCAATCAGCGGGCCTTGCAGGTCCTTGCTGGCGGCATCAAACAGGGCGGTACCGGTTGAGGGGGCATACCCCACCTGATACTGCTCAATGATGGCGTTATCCAGTCCCCGTTGTTTCAGATAGTCCCGGGCGTAGGCGCCTTGCTGACCCTTGAGTGCCGATTGATAGAAACGGGTGGCAAAGTCCAGCGCGTCGGTTAGAGTCCGCGCCTGCTGGATTTCCTGCTTTGCTGCCCGATCATAGGGCACTTCAAGCCCGGCCCGCTTGGCCAGTTCCTCCACCGCCTCGGTAAAGCCCAGGCCCTCAAACTCCCTGACAAAGCTGATGGCATCGCCATGGGCGCCGCACCCGAAACAATGGTAAAAGCCCTTGTCCGGTCGGACATTGAACGAGGGCGTTTTCTCGTCGTGGAACGGGCAGCAGGCCTTGTAGTTGGCCCCGGCTTTCTTGAGCGTAATTCGGGAACCGATCAGCTCCGCCAGATCGATACGATCCAGCAGGTTTTCAACAAACTGTTGAGGGATCAGTCCGCTCATGGGGGCTCCACATCAGGCCGTCATCGGAGTTGGCCAATAGCCAAAAATGCCGCCGAAGCCAGGCCTCGGCGGCATTTTTGAGTCGCTCTGTGCAGCCTGCGGCTGGACAGGCAATCAGTGCTTTGCAGTCAAGCGGCGTCAGGTAAAACTCAGTACAGACGCTCGAACTTGCGCTGTTCCCGCTGAAGCTTCTTGAGATGACGCTTAACGGCAGCGGCTGCTTTGCGCTTACGAACAGCGGTCGGCTTCTCGTAGTGCTCGCGACGACGTACTTCAGAAAGTACACCCGCTTTTTCGCAGGAACGCTTGAAGCGACGCAGTGCTACGTCAAACGGTTCATTCTCTTTCACTTTAACAGCTGGCATTCGGAAATCACCTACCTGATAGATTCGGTTTCAATTTTGTCCGTCTGGCATGGCCAGATCGGTTCTCGATCCCTGGTCAGATTGGCTAAAACTCGACCAGTGCATATTTTAGGGCGGCAATGATAGCGCCTGCGTTATAGCAAGGTCAATGTTTGTTCGATGAATCTGCCAGTGGGTTTCGGGTTTCTGCTAAAATGCGCGTCGTTTTCATTTCTGCCAACCAATATGGCCAGACATTATGCTGATTCTAGGTATCGAGACGTCCTGTGATGAGACCGGCGTGGCGCTGTATGACACCGAAGCGGGATTGCTGGGACATGCCCTGTTCAGTCAGATCGACATGCACGCCGATTACGGGGGGGTCGTGCCTGAGCTGGCGTCCCGGGATCACGTTCGAAAGCTGCTGCCCCTGTGCGACCAGGTACTTTCAGACGCGGGCAAACGTCGGTCAAATATAGAAGGTATTGCCTACACTGCAGGCCCCGGATTGGTGGGCGCCCTGATGGTGGGCGGCTCGGTGGCCCATGCCCTGGGTTTTGCCCTGGGTGTTCCTGTTCTGGGCGTGCACCACATGGAAGGGCATCTGCTGGCCCCCATGTTGGAAGACAACCCGCCCGGATTTCCGTTCGTCGCATTGCTGGTCTCTGGTGGCCACACCCAGCTGGTCAGGGTTGATGGCATTGGCGAGTACGAGATGCTGGGCGAATCGGTGGACGATGCCGCCGGTGAAGCCTTTGACAAGACTGCCAAGATGCTCGGCCTGGACTATCCGGGTGGCCCCCGGGTGGCGGCGCTCGCGGAAAAGGGAACCGAAGGCCGTTACCGGTTCCCCAGGCCAATGACCGACCGGCCCGGGTTGGATTTCAGCTTCAGCGGCCTGAAAACCTTCACCCTCAACACCGTCAATGCTGCACGGAAGGCAGGCGGGCTGGATGAGCAGACCCGGGCGGATATCGCCCTGGCGTTTGAGGCTGCTGTGGTTGATACACTGACTATCAAGTGCCGTCGGGCCCTGGAGCAGACAGGTTGCAAGCGTCTGGTCATTGCCGGGGGTGTCAGTGCCAACAAACGCCTTCGGGCGGGCCTGGAGAAAATGACCGCCAAGCTAAAGGCCCACGTGTTCTATGCCCGGCCGGAATTCTGCACGGATAACGGTGCAATGATCGCCTACGCTGGCGCCCAGCGCATGAGGGCTGGCCAGCAGGATGGTGAGCGGATTGTGGCGGTGCCCCGATGGCCAATGAATACGCTGCCACCGATCAACGAACCGCGATCCACCGGTCTGGTGGACTGATCGCTACAGCCCGGCTTCGCGTCCCTGGGCCAGCCGGATCAGATTGTTCCGATGGCGAACCACAATCAGCAGGGCGAGCAGACCGAACAGGGGCAGGGTTTCCGGTTCAAGGAAGGCGCTGATCAACGGGCCACTGATAATCGCCACCAGGGAGGCGAGAGCTGAGATGCGCCAGCGCCAGATCACCAGCATCCAGATAGCGGCCATCATCAACGTTGTAACCGGAGCCAGAGCAAGGCCGGCCCCGAGAGCGGTTGCAACCCCTTTTCCACCCTTGAAACGATAAAACATCGGGATCATGTGGCCGGTGACGGCGCAAAGGGCAACGACGGCCTGAACCATTACCGAAAGGCCGGCGGCATTGGCCAACCACACGGGAAGCCAGCCTTTGGCCGCATCCAGCGCCAGAGTCAGCAGTGCTGGCGCCCAACCGCCCGTGCGGTAGACGTTGGTGGCACCGGGGTTGCCGGAGCCCTGGGCCCGCGGGTCTGGCAGTTTCCAGAGCTGGCATACCGGCAGCGCAAACAACACCGAGCCTGCCACATACGCGGCGGCGCAGAGTAAAACCGTTAACACCGGGTCACTGAGAAGCATGCTGTGGGCTCGGAAGCAAAGACGACTATGGCCAATATGTGCGAAAATGCCCGCCCTGAAAACGCAGGTGGGCTTGATCACAGTATCCCCTGGCTGTGCGTTATTCAATCACCAAAGAGTGGAAGAACCCGGGAGCACCCTTGGCAGACACCGTATTGATCGAAGACCTGGTTGTGGAGACTGTGGTCGGAGTTTACGACTGGGAGCGGGAAGTCACCCAGAGTCTAGTGATTGATCTGGAAATGGCCTGGGATAACCGGGTACCGGGCAAAACCGACGATGTTGCTGACGCCCTGGATTACGCGGCTGTGAGTACCCGGGTCGAGTCCTGCCTGCAGGCGCTCAGGCCGAAACTGCTTGAATATGGGGCGGAAGTTCTGGCCAAAACCCTTCAGGATGAATTCGGTATAAGCTGGCTGCGACTGGCTATTCGCAAGCCTGGCGCCGTTCCCGCAGCAAAGGCGGTGGGCGTGCGGATCGAACGGGGTGAGAAAACTGAGACAGGAGCACGTTAATGGCAGCGGCCGCCCGGGTATACATCAGCATTGGCAGCAATGTGGACAGGGAGCGCTACGTCACTGCGGCACTCGATGCCCTTTCTGGGTGGTTTGGCGAGCTGATTATCTCCCCGGTCTATGACAGCGAGGCTGTCGGATTTGACGGGTCACCGTTCTTGAACCTTGTGGTGGGTGTAGATACGTCCTTGTCGGTTGCCGAGCTGTCACAGCGTTTCAAACAGTTGGAAGCCGACAACGGCCGGCGTCGGGATGTCCCGAAATTCAGCGCGCGGACCCTTGATCTGGATATTCTCACCTATGGTAACGCGGTCGGTCGGATAGACGGCGTCGAGCTGCCCAGAGGGGAAATCCTGAAAAACGCTTTCGTGCTGCGGCCGCTCGCCGACATCGCGCCGGAGGAGGTGCATCCGGTGTGCGGTAAATCCTACGGCCAGTTGTGGCGGGAATACAGCACCGGCCAGCGGCTCTGGCCGGTGGATTTCAACTGGCAAGGGCGGCAGATCTCAAGCGCTGCCGGCTGAGCGGAACCGCTCAATAAGGTGATCGGTCGAGCTGTCGCTGGCCTGGTTGCTTCCTTCATCCCCAAGCAGTCGCGGCAAAATACCCTTGCCCAGTTGTTTGCCTAGTTCCACGCCCCACTGGTCGAATGAATCTACATCCCAGATTACCCCCTGAACAAAGGTGCGGTGTTCGTAGAGCGCGATCAGGGCTCCCACGGTCTCTGGGGTAACCTTTTCCATCGTCAGGGTGTTGCTCGGCTTGTTGCCCGGGATCACTTTGTGGGGCGCAAGCTTTTCAATTTCGCCTTCGTCCCGACCCTCGGCTTTCAGCTCTGCTTTGGCCTCTTCCAGTGATTTGCCGGCCATCATGGCCCGGGACTGGCTCAGGCAGTTGGCAAACAGGTCTGCGTGATGGGTGGCCACTGGATTGTGGGTTTTCAGGGGGATGATGAAATCCGCCGGAATCAGTCGGGTGCCCTGGTGGATCAGCTGATGATAGGCGTGTTGGCCATTGGCGCCGACCCCACCCCAGATGACCGGTCCGGATTGCCATTTCAGAGCTGTGCCGGCCTGGGTCACGCTCTTGCCGTTGCTTTCCATGTCCAGCTGCTGGAGGTGGTCCGTCAGGCTGCGAAGGTAATGATCGTAGGGCAGGATTGCGTGGGTCTCGGCACCCCAGAAGTTGTTGTACCAGACGCCAAGCATGGCCATGACGACAGGCATATTTTCCGCCAGTGGCGCTTCACGAAAGTGCTGGTCCATGGCATGGGCGCCGGCCAGCAGAGCCCGGAAGTTGGCCATGCCAACGCTGAAGGCAATGGGAAGTCCGATGGCAGACCAGAGCGAGTAACGCCCGCCCACCCAGTCCCACATCGGGAAGACGTTGTCCGGATCAATCCCGAAGTCCTGCGCCGCGGGTACGTTGGCGGTCACTGCCATGAAATGCCGCGAGACAGCCTGTTCATCACCGCAGCGGTCCAGAAACCAGTGTCGCGCCACCTTGCTGTTCTCCAGCGTTTCCTGCGTACGGAAGGACTTCGACTGGATCAGGAAAAGGGTGGTTTCCGGGTTTACCTGGCGAAGCGTCTCACAAATCTCTGTGCCGTCGATGTTGGCCACGTAATGGCAGCGGATACCAGACTGGGCGTAGGGCTGAAGGGCTTCGCTGACCAGCTTTGGGCCCAGATAGGAGCCGCCGATACCGATGCTCACTAAATCGGTGAAAGGCTTGCCGGTGTATCCGGTGCGACGTTGGTGCAGAACGTCGTTTACCAGTGTTTCCATGCGATCGAGAGTGCTCTGTACCACGGCGACCACGTCCTCGCCGTCAATCATGATGGCCTCGTTGCCGGGATGGCGCAGGGCGGTATGCAGGGCAGGGCGATCTTCGGTAATGTTGACCCGCTCCCCCTGCAACAGGGCCTCCCGCCTGGCTTCCAGGTCGCAGCTGCTGGCCAGAGCCAACAGTGCCTCCAACACCTCATCCGTAAGCCGGTTCTTGGAAAAATCCAGTGACAGACCTGCTCCCTCGATAAAATAGCGCTTTGCCCGCCCCGGATCTTTATCGAACAGCTCCTTCATCAAAACGCCTTCCAGGCGTTCCCTGTGCTCCTTCAGTGTCTGCCATTCGGGTTTCGAGGTCAGTACTGCAGGATGTGCGGGCATCAGAGGTTCCTTTTCTGTTGGCTTATCGGGTAAGGGACAGGTTGTCGATCAAGCGGGTTTTGCCCAGGAAGGCTGCTGCCAGAATAGTAATCTCCCTGTCCTCCGGTGTGGCCGGCTTGAGGGTCTGGCTGTTGACGATGTTGAAGTAGTCCGGCCTGAGACCAGCATCCCCGAGACTCTGCTCAGCTTCGCTTTCCAGTGCCTGGAAATCTGTACGACCATCGTTGATCTTGGTCGCTGTGGCCTGCAGGGCCTGGTGGACCGCCGGCGCAATCTGCCGCTCCTGAGCTGTCAGGTAACCATTACGTGAGCTTTTCGCCAGCCCATCGTCCTCTCTCACCGTGGGGGCGCCCACCACGTCCACCGGAATCATCAGGTCCCTGACCATTTTCCGGATCACGGCGAGTTGCTGGAAATCCTTCTCGCCAAATACGGCAAAGTCTGGCTGAACCATGTTAAACAACATGGTAACCACCGTGGCTACGCCCTCAAAGTGACCTGGCCGGCTGGCACCGCAGTGGCCATCGCTGACATCAGGCACAATAACCTGGGTCTGCTTCGCCAGGCCTTCCGGGTAGATTTCTTCGGCGGCGGGCGCGAATACCAGGGTGTTTCCGGCGGAAGCGAGCTTTTCCTGGTCTTCGGCTAGCGTTCTCGGGTAGGTATCCAGGTCTTCGCCGGCTCCGAACTGCATCGGATTCACGAAGATGCTGGTTACCACCACATCCGCCATTTCAGCCGCCTTGCGAACCAGTGAAATATGACCTTCGTGCAGGTTGCCCATGGTGGGAACCAGGCCGATGGTTTTTCCCTGCTGGCGATAGCCGCGAAGGATGGTTCTCAGTTCTTTCAGGGAATGTACGGTTCTCATGCCTTGAACGTATGCTCCTCAGCGGGGAATGTGCGCTCGCCCACGGCTTTCACGTAGGCCTGCAGGGCTTCCTGTATTGAATCTGTCTCTGCCAGGAAGTTCTTCACGAACCGCGGCTTGCGGCCAGTGGTAATGCCCAGCATGTCGTGCAGGACAAGAATCTGGCCGTCAGTGTCCGGGCCTGCGCCTATTCCAATGACCGGTGCTTTGACGGCCTGGGCGATTCGCGCCGCCAGAGGCGCGGGGACGCATTCCAGAAGGATGACATCGGCGCCGGCTGCCTCCAGTTCGCAGGCATGCTCGATCATCATTTCGGCCGCCTTTTCGTCGCGGCCCTGCACCTTGTAGCCGCCAAATTTATTGACGAACTGCGGCGTCAGGCCAAGATGCGCACATACGGGCACGGCCCGTTCGGTCAGGGCGGTAATGGTCTCTTTCATCCAGTCCGTGCCCTCAAGTTTTACCATGTGGGCGCCTGCCCGCATCAGTTCGGCGGCATTTTCCAGGGCAGTCTCAACGGTGCCGTAACTCATAAAGGGCATGTCTGCCATGATCAGGGACCCGCGGTTGCCTTTGGCCACGCAGCTGACGTGATACACCATTTGATCCATAGTGACCGGCAGAGTGCTGTCGTTCCCCTGGAGTACCATGCCCAGGGAATCGCCAATCAGGATGACGTGAACGCCCGCTTCGCTGACCACCTGAGAAAAGGTGGCGTCGTAGGAGGTAAGGGCAGCGAAGGCTTCGCCCTTCTGCTTGAACTCACGCAGGGTATTGATGGTAACAGCCATAGAATCCTTGCCTTTTGGGTGGATGGGCCTGGGCGTGCCGGGGTATCGGCGTTGAAGTGTTAAGGGTAATCCGCCGGCGGAAGCTTGCGCAAGCCGTTGTCGGGGCATTGGCTGCGCAGCTTGGAAATGGCGGTGCCATCCGGCAGAGCGAGGTCGGCCTTCAGGTCCATTAGGGGTTGGAGCGCAAAGTCACGGTTCCGTAGCTCCCGATGAGGGATGGTGAGGCGATCATCGTCGAGTACCTGGTTGCCGAACAGCAGTATGTCCAGATCGAGCGTGCGGGGCCCCCAGTGCCGGAGTCGCTCCCGGCCGTGCTGTTGTTCGACGTTTTGCAGCTCGTCAAGCAACTGGTGTGGCGCCAGGGATGTCCTCAACCAAACCGCCCCATTGACAAAGTCGGGCTGGTCCTGGGGCCCCACCGGGCGGCTGGCATAAAAGGGCGATTGGGCCACCAGAACCGTCTCTGGAAGGTTAGCCAGGGCAGAGACTGCCCGGGCCAGCTGGGCTGCAGGGTCTTTCAGATTGCTGCCAAGACCGATAAAGACGTCTGTCATCATTACTGGGCGGGGCGTTTGACCGGCTTACGGCGACGCCGACGCTTTTTGGGCGCATCGCTGCTTAATTGTGACAGCATCCGTTCCTGGCCACGTTCGTCTTCTTGCTGGAACTCGGTCCACCATTGGCCCAGTCCCGGTTCAATCTCGCCCGACGCCTCTCGAACCAGCAGGAAATCGTAAGCCGCGCGAAACCGCGGGTGGCTCATGGTGGCAAAAGCCCGCTTGCCCTGGCGGCGGGGCAGGCGCATCTGGAGTTCCCAGATTTCCTTCATGGGGCCGGAGAAGCGCTTGGGAATCGATGTCGCCTGAACCTGGCGGCCAATCACCTTGCCAATGGCACCGTGCAGGGCGGGCTGGACCGGGTCACCGTTATCCTGCCTGCGGTGCCATTCTGCTTGCAGCGCCGGCCAGAGCATGGCGGCAAACAGGAAGTAGGGCGTGACCGACTTGCCCTGGGCAATCCGGGCATCGGTGTTTCTCAGGGCCTGGCGAATAAGCTCATCCGGCTCTCCGGCCTGAATGGCTCTGACCGTCTCCGGAAACAGGGGCTCCAGTAGGTTGTAACGGGTCAGTAGATCGTAAGTGGCTTCACCATGGCCTGCGGAGAACAGTTTGAGTACTTCATCAAACAGGCGCGCGGGCGGGATATGGGTTAACAGAGGGGCTAACTCACCGATTGGCGCTTCGGTTTCCGGTTCAATATCGAAGCCCAGTTTGGCGGCAAAGCGAATAGCACGAAGCATACGCACCGGGTCTTCCCGGTAGCGGGTTTCCGGGTCGCCAATCAGGCGCAGTTGCCGGTTGCGCAGATCTTCGATGCCGTTGGCAAAGTCGATAACGGTGAAGTCGCGGATGCAGTAGTACAGGGCATTGACGGTAAAGTCGCGCCGCAGGGCATCCTCTTCCTGGTTGCCGTAGACATTGTCGCGCAGCAGCAGACCGTGTTCATTGGTCCTGCGATCGTCATCATCGGTGCCGGTATCCGCTTCCGTGGCGTTGCCCCGAAAGGTCGTTACCTCAATCACCTCGCGGCCAAACACCACGTGGACAATCCGGAACCGGCGTCCGATCAGCCGGGAATTGCGGAACAGGTCGTGAACTTCCTCCGGCGTGGCATTGGTGGCAATGTCGAAATCCTTGGGCTTTCCACCCAGCAGGATATCCCTGACGCCGCCGCCTACAAGGTAGGCTTCATAGCCCGATTTGTTCAGACGATGCAGGACTTTCTTTGCAGGCTCGCTGATCACCGAGCGTGAGACATTGTGTTGGTCCCGGGGAATTTCCCGTCGCTGGTAGGTGCGGGCTTTCTTCTTTCCGTTGCCGGGCATAAAGGAACGGAGTTTTTCGACGAGTCGTTTAGGCATTGAAATCCGTGGTTGCGATGAGCAAAAACCGAGAGTTTAACGGTTTGAGCAGGATTTGCACACGTTTGCCGTGGATTACCGTTCCGGGGCCCAGAAAATCAAAAGGCGGATCCGTTTTCACGAATCCGCCCTCAAAGCGTTGACGATCTGCATTGTTTTTGTTTTTGCCGGGATTTTTCTTGGTTTTTGTACCCCACTGCATATCCCCATTGAGGGGCATCTCAGCAGCGCAAACGGAAAGCTTTGAATACACAGAGCGGTCAGAGACATCGGGCGGGTCTGGGGTAGCTGCAGCGTCACCTCAAAGGCGATTCTTCTCTACATCTACAACTCGCACGTGCCATGGGACCACTAAAAAGCAAAGTACCCAAAACACTCAGTTCGCTCACGTTCTGTTGTTGTTTTTGTTACCGAACGTTTCCCGCAGCTTTTTGTTCTTGTTGTTGGCGCTGCTTTGTCACTCTTGTTTTTGTTGTTGTGCGCCAAATAGATTGCAGTCCGTGTGCCAGTTTTTGAATGTTCTTTATTAACAGCACCTTACGATTTTGTAGGCCATAAGTGTTACCCCGTATTCAACCTAAGTGTTACCCAGATCACGTTACTTTAGTGGGGAGTGTTACCGACAGGAACATGGGGTAACAACTGAGTGCCGATTCACACTTTGGCGGGCTCAGTTGCCCGAGGATTTTTTCCGGGGGATGCCGAGCCGCTGCCGACGTTCCCAGAGGGATTTTCGGCTGATGCCCAATTTTTGAGCCAGCTCTGTCTCGCTCATGCGATCCTGGTTCTCCAGGACAAAATGCTGGAAGTAGTCTTCCAAAGAGAGATCGTTGGAGGAATCCACCTCGCGGGTGTGAGTCTGCTCGTTGTTGCCTTCCACGAGGGTCTCAGGGATGTATTCGTCGTTGCCTTCGCTATCAAGGTCCAGCAATGACGGCGTAATCACATCCCCGTCGCAGAGGATGGTGGCGCGCTCAATGGCGTTTTCCAGCTCCCGTACGTTACCCGGCCAGCGATGGCGTTCCAGGGCGCGCATGGCCTCGGGGCTGAGGTTGAGATCGGGTTTGCCCATTCTCTCCCCCTGGCGTTTGAGGAAGCGGCGAGCCAGTCCCAGAATATCGCTCTGGCGCTCGCGTAAAGGCGGTATCCGGATCTGCATAACATTCAACCGGTAATACAGGTCTTCCCGGAATTCCCCGGTTCGGGTCATGGCCTTCAGGTTGCGATGGGTGGCCGCAATCATTCGCACATTTACGGTGCGGCTCTGGGTTGAACCCACTTTCCGGATCTCGCTCTCCTGCAGCACGCGAAGCAGGCGGGCCTGGGCTTCAGCCGGCAGTTCGCCGATCTCATCCAGAAACAGGCTGCCGCCATCAGCCGCCTCAATCAGCCCCGTTCTTGCCGAAACCGCACCGGTAAAAGCGCCTTTCTCATGGCCGAACAGTTCCGATTCGATCAGGCTTTCCGGAATGGCCGCGCAGTTTACCGAAATCAGCGGTTTCGCGGCGCGGGGGCTCAGCAGGTGCAGGGCGCGCGCGGCCAACTCTTTGCCGGTACCGGATTCGCCCTGGATCAGTACGGTGGTTTCTGTCGGAGCCACCTTCCGGATCAGGGTAAATACCCTCTGCATAGGCTCGCACTGGCCGAACATGATATTGGCCGGATCGCTACTCTCGGGCGTTTCCGAGGGTGCCGCCGAGTCATCACCCGCATTGCGGGCAGAGGGCTGGCGGGCCAGGATATTCTCCACCGCAGCAAGCATTTCATCATGGTCGAACGGTTTTGCGATGTACTCAACGGCCCCCATTTTCATGGAATCCACGGCTGACCGGAGGCTGGCATAGCTGGTCATGATCAGCACCGGTGTATTGGGTGCGCGGTTGATCAGTTCCGTGCCTGCTGCTCCTGGCAAGCGCAGATCCGATATGATCAGGTCAAACTGATCCGGCTCGTGGTGCTGTTCGGCTTCCTCCACGGAAGCCGCATCGGCGACTTCATAGCCGGCATGCAGCAGCAGCTTGCGAACTGCCGAGCGAATAATGTCTTCGTCTTCCACGATCAGAATGCGAGGCATAGGAGTCTCAAGACCTTTGGTTCTGGCTGATGGCAATGTTGCCGGTTTCCGGTTCGTAGGCTGGCAATCTCAGCCTCACACAGGTTCCCCGGCCAGTGTCGGCGTCCGCCGGGCTGTCTACCTGAACGTTGCCATAGTGCTCTTCAATAATGCTGTACACCAGCGACAGGCCAAGACCGGTTCCCTGGTTGGGGGCCTTGGTGGTGTAAAACGGCTCGAAGATATGATCGAGCTGATCCCCGGGGATTCCGGAGCCCTCATCAACGACTTCGATGATAGCGGAGTAGCCATCGCCCTTTCCACTGACCCGGATGGTGCCTCCTTCGGGCGAGGCATCCCGGGCGTTGGCAAGAAGGTTAACAAACACCTGCACCAGGCGCTGTTCATCGCCCAGCACCTGCAAGGAGGGCGGGCAGTCGTTGATGTAGTGAATGCCCAGGCCCTTGTCGCTCAGGGAGAGCAGGTTGATAGACTCTTCCACGCAACGATGTATCGTCACCGGTTCGTACCGGTTGGCCTGGGCGTGGTTGCCGGTGCGGGCAAAGTTCATCAGCGACTGCAGTATGGTGGAGATGCGCCGCGTCTGTTGCTGGATCTGGTCTGCCGTATCGAGAATATCGGGGTTATCGGTTTCCAGTTTCAGGTTCTGGGCCAGCGATGAGATGCCGGTTACCGGGTTCCCGATCTCGTGGGCGACGCCGGCCGCCAGTCTACCCACCGACGCCAACCGTTCGCTGTGCATCAGCTCATCTTCCAGCAATCGGGTTTCGGTCTGGTCTTCCACCAGGATGATGCTGCCGCCTTCGGTGTGGTCCGGCCCACTCAGGGCGGCTTTGTGAAGGTTCAGCCAGTGGGGCTTGCCACGCAGATCCAGTCGGTGTTTGTAGCGATGCAGGTCGGGCCCGCGGTTGAAATCCTCGAGCAGCAGATGCCAGTGCTCCGGCAGTGCCATCAGCCGGGCACCGACCACATCATCGGCGGTAATGCCGGTGAGCGCCTCCATGGCGTGGTTCCACATCAGGATTTCACCGTCCTCGCCCACGGAGCATGCGGGAATCGGCAGGTTTTGCAGCGTCTGGCGGTAATGTCGTCGCAGGTTGTCCAGCTCGCCGGCCAGGCCGGTAAGGCGGTTCTGGTAGTCGCCGAGGGCGCGCTCGACATAGCGAATGTCCTGGGCGGCGCCACCCTGGGCCATGGGCTTGAAGCCGAGATGGCGTTTGACCATGTCCCGGGCGACAGACGGTCCGAGCAGACCCGACAGATTGATCTCCACCTGATCCCGCAGTCGTCTGAGCTGGTAAGGCCGGTATTCCACGTTGGGTAGCTTCAATTGGCTCAGTGCCCGCTCCACTTCCCGCCGTGCGACGCCATAGCCCAAAGGCTCTGCCAGTTGACGCACAAAATCACTGGAGGATGTCGCCAGCAGTTCACGGCGTTGAGGGCGGGACAGCGCACCCAGCGAGCAGGCCTGTGCTGCACTGTTCTCTTCACTGGTACTGGTGCTGAGGATGGAAATCAGCGCGAACACAGTAATGTTGGCGGTCAGGCTGACGAACGTGAAAATGTGCCAGTTGGTGTAATCCGGTATCAGCGGCGCGTCTATCCAGGCCAGCAGATTGGCCGTGTGGGAGAAGGGTAGTACCAGGGTAACCACCCAGATGGTCAACCCGACAATCAGGCCGGCAATCAGGCCGCGGCGGTTGCCCTCCGGCCAGTAAATCACTCCCAGGGCGCCCGGGAGAAGCTGTAATGTGCCTGACAGGGAAATGGCGCCGAGAATGGAAAGGTCAAGGTTCTTGCCAACGGCCTCGTGAAACAGCAATGCCAGGAAAATGATCACGGCGATGAGCAGACGTTTGATCCACTGCAGCCAGCGATAGATGTCGCCCTGGTCTTTCGGGGTTTTCAGCGGCAGGACCACGTGGTTCAGGGCCATGCCCGCCAGTGCCAGCGTGCTGACGATCATCAGGCCGCTGGCTGCGGACAGGCCGGCAATGTACATGAACAGCGTCAAAACAGGGCTCTCCAGCGCTTGGGCAGCGCCGATAGCGAAGAACCCGGGGCCGGTGGTGACGGCCAACTCCTGCCCGCCCCACAGAATCAGGGGTACCGGCAGGCCCAGCAGTAACAGGTACAGTGGCAGGCCCCAGCTGGCCTTGGCCAGTGCCTTTGGGGAAGGGTTCTCGCTGAAGGTCATGTGATACATGTGCGGCAGCACCAGTGCGGCGGCAAAGGACATCAGCATCAATGCCCGCCAGCTGCCGTCGTCAATGCTCAGAGTCATGGTGGTGGCTGGCGAGGTTCGGTTGTCCAGCCAACGCTCCAGACCGTTCATGCCATCGAAGACCCCGAACAGGATCACGCCCCCGAGCACCAGCAGCGCCGCCAGTTTGACCAGAGAATCAAAGGCAATGGCCAGTACCAGGCCCTGGTGGTTATCGGAATTCTGGTTACGGCGTGCTCCGAACAGCATGGCAAACAACACCACGATCATACTGAACATCACACTGATCAGCTTGGGAGAGGTGTCCGGCGCCAGGATACTGGCGGAGGTGGCGACGGCCTGGATCTGCATGCTCAGCAGCGCCAGTATGGCCCCGCCGGAACACAGGGTGACCAGGGTTCCTGCCCACTGGCTCCGGTAGCGGTAGGCGAACAGGTCGGCCAGGGAGGTTAACTGATAGGCGCGGCCAATCCTCATGACCGGGTTCAGAAGTACCGGTGCCAGCAAAAAGGCGCCACTGATGCCCAGGTAGTAGGCGAGGAAGCCGTAGCCGGATTCGGCGGCCATGCCAACGGCGCCGTAGACCGCCCAGATGCCCGCGTATACCCCCAGGCTGAGCACGTAAACCAGCGGGTGGCGAACCCAGCGCCTCGGCACCATGCCCCGCTCGGTAAACCAGGCAATGCCGAACAGCAGAATCAGGTACAGCAGGCTGGCGAGCAGCAGACCGGAGGCACTAAAACTCATTGGGGTCCCGCCGCCATTCCAGCCAGAAACCGATGGCAATCAGCCCGGCCCAGATAATGTAGGGGCTGTACCAGACGTTTCCCGGCGAAGTCCACCAGTCAAGGATGTTGGGCGAAAAGATATAGATGGCCAGTACCAACAGGAAGACCAGACGGTAGATATACATCAGGCATGCTATCCGCGCTGAGGTGTGAGAAAGGCTTTATACCATGTCCCTCACCGGGATGTCAGGTGGATGGCGCCCCGGTGCCAGTTCTCCCGGCCCCATTCCAGCAAGGATTCCGGGGAACCGGTTGCCAGTTCCGAAGGAGGATTCTGGCCAAGGGCAACGAGGGCTGCGAACAGGTTGTCGACAGGCACTTCGTCGTTTAGCGCCGGAGCGTGGGTCTGCTTGCTGAGTTTCTGGCCGTGTTCGTTCAGTATGACCGGGATGTGTAGCCAACGGGGAGGGCGGGCGCCCAGAGCCCGGTAGATCTGCTGCTGTTGCGCTGTCATATCCAGCAGATCCGACCCGCGCACCACGTCCGTGATGCCCTGATCAATGTCATCAACAACCACCGCCAGTTGATAGGCGTAGAACCCCTCTTTGCGGAGGATCACGGGATCATCAAGCTCAGCCCGCACGGTTTGATGCTGTGGGCCCAGGAGTTGATCCTGCCAGTGGCAGTCCTCATCTTCCAGGGCAAAACGGATGGCGTATGGGCGGTCACTGTCCAGGGCTTTGCGGCTGCGGCAGTGATTGGGGTGGCGCCCCTCGTTGGCTTGCAGTTCTTTCCGTGAGCATTGGCAGCGATAGGCGTAGCCGCTTTCGAGTAATTGATCGATGGCGGCCTGATAGGCGTCGTGACGTCTGGATTGAAACCGTACCGGTTCGTCGGGGAACAGGCCATGGGCGTCCAGGCTGGCAAGAATCTGGCCGGTCGCTTCAGGCGGCTCTCTCAGCGGATCGAGATCTTCCAGGCGAATAAACCATTGGCCGCCCTGGCTGCGGGCCTCCAGGAAGCTGGCAAGCGCAGTAACCAGTGAGCCGAAATGTAGCGGGCCGGTCGGAGAGGGCGCAAAGCGGCCCCGATAGTAAGAGTTGTTCATGATCGTCAGTCAGCCGGCGGGGCAGGAATAGCCCGCGGCCGGCAGCTGTTGAAGGTTCGGCTCAGATGCCGGTCTGGCGTTCGCGAATCTCGGCCAGAGTCTTGCAGTCGATGCACAGGGTCGCAGTCGGGCGCGCTTCGAGACGGCGGATACCGATTTCCACGCCGCACTGATCGCAGAAGCCGTAGTCGTCTTTGTCGATGCGGTCGATGGTCTGGTCAATTTTCTTGATCAGTTTCCGCTCCCTGTCGCGGGTGCGCAGTTCCAGGCTGAATTCTTCTTCCTGGGTTGCGCGATCGCTGGGATCCGCGTAATTTGCGGCGTCTTCCTGCATGTGGTGCATGGTGCGGTCAACTTCTTCCATCAGCTCCTGCTTCCATTGCAGCAGCAGATCCTTGAAGTGCTGAAGCATTTCCGCACTCATATACTCTTCACCCTTCTTCATTTCATAGGGGGTGAAGTTGGTAAAGCGTTCGCGTGGTTGTTCTGCAGTCGTTGCCATTGAACCCGGCCTCTTGTTTGTACTTCACAAGAACGGTTGCTTCCCTCCGCGTGAGCCCCCGTGGCTGTGCGGTTATACCCTGGATGAAGCATTCGTCCTGAAACGGGAATTTGCGGAAAATAGCAGATTAGTCACGGGGGTGCCAGCCTTGTTACATCGACTTTTGTACGGAGATCACATGAAGTTTCCAGAACCTATGGTTGAAGGCCGGCTTATCCGCCGCTACAAACGCTTCCTGGCAGACGTGCGGCTGCCGGATGGCTCGGAGGTAACCGCCCACTGCCCGAACACCGGCTCCATGCTGGGCTGTCAGCCAGAGAATGCCCGGGTTTGGCTCAGCCGCAGCGATAATCCCAAGCGCAAACTCCAATACACCTGGGAGCTGGTGGAAACGTCACCCGGGCAACTGGCCTGCGTGAACACGGCCCGGCCTAACAGCCAGGCCCGGGAAGCGGTTCAGGCCGGCACCGTGGTGGAGTTGGCCGGTTATCCCGAGTGCCGCGCCGAGGTGAAATACGGTGCGGAGAAAAGCCGGATCGATCTGTTGCTGTCTGGTCACGAGTCCGCGGCCGATGCCTGGGTCGAGGTCAAGAATGTTACCCTGGCCGAGGATGGCCAGGGTTTTTTCCCGGATGCGCTAACCGAGCGTGGCCAGAAACACCTTCGTGAGCTGATGGCCCAGGTTCAGCAAGGTGAACGGGCGGTGTTGTTCTTCGTGGTCAACCATACCGGCATTCAATCCGTACGCCCGGCTGACCATATCGACCGCAAATACGGGGAGTTGCTGCGCGAAGCGTGTGATGCGGGTGTGGAAGTGATTGCCTACCGGGCCGACCTGAGCGAGAGCGATGGTACTCCTACGGGGGTGCTGACGCTGACCGAGTCGGTGCCGGTTATTCTGGAAGTCTGATCTCGATCTGGCCGTCCTGCTCTCTCAGGTCCAGCTGGGTGAGTGCATCGCCCTGGCAGGGGCCGGCAATGCATTCGCCGTCGCCGGGCTTGAACAGGGCGCCGTGGGTGGAACACTGGATGAACAGATTGTCGGAATCCATAAACCGACCCGGCATCCAGTTCAGCTCAACACCGAGATGCGGGCAGATATTCAGGTAGGCCCGGGGCGTGGTGCCGTCGAGGAACAGGAAGCCGGTGAGCGGCATGCCTGCAGGCTCCCGGGCCTTTTCCCGAAGCCGAAACTCGACGAATTGGCCCGGTGTCAGCTCGGACGCGGGACACACGGGCTGCCAGGAATGCGGGTTGTTGCTCATTTCGGCAATATGGCGTAGCGCATGCGGGTCCCGTGGTTCAGGGACATGACGATCTCATCGGCGTGCAGGCGGTGTGGGAAGTAGCAGCCTGAAATCTTCGCGCTGGCGATGCTTGAGCCTTCCATTCTGGACTTCGAAAAGTCCACGCCTCTCAGGTCGGCACCGCGGAAGTAGGCATGGCGGAAATCCAGCCCCTTGGCGTCCATCCCTCTCAGATCCAGGCCCCGGAAATCGCCATGGGCGAAACTAGGGAACTCTGTGAGCTTTGCCTTCTCGGCATTGAACGCCTGCATATCCTCGCTCCGAAGAATATCGTAGAGCGGGTGGCTGATCTGATGTACTTCGTGTTCGCTTTTATCGTCCATATCTAACCTCGCGCTCGCCAGTGGGAGCCAGATGTTGTTCTTACCCGGCCTTGCCGCCGGGGATACCCAGGTGTTGACGGATACGGTCGGCCACGGCTTCGGCCACATGCTCCTGATCGGTGTGCAGGTGAATGGTGTGGGTCTTCTCTTCGGTCGTTAACGGTTCAAACCAGGTTTGCTGGGCGTCCAGAAGCTCCTCAGTGGCCTCGGAGGCATCGCCCTTGCGATTGCGAATCCATTCCCGGCGCAGATCTTCGGGCGCCTCGCAATGGATCAGGGCAAAGGGCACGCCCTGGGCTTCGGCGACGGATGCCAGCAGGGACCGCTCCTTTTCTTTCAGGCTGGCGGCGTCCACGATCACCGGGAACCCGGCCGCCAGAACCTGACCGGCCAGCTCGGCCAGTCGCTGATAGGTTTTCTCGGTCGCTTCCTCGGTGTACAGGTTGCCACCGGTCGGTGAACGTGAGCTCTCCAGCGGAGCCAGACCGTGTAGGCGCTTGCGCTCGACATCGGACCGCAGGCGTATCAGCCCCAGCTCGTTGGCCATGGCGGCGCTGACGCACGTCTTGCCGCTGGCAGAAAGGCCAGTGGTAGCCAGCAAGTAGTGGTTAGGAATGGAGCCGTAATCCTCGGCCAGTTGTGCATAGCCGCGATAGCGCTGCATAAGGTCGGCTTTTTCGGTGTCCGTGATGCCGGGATTGCCCATGGTGAATAGCGCAATCTTGGCGCGGACCATGGCGCGATAGGCCTTGTAGAGTGGCAGCAATGGCAGCGCTTCGAAGTCGTCCCGATATTCCAGATAAGTATTGAGCACCTGATTGGTCAGAGCGCTTTCCCCGCGAGACTCCAGATCCATCAATAGGAAAGCGAGATCGTTGATAACATCAATCCAGCGAAACGGCTCGTTGAATTCGATGCAGTCGAATACGGTGACCTCGCCGTCGAAGCGGGTGATATTTGCCAGATGGAGATCGCCGTGGCATTCCCGGACCATGCCGTTGGCCCGGCGGTGGGCAATCAGGTCCCGGTGACGCTCGAAGGTGGATTCGGTCCAGGCCTGAAGGTTGTCCAGCTGCATGAGCAGATCCGGATCGTCAATCAGCGGACGGATCTGGTCAAAATTCTCTTGCATGGCGGCAAACACAGCCTCTGGTGTTCCTAACGGCTTGTCATCCGGCACGGGCGGCAATTGATCGTGGAAGCCGGCGACCTGGCGGGCAAGGTCGGTCAACAAGTCCGAGGGCAGTTTACCCTGCTCCTGCAGGCGATCGAAAAGCTGGTCCTGGCCAAACTGGCGCATCTTGATGGCGTATTCAAAAGCCTCGCCCTCGCCGCCGAGGATCGGGGCATCCGGTGTTCCGGTAATGGGTAGCACTTCCAGATACAGCTTTTCTGCCAGCCGTCGGTTGAGTCTCAGCTCCTCTTCGCAGAAATGCTTCCGGCGATCGAGGGTAGAGAAGTTGAGGAAGCCGAAATCCATGGGCTTCTTGATCTTGTAGGCGTAATCACCGGTCAGGATCACCTGTGAGATGTGAGTTTCGATAACCTGAAAGCCATCCACCGGATGGTCGTACAGGTCCGGATTCTGCATCGACAGAATCAGATTGCCTGGGGATGTCTCACTCACCGTGTTCTCCTTGCGTTCCCTGAACCCATTGATTTTTCTTGCCCTATCATAACGGGCAGATTACAGAAATAACACATGGATGGCCTGCCTTCCTCACCGCTCCCTTCGTTATAATCGCGCCATGAAAAAATCCAAAGCATCTTCCAGCCCCAAGCGAAAGCCCTCCAGGCGTTCTTCGAACAATGGCCGTCGGCCGTGGTTCTGGCGTTTCATGTTCCGGTTATGTGCCATTGGTCTCGTTTTACTGGCCGGCTGGATGGTGTATCTGGATGCCGTTGTAACGTCCCGTTTTGAGGGTCGGCGCTTTGAAGTACCTTCCCGCGTCTATGCCCGCCCGCTTGAGCTTTTCGATGGGGCCAGTGTCAGTGCCAGCGCGCTCGAGCGAGAACTGAGCCTCTCTGGTTTCCGGAAAGGGGGCGGCGAGAAAGCGGGTAGTTACCAGCGCAGTGGCAATCGCTTCGTCATCAGTACCCGGGGCTTCTCGTTCCCGGACGGTGATGAGCCCCGGCGCCGGATCTCTTTGTCGGTGTCGGGCGATCGGGTTCAGGGTTTTTCGGTGATTCAGGGTGAAAGCGCCCCGATCGTCCGGCTGGAGCCAGCGCAGATTGGCGGTATTTATCCAGCCCACAAGGAAGATCGGGTATTGGTTCAGCTGGACGAGGTGCCGGCGCTGCTCCCCACCACACTGATGGCGGTGGAAGATCGCAATTTCTACGACCATTTCGGTGTCGCGCCTCTCTCCATCGGCCGGGCCATGCTGGCCAACATCCAGGCCGGGCGCATCGTCCAGGGTGGCAGCACGCTGACCCAGCAATTGGTGAAGAACTTCTTCCTGACTCGCGAGCAGACATTGGTGAGAAAGGCCAATGAAGCCCTGATGTCGGTATTGCTGGAGTTGCACTATGAAAAAGACGACATCCTGGAAACCTATCTGAACGAGGTTTACCTCGGGCAGGCCGGCACTCGCAGCATTCATGGTTTCGGCCTGGCCAGCCAGTTCTATTTTGGCGAATCCCTGAAAGATCTGGATGTGCACCAGATCGCGTTGCTGGTGGGCATGGTCAAAGGCCCCAGTTATTACAATCCGCGCCGCCATCCCGAGCGTGCAACCGAGCGACGGAATCTGGTTATTTCTGAAATGGAAGAGGCGGGCCTGATTGAACCGGGCCGAGCGGCGAGAGCCCGCGGCCTGCCCCTTGGGGTCAGTGAGCGCCCATCCTACTCAGAAAACCGCTACCCCGCGTACATTGACCTGGTGCGGCGGCACCTGGCCCGCGACTACAAGGAAGAGGATCTGCGCAGTGAAGGACTGCGAATTTTCACCACTCTGAACCCCGCTATCCAGTACGCGGCAGAGTACGCGGTAACAGAGACCCTCCCGAGACTGGGCGGCGGCCAGAGTTCGGAAGCCCTGGAGGCGACACTTGTGGTCACCGCGAAGGATTCCGGCGAGGTGCTGGCCCTTGTCGGTGGGAGGGATCCGCAATTCGCCGGATTCAACCGGGCGCTGGATGCCAATCGCCCCATCGGATCTCTGATCAAGCCGTTTATCTATCTGTCTGCCTTGCAGGAACCGGAAAGATACACCCTGAGTACACCGGTGCTGGACAAGAGCTTCACTCTGGAGTTCGACGACGGCAAACGTTGGCAACCCAAGAACTACGATGGCGAGGAGCGGGGTGAAGTGCCTTTGCATAAGGCTCTGTCTCGTTCTTACAACCTGCCGGCCGTTCGCGTGGGGCTGGATATCGGCGTGGACGTAGTGCGGGAGACACTGACTGCCTTTGGCGTGGATACACCCATTTCCCGTTACCCATCCATGCTCCTGGGGTCGGTGTCCATGAGCCCTGTGACGGTCGCCCAGATATACCAGGGACTGGCGACCTCGGGCTTCAATACCCCGCTGCGCACGATACGGGAAGTAACGGATGCCGGCGGTGAGGCCTTGTCCCGCTACAGTCTTGAGGTTGAACAGGTGGCCGACCCTGCCGCCGTGCACCTGGTGCAATACGCCATGCAGGAAACCATGCAGGAGGGCACGGGACGCTCGGCTTACTACACCGTTCCCCAGGAACTCACCCTCGCCGGCAAAACAGGAACCACTGACGATGGCCGGGATTCCTGGTTTGCCGGTTTCAGTGGCGATCTGCTTGCGGTCGCCTGGGTTGGGCGCGATGATAATGGCCCCACATCGCTGACCGGGGCCAGTGGCGCCCTGCCGGTGTGGTCGAGGTTTATGGCTCAGGTTCCCCAGCATGGCTTTTCTCCCGTGGTGCCAGACGGTGTCAACTATCACTGGGTGAATTCAGAGCGGCAGGCACTGACGGACGAATACTGTGACAATGCACGACTGTTGCCTTACATTGCCGGCAGTGAACCCACGCAAACAATTTCCTGCTCCGGAAATCTGGAACGTCGGATCCGGGGCTGGTTTGAAGGACTGTTTCAATGATTGACCGACTTTCATTCAGGGCCGCCCTGTTGGCCGCACTGCTGTCACTGGCCGGCTGTGCCTCCGGGCCGGGCGGTGGAATCTATGTGCCCGTTGGTGGTGAGCCCGCCAAGGCGCCCGAGCCACCGAGAACCAGCACAGACACGGAGGAGAGCGAAGCCCCAGTCTGGCGCAAGAGTGAACAGCCCGAGGCGGCGCAGGAACCCGGTGAGCCTTCCCGCTCCAGTTCCCCAAGCTATCGTGAAACCGGTGATGGCCTCTCGCCGGCTGCGCTGAGCCTGGTGCGTGAAGCCGAGCAGCTGCTGGCCCAGGGTAACGTATCCGGCGCCATCGCCCGTCTTGAGCGTGCACAACGGATTGCGCCCCGATCGGCCGAGGTGTATTTCAAGCTGTCGGAAGCCTATGTGGCTGGCAATCAGCTGGGCTCTGCCGAACAATTCACGCTGAAAGGGCTGTCGCTGGCGGGCAGTGATATTCGGCTGCAGCGAGCGGGATGGTTGCTGCTGGCGGATATCCGCCGGGCTCGCGGGAATGTCGCTGGTGCGGACCAGGCGGAGGCTAGGGCGGCCGCCCTGTGATGTTTTTTTGCGCGGCAGGCGGTCGCTGATGTCTAGCGACCGCCTGCCGGTGCAGAGGCTTATTCGACGAGCGGAATCAACTCGGCCTCAGTTGTCTGGTCGGCAACAACCTCAAGGCTCTGGGTACCTTCGAACTCAATGTCGTCATCCTCCTCGTTGTTATCTTCCTGGCAGCTGTAACTGATGGTGTAATTACCCTCTGGCAGGAATGCTGCGGTGTAGCTGTAGAGGCTTGATTCAACGTCGAGCTCAACTGGCACAATCATGAGAGGGTTGCCTTCCTCGTTGTTTACGTTCAGATCCGAGGTTTCTGCATTCTCACCAGAGAAGACGTAAACAGCGCCGTCGTACTGACAGTCAGCCAGAGTCTCATCCGCCATGCGAGTGGAAGTGATCTGGGCGACGTCCACCTGACCACTTATAGAGCCCACCTCAAGGTTGTTCACCAGTCGCAAAGATGGTTTCAGCATATAGTCGGCCAGGGCATTACCCTGTGGGTTGACGATGGACTTGCGCACGTCGAAGTCGATGGTGAAATTGGTGGTTGTGTCTGCGGCCACCAGGAAATCACCTTTCAGCTTGAGGCCACTTTGCTCGCCAGAGGGCACTGCCAGTGAGTACTCGCTATCACCAGTCGAGTCGAGCTTAACGAAGGAGTTGTCCGTGTCGATGATCAGGCGCAGTTCGGTGTAAGTGCCGGCCGGTACTTCTTCATCTTTAATCAGTGGTTCACTCAGTCCACCCTGAAGATCCAGCAGGTTTACCTGTTCAAATCCTTCAAGGGGAAATTCCACCCATTGACCATCCTCGGGTTTCAGGCGGATTTCCGTGAAAGCAATGGTGACATTACTGAGGTCCATGGCTGGGGCGTCGGTAATACCGAAGGAAACCGTTCCGGTGCCCGAAGACGCTGAACTGTCGCTACCACTTCCACCACAGGCTGCCATGCCCGCAGCAAGAGTCGAAATGGCAATAAGTTGAACCGAACGTTTCATATAAACCTCCAAGGTTTATTTACTGGAATCATAGCGAAGCAACATCGCTACCTGACTTCATCCTCACGTTGCAGTGGAGGGCAGAGTTCCGGAAATTTTGTTAACGTTCCCTAATGTCCGGGCAACCGTTGAATCGTCAGATCGGGAACGCGGCCAATGCATCGGCCCGGCAACTTGATATAGACTGCGCCGCTGGCATGAACCCACGCAGGTAAACAACGGCTTTGGCAATCTTTCCTTTCAAACCCTCCAAGTCCCGGCGGTTTGACGCCCTGGTGCAGCCTCACCTGGACGCCATGTACCGGTTTGCTTACCGGTTGGCCGGCCAACAACAGGATGCAGAGGATCTGGTTCAGGATGTTGTGGTCAAGCTATTCCCGAAGCTTGATGAGCTGGAAAGTGTTGACCAGTTGAGGCCCTGGTTAAACCGGGTGGTCTACCGGCAGTTTATTGACCAGGTTCGGCGTAAGAACCGACAGGGCGACCGCCCGTTGACGGAGCTGATTGGTACTGAAGGCCAGACTGACTGGCTGGATAGCCTCGAATCGGACAACGTTGGCCCGGACCTGCAACTCGAACACTCGCGCCTGGGACCGGCATTGGACCGGGTGATGATGACCCTGACGCCCGATCAGCGGACCCTTTTGTTTCTTCATGATGTGGACGGTTGGCGTCAGGAGGACATTGCGGAGGTGTTGGATATCCCGCTGGGGACTGTGAAATCGCGCTTACACAGGTGCCGGGCGGCCCTGCGAAAGAAATTGCAGCGGGAGCTGGAACCAACCGAGCCGGCTGGACGTGTGGGGGGATGAGGTGATGACAATGTCCTGCAACGAAATCCGGGTGGATCTGCCCGCCTACATTAACAATGAGCTTTCCGCCCCCGCCCGTGATCGGGTGCAGGAGCATATTGCTGCCTGCCCAGCGTGCAGTAAGTGGCTTGCTTCTGAGCGTGCTCTTAACCGGGCGTTGCAGGAGCAGTTCAGCGTCCCGGCGCCTTCCCCTGATTTTCAGAATCGTGTTCTGAGTTCGGCCCGGGGCGCGGGCAGTCCGCAGTCCGGATGGAGCCACGGGGCTCTGGGTGGTGCCATTGCGGCGGCCCTGGCGCTGGGTATTGGTCTTGGTGTCTTTTTAACGCCGGGTATTGTTACGGATGATGCAGACCCGACCGTTGCGTTGTCGGAGAATGCCGCTGAAGGGTTGGCAACCGGGATTGCCCAACCGGTTGAGAGAACTGTGCGTCTTGCCTTCCATTCCGGTGAAGCGCTGGAAAATGTCACGCTGACTCTGGAACTCCCGCCCAATGTGGAGGTGGCCTCCTGGCCGGGGCAGCGAGAGCTTAGCTGGCAGGTTAGCCTTGATGCGGGCGAGAACGTGCTGTCGTTGCCGTTGAAGTTGCTGTTCCCAGGCTCTGGAGAGCTGGTGGCTCGACTGGACACCGGAGATCGCCATAAAACGTTCCGTGCCCCGATTCCAGAATACCCACAGCAGACCGTCGAGGGACCAGAATCATGATCAGAGAGACACTTGCATTGAGCGCCAAGCTGGTCGGATTTCTGATGGTCGGATTCTTTATACCGGCAACAGCGCTGGCCAACGAGGATCTGGATGTTACCATGCGCATGGTGACTGACGACGCAGAGCTCACCGATTCCGTGGTGCGGGAAATCGAGTTACCCCGCGCTATCGAAAGACCCGAAAATCCAGGCAAATCTGGCTCCCGGGGTCTGGATGCGGCGAGTGAAGCCCGAGAAAGGGGGCGAGAGTTCGGTGAGTCCATGTCCGAAAAGGCCAGGCAATCCCGAGAACTGATCAAGGGTAAGCCAGAGCGCCCGGAGCGCCCAGAACTGCCGGATGCACCAGGACTGGATCGCTGAAGCCGGGTACGTAACCGGGCCGCCCCTGCGTGGATTAACCCGGAGAGACCTGTTTGCTGGTATTTTGGCGCGCCCTGTTCCTGATTGTATCGTTGCTGGCCACGTCCCTTATTCAGGCGGCTGATTCGGAAGCCGGCATGGAGGATTTCCGTGCTGGCGTTGAAGCCTATGAAGCAGGCGAGCTGAACGCTGCGAAACGTCGCTTCCAGAGCGCTGCTGATGCTGGCCTGGCATCCCCCTCTCTTCTCTACAACCTTGGCGTTGTCTCGTATCAGCTGGGTGATTATGTCGCCGCTGAATCTGCTTTTCGTGCATTGCTGGACGGCGCGAACGGCGCCCTGGCGCGCTATAACCTTGGTCTGGTTGCGCTTGCACGCGGGGCGCCGGTTGAAGCGCGGCAATGGTTCGAGCAGGCCTCCGCTGAGAGCGCTCCGGACAAAATCCGGACCTTGGCCCGGGCTCAGCTGGATAAGTTCGATGGCGATGTTCCGCCATCGGACAGCCAGCCCTCCATTCGTGGCTATCTGGGTATCTCTGGCGGTTACGATTCCAACATTGCTGGCCTGCCCGAGGATACGGCGTCCAGTGAGGGTGGGGGCTTCCTTGAAGCACTGGCTGCGGGAACATACGAGCGACCAGTCGACACCCGCTCAAGAATCACACTCGATGTGGCCGCCTATTCCCGCGAACACCCGTCCGATGAGGAATACGATACCCAGGTCTTGCAGGGAGGCTTGGGCTGGTCTCAGAGCCTGGCTGCCGGTGAGCGAGGAGCGCTGGTATCGTTGGCGAAATCCTGGTTTGACAGCGAATCTCTTGAGACCCGATACGGCATCGAGGGCTTTCAGCGTTGGTGGGAGTGTCCGCTACCACTAGCCCCTGACCAGTGTGGAATATTCCTGGCAGCGGCTACTGTGAATGGTGGTTCCGGCTTCGAGGCCTATGACGGCCAGTGGTATCGTGCACGCCTTCATGCGCTCAAGTACCTCGGATCCTGGCGACTCGACGGCGAATACTCATTGGAGATCAATGACCGGCGGGATCTGCGGACAGTGGATGAGTTTATCAGTGTCTCACCCACTCACCACTTCCTGGAGTTTGCCGGTCGCTACCGTTGGCAACCTGACCTGACTGTCGGAGCCACGGGTTCGTTTCGCTATAGCCGATATCATGACGCCCATCAGTTGTTGGTCGGGGCTGGCGAAAGCGGGCGCAGGGAGGATCGCCGTATCGAGGTCGGATTGCTGGCAGAGAAACCTCTCGACAGTCGCTGGCTCGTGCGGGGAGAGTGGCTGGTTCGTAATAATGAAAGCAGTCTGTCGCAGTATGATTATGAGCGCCAGACGCTGATGTTGACCCTGGAAGGGGCCTTCTAGCTCTGCAACGCAAAGCCAGAAGGCGGGCTAAGCATTACAGTCCGGCGTTCCTCAAACGATTCGCGTGTTGTTTGAAAACCGCTTTCGGGTCCGTCTCGAACAGGCTGTGCAGTCCCAGGGCCTGATTCACTTCGTCCAGATGGTTCATGAAGTAATTGTCCCGGATTACCTTGCCAAACCGGCTGCTGCAGCGGCCCACCAGACCGTCATTCTGGCTGAATCCGAAAGCGAGGCTGGTGGTGCCCAGAAGCGCGTCGGAGGGATCCAGTACGTTGGTCAGAACCCCGGTTCCACCCCAGGAGTAGAAGCGGACGCCGTTAGCCGAGTAGGCACCTTCACCGCAGGCGGTGGTGGGAATGCCGGCCGGCGCAAAGTTGTTGAATTCGGCACTGCCCTGGGTGGTGAGGGATTGCAGGCTCGAGCGCAGATCCTGGTTGTAACCGCCACCGGACAGCAGGTCGATCAGCCCACCCAGCGCATTACCCAGACTGGCTGCGAGGCTTTCGGCCGGGGAACCGTAGATAAGGTCGGCGACCGGCGACCCTTTATGGGGCGAGCCAACGGACGTCACCGAGGCGACCAGATCCGGCCGTACCCTTGCAATGTAACGGGCCGTGGGGCCACCGTGGCTGTGGCCAATCAGATTGACCTTACCGTGCACTGCGGCAATGGCCTGCACCTGCGGCAGCAGGGCTTCACCGCGAGCGATGGTGCTGTCCAGGGCCGGTACCTGGGTGGTGTAGACATCGGCGCCGTATTTACGAAGATCTTCTGCAACACCGTACCAGTAATCCACGCCGGCAATGGAGTCAAAGCCGAACATACCGTGGACCAGTACAACCGGGTAACGGGTATCTGTGTAGTTTGAAGGAGTAGAGTCCCACCACCAGGCGGCAGAGGGGGCAGACCAGGCCACGGTGAGGGCCAGGGCCAGTGCTTGGATCCAGAGTTTCATTGTCGTTCCTACAGTTTGATATTGTGTTTGTTATTCAAACTGCGGCTCAACCTAACGGGTTGCTCCAGAGACTGTCTTCTCGTACTGCATCTGCAAGGTGGCAGATCGAGTGCTTCCGTGCGCTGACTTGGTTCTTGTCATTGTTAGATTGGTGCCGTCAGAGCATCTCGGTAGAGATTAGATCAACATTTGATCAGCGGGGCTGGGAAGTCAACGGCGCAAGAGGCCAGGTAGGTGTGTTCGCTGTGGAAGTGTGATGCCTGTCACGTGGATGGCCCCGCAGGACATGTTGCGCCTGCGGGAACATCCGTCAGATGAGCAGAAAGATCAGAGCGTGGCCATGACCTTTTTTGCCGCTGCGATGGTGTCGGTGATGTCCTGCTCTGACAGCGCGGCCGTGGTGAAGCCGGCCTCAAACGCCGAGGGTGCGAGGTACACACCTTCCTTCAGCATGCCCTGGAAGAACTTCTTGAAGCGCTCGACATCACAGGCCATTACCTGGTCAAAGCGGGCGACAGAACTTTCCTCTGTGAAGAAGAACCCGAACATCGCGCCGGCACTCTGTACGGTCAGCGGGATGCCGGAGGCATCGGCGGCTTCTTTCAGGCCATCGCGAACGGCATTGGTTTTCTCGGTCAGTCGGTCATGGAAGCCGGGTTCGGAGATCGCATTCAGCGTGGTCAGGCCGGCACACATGGCCAGGGGATTGCCGCTCAGGGTACCTGCCTGATAGACCGGGCCGAGTGGCGAGATGTGTTCCATGATTTCCCGCTTTCCGCCAAAGGCGCCAACCGGAAGGCCGCCACCGATCACCTTGCCAAGTGCTGTGAGGTCCGGGGTAACGCCGTAGAGCCCCTGGGCACCACCGAGGGAAACCCGGAACCCGGTCATTACCTCGTCGAAGATCAATACAGTGCCGTGTTCGTCGCAGACTTCCCGCAGTCCTTCCAGAAAGCCCGGAACCGGCGGGATGCAGTTCATGTTACCTGCCACTGGCTCAACGATAATCGCGGCGATCTGGTCGCCCATCTCCCGGAAGCACTCCCGGACACTGTCCATGTCGTTATAGGTAAGCGTAATGGTGTGCTCGGCCAGGCTGGCGGGAATGCCCGGGGAGTTCGGCACGCCGAGGGTGAGAGCGCCGGAACCGGCCTTTACCAACAGTGAGTCCACGTGGCCGTGGTAACAGCCCTCGAATTTTACAATCTTGTCGCGACCGGTGTAGCCCCGGGCAAGCCGAACGGCGCTCATGGTGGCCTCGGTGCCTGAATTCACCATGCGGACCAGTTCGATGGAGGGCACCAGTTCGCAAACCTTCTTGGCCATTTCGGTCTCGAGGGCTGTGGGTGCGCCATAGCCAACGCCCAGATCCACTTGAGCGTGCAGGGCATCCTTGATGCGCTGGTCACCGTGGCCAAGAATCATGGGGCCCCAGGAACCGATGTAATCGATGTAGCGCTGGTCGTCTTCGTCGTACAGGTAGGCGCCCTGGGCGTGCTTGAAGAAAATGGGCGTACCACCGACACCGCGAAACGCCCGGACCGGAGAATTCACGCCACCGGGGATGTATTTCTGAGCCTGTTCGAACAGGGTTTCGGAGTGCGTCATGGATCTGGGCTCCTGTTATTCGGGAATTGAAAAAAGTGGGTGATGGCTTGCGAACAAGCGCTCGAAGGCTTTGGCTCGCAGCTCAATCTCGTCGGTAGTACCGCCAAACAGGCCACCAACCACGGCAAGCATATCGGCCCCGGCGCGGATCAGTGGTTCTGCGTTTTCTGCGGTGACGCCGCCAATGGCCGTCAGTGGGCGCCCGAAACTCTTGGCTTCGGTTAACACGCTTGGGGCTGCAGCCGGTGCTCCGGGTTTGGTCGAAGACGTATAAAAGCGCCCGAAGGCCAGGTAGTCGGCGCCTGCTTCCAGCCCGGTGCGCGCCAAAGCCAGATCGGCGTGGCACGTTATGCCGATAATCGCCTCCTCGCCGAGAAGCGCGCGGGCAGCTGCCAGTGAGCCGTCGGTTTGCCCCATATGGACGCCGGCAGCGCCCACACGTTTTGCCAGATCCGGGTCGTCGTTGATCAGCAACGGCACACCGGCATTCCGGCAAACAGCTTGCAGGTCATTTGCCTGGGCAAGTCGTACCGCCATGGGCGCATGTTTCTCGCGATATTGTACCATGACGGCACCGCCGCGAAGCGCTGCCTCGACCGATTCGATCAGTGTTTCGGGTGGCGTGAGCACGCTGTCGGTGATTGCGTAGAGGCCCGGACGAAGCCCTTTGCTCATCGTTCCCACAGAATCCCTCGGTCCGGTACCGGTTGGCCTTTGCCTACGTCCAGCGCGTGGAGTATGGCGCGATGGACGTAGTTCTGGGCCTGCGAGATGGCCGCGCGTGGAGAGAGGCCCGAGGCTCTTCCGGCCGCAATGGCCGCGGCCAGCGTGCAGCCTGTGCCATGGTACTCGCCGCCGATACGTTCGACCTCCCAGCGCATGGGGTCAGGTGCGTGATTGTAGAGGGTGTTGATAATGTGAACACCGGTGCCGTGCCCGCCGGTGGCCAATACCGATTCGCACCCGCTTTCCAACAGGGTGTTGGCTGCCTCGTCCGGGTTATCGCTGCCCCCGAGCATCGCCAGTTCAATACCGTTTGGCGTAATCATTTCTGCCAGGGGAAACAGCTTCTCTTTCATTGCGCTAACCAGCTCGTCATCGGCCAGGTCGCCGCCACCCGCAGCTTTGATCACCGGATCGGTAATCACGGGTACGCCTGGGTGTTCACGGATGAAATCCACCAGCACATCCACCACTGCCGCATTGCCCAGGGCGCCGGTTTTGATGGCGTGAATGGGGGTATCGTCAGCAAGGCACCGGAGCTGCTGGCGAATCAGCTCGGCGGAGACCGGCTCGGCGCCATAAACGTTGCGCGTATCCTGAACCGTGAGGCAGGACAGAACGGGCAAGGGGTGGCAGCCCAGCGAGGTGACTGCCTGAATGTCGGCCTGGATGCCGGCGCCGCCGGAGGGGTCGAGGCCGGAAAGAATCAGAACCTGGGGTCGGGTATAGCGTTTAATGACTCAGCTCCTCAAAACGGTTTGACAACAGCCAGGATGACGACGGCCAGAAGGATCAGGACCGGCAATTCATTGAACCAGCGGTAAAACACATGGCTTCTGGTGTTCTGGTCGTCCCGGAAGACCTTTACAAGGTGCCCGCAGTAAAAATGGTAAATGATCAGAATGGCCACCAGAAACAGCTTCGCATGCATCCAGCCCTGGCTGAAATAGCCGGTTACATTGTAACTGATCAGCCAGACACCGAAGACGACGGTTGCGATCATCGAAGGTGTGGTAATGCCCCGGTACAGCTTCCGCTCCATGACCTTGAAACGTTCACGGCCGGGCTCGTCCTCGCAAGCCGCATGGTAGACGAACAGTCTGGGCAGATAGAAGATGCCGGCGAACCAGCACACCAGAGAAATAATATGGAAGGCTTTCACCCACAGCATTCGTCAGCTCCGTCGGTATTGGTAGTAACTCTCGATATCGGCTTTCAGAACCACGCCATAAACGCGTTGGATCATTGGCGCCACGTGACGTTGTACGTAAAGGGCCTCGGCATTGGTTGCATCGAACTGGTCCAGGGCCTCCTCCAGAGTGGCCTGGTACTGCACCGGGGCAACGTCACGACGATTGGCGGGAATGTCCATCAGGTCAATGGACTCCGGTGGTTCGATTTCCTCGTCGGCCACCAGTTTTTCCGTGTCTTCCAGATATCTCGCCAGGTCGACTGCCGGCATCAGTGCCGTGGGTCCGCTGCTGCCCTCAACCACCAGCCACTTTGGTTCCGATTTCAGGACCTTACGCGCCTCTTCCACCGTCAAGTGTCGTTCAGTACGCAGGATGCTGCGATCCATGATGGCGCCGACCGACACCCGGCGCAGGGCCTGTATGACGGGAGAATTCTGGTAGCTCAGCCCCTGGTTCTTGAGAATGGTGAGGAACAGCGATTTCTTGCCGAAGGCCTCGCTGGTCACCAGGCTCGACGTGGTAATAATAAGCATGCCCGGAAGGATGATGTTGGGGTTCCGCGTGAGTTCCATGAGTGCCATCAGGGCTGCGAGTGGCGCCTGGAGCACGGCCCCCATCATGGCGCCCATTCCGAGCATCGCGTAAAAGCCAACCGACGAGGCGTGTTCCGGCAAAATCTGTGCGCCGATCAGGCCCATGGCGCCGCCCAGGGTTGCCCCCATGAACAGCGTCGGGCCAATCACGCCGCTTGGCATGCCCAGGCCGATGGAAAGCGAGGTAATGACAAGCTTGGCGGCGCCAGCACCCAGCAATAGCCAGAACGCCAGCTCACCGTTAATGGTTTCGTTGACGGTGTCGTACCCGATACCCATGGTTTCCGGAATGAAAATGGCGAAGGGCACCATCAGAAGGCCCGCAATGGTAATGCGCAACAAAACCGGACGGTGGTGGTGCTTGCCCATGGTGTCCACCAACTGGATAAACAGCGCGGCGGCGATGCCGATAATGACGGCAATGGCCAGTATCCAGGGAATCTCCATCAGCGAGTTCATGGTCAGCGCCGGCACGCTGAAGGCCGGTTCAGCGCCATACACTGCCTGAGTCACAATCGCTGCGCTCACGGCCGCCAGAATGATTGGCGTGAAACCCGCAATGGTGTATTCCATCATCACCACTTCCATGGCGAAAATAACCCCGGAGATCGGCGTGTTGAACGACGCTGAAATGGCCGCCGCACAGCCGCAGGCCACGAGCGTCCGGATGCTGTTGTTCGGCAGGCGCATCCATTGTCCCATCAGGCTCGAGAAGGCGGCGCCCAGGTGCACTGCCGGCCCCTCGCGCCCCGCCGATTGGCCGCTGACCACCGTGGCCACCCCCGAGATAAACTGCACCAGGGCGCTACGCATGGAAATGTAGCCCTGGTGGTAGTTCAAACGCTCCATAACGTGAACGATCCCGACCTTGCGGTCGTGGGTAGCCAGCCGATGCATCAGCAAGCCCAGCCCCAGGGCGCCGGCCAGTGGGAGAAGCCCACGGGTCAGCAGGTCCAGTTCCTCGAAGGATTCGGAACCCTCTCCCGGCAGGAAATGTTCGAGCGGCCACTCGATGGCCAGGCGGAATACGAGTATGACGCCTCCGGTAAACAGCCCGGAGAGAAGGCCGAGCACGGCCAGTTGCGGTAATGCGTCAACACCGGACAATCGGCGCCGGAAAACGGGAATCAGATGCTCGGTAATCTGGTGCCAGATTTTCTGCATGAGGCCAGAGTTCCGGTGGATTTGGATGGACGGTCAGAAAGATTCTGACAACATTGTAACGGTCGCCTTGAGGGCTGCAATAAGTCATTGGTTTATCATGGTAGACTACGGCGTCAAAGCTATTAATTCTGATACGACGTCGCTGGAGAAGATGGTGATTAAAGTAGGCATCGTTGGTGGCACCGGTTACACCGGTGTGGAACTGCTGAGAATCCTCGCGGTTCACCCTGAAGTTTCGGTCAGCTGTATTACCTCCCGGTCTGAGGCGGGCATGCCGGTAGCGGACATGTACCCGAATTTGCGTGGCCACTATGACCTGGCGTTTTCCGAGCCGGATGTAGCCGTGCTTGGAGCCTGCGACCTGGTTTTCTTCGCCACGCCTCATGGTGTGGCCATGCGAATGGTTCCGGAACTGATGTCGGCCGGCGTGCGTGTGGTGGATCTTTCTGCGGATTTCCGGCTTAAGGATCTTGATGTTTGGGCCAACTGGTATGGGATGGCTCATGAAAGTCCGGAATGGGCTGAAAAGGCGGTTTATGGTTTGCCGGAAGTGGTGCGAGATGAAATCCGGACAGCCCAGTTGGTTGCCAACCCCGGTTGTTATCCTACAGCGGTTCAGCTGGCCTTCCTCCCATTGCTGGAGCAGGGGCTGGTGGATCCTGCCCGGCTGATCGCGGACGCCAAATCCGGCGCCAGCGGCGCAGGCCGGCAGGGCAAGATTGGTATGCTGCATGGTGAGATTGGTGAAAGCTTCAAGGCCTATGGCGCCTCAGGGCATCGCCATCTGCCAGAGATTCGCCAGGGTCTGTCCGGGGCGGCCGGACGTGATGTGGGCGTGACCTTCGTTCCCCATCTGATTCCAATGATCCGCGGTATTGAGGCGACGCTGTACGCGGAGCTGAAGAACCCGGCCGATTTTGATCGGCTGCAGACGTTGTTCGAGGAGCGCTTTGCGGACGAGCCGTTTGTCGATGTCATGCCGTTTGGTAGCCATCCGGAGACCCGAAGTGTGCGCGGGGCAAACCAGTGTCGTATGGCGCTGCACAGACAGGAGCATAGCAACATCGTGATTGTCTCTTCTGTCATCGATAACCTGGTGAAAGGCGCAGCAGGGCAGGCGGTTCAGAATATGAACATCATGTTCGGCCTCAAAGAAACCATGGGGCTTGAAGCCCCGGCGCTGCTGCCTTGATGCCCAGGGAAAGATCGTGAGCGAACAGCGAAAGCCGGCTGAAGAGTATGTCGTTATTCGCCATCGTCCCGGGTATCGCCTGCGCAGAACGGCCATCCTGCTGATTTTTACCGTTGTTGCGGCAATCGCCGGATATGCAACCGGCCTGGCTCAGGGTGGTTTCCGGTTTTCCAGCGCTGAGGAGTCAAACCAGGTGTTGGAGGATGAAGTCGAGGCCCTGCGAGAGGATTATCGCAAGGCCCGGCAACAGCTGATCAACCTGGAGCGAGGACGGGTCATAGATGAGCAGGCCCTGAATCAGGCTCGCAAAACCATTGTCGAGCTGGAAACCCGGATTGTGTCACTGCAATCGGACCTGACATTTTATAAAAATATCATGGCGCCATCGGAGACCAGCAAAGGCCTCCAGGTTGACAGTTTCACGCTGATTCCGACCCGTAATCAGGATAGCTACGACTTCAAGTTGGTGCTGACTCAGGTCGGCAACAACAAGAGCTACATTTCAGGTGTCGTAGCGGTCAATGTCATCGGTTTGCGTGATGAAGAGAAAGAGGTCATCGCTCTGCGCGACCTTTCGGAGGACATAGCCGATCTCGGCGTGAAATTCCGTTTCCGGTATTTTCAGGACGTCGAAGGTTCCCTGAAACTGCCGGAAGAATTTGAGCCGCTGGAAATCCAGGTGGTAGCCCAGGCGGAAGGAAGAAAATCCTCGCAAGCCGAGCGCACCTTTAACTGGGACGATTTAACGGAGAACTGACATGCTTGGCAAGAAAAAGCAGAAGCCGCGCCGGCCCACTGGCCACTTTGACACACTTATTTCCTCACGAACGACTGTGGAAGGCGATGTGCATTTCAGCGGTGGGCTTCATGTGGATGGCCGAATTCGCGGGAAGGTGGTTGCCGATGAGGGCACAGATGCAGTACTGAGGGTCTCGGAGGTGGGCGAAGTGACGGGCGACATCAACGCGCCTCACGTCATCATCAACGGTACGGTAAATGGTGATGTCTACGCATCGGCACATCTTGAGCTGGCGGAAAAAGCGGCCATCAATGGCAGCGTTTACTACAACCTGATCGAGATGGCGATGGGCGCCTCGGTGAACGGCAACCTGGTTCATCAGCGGGAGCCCGTCGGGCTGCTCTCCCAGGATGCCAAATCTGCCGGTGCCGGCCCTAAACAGGCTCCTGCCGGTGATCAAACAGCGGAGCCCGAGGTATCGGGCGATGGTGGAAAGTCCGAATAGTTGATTGTTTTAGTCGGGAATACCATAATCGCCTAGTTGTTCACGAATATCCGGAGGCGAACTTGAGCGCAGTTCAGCAACAAATGGCGACACCGCTGTTCTTCAGTGACAATGCCGTTGCCAAAGTACGTGAGTTGATCGAGGAAGAGGAAAACCCCGAACTGAAACTTCGCGTCTTTGTCACAGGTGGTGGCTGCTCCGGATTTCAGTACGGCTTCTCGTTTGATGAAAACCAGGATGAAGAAGACACCGTGATCGAGCGTGATGGCGTGTTCCTGCTGGTTGATCCGATGAGTTACCAGTATCTGGTGGGCGCCACGATTGATTATCAGGAAGGCCTGCAAGGGTCACAGTTCGTGGTCCAGAACCCTAATGCCAGCTCCACTTGCGGCTGTGGCAGTTCCTTCTCCATTTGATCCGGAAAACGTCAGGCGGGGTAGATGGCGCCCAGAATGCGTGGCCCGGCTGCTCCGGTGACTTCCGGGAGATTCCCGGGTTTTCCTTCCAGCGCCTGTTTTGCCAGCCATGCAAATGCCACAGGCTCTACCATCTGCGGGTCTAGCCCCAGTTCCGAGGTCAGTGAAAGCTGGGCCTCGGGCAGTGCCTTACCCAGCTCTTCCATCAAAAGCGGATTTCGCGCCCCGCCTCCGCAAACGTAAACCCGAAGGCCCCTGGTCTCAGGCAGTTGGTCGACGACGCTCGTAACGGTCAGTTGCAGCAATGTCCTTTGAATATCTTCCGCTGGAATCTCCGGATGGCGACCTACCAGTGTTCTGACCCAATCAAGATTGAACCTTTCTTTCCCGGTGCTCTTCGGGGGCGTCTTCGAAAAGTAGGCATCAGAGAGCATGTCTTCGAGAAGTTCCTGGTTGACCGAGCCCTCGAGGGCCCAATGGCCATCGCTGTCAAAAGGAAGTCCCGTCTGGTCCAGGCACCATGCGTCCATCAGTGCATTGGCCGGGCCGGTGTCGAAGCCGGTGGCCGGCGTGTTTTCACTGGCGGGGAGCCAAGTGATGTTGGCGATGCCACCGAGATTCAGAATGCAGCGGTTTTCCGTATTCGAGCTGAAAAACGCCTTGTGGAAGGCAGGAACCAAGGGTGCCCCCTGGCCTTTCGCAGCCATATCCCTCCGCCGGAAGTCGGCGACCGTCGTGACGTTCGTAGCTTCGGCAACCACGGAGGGATTGCCAATCTGGATTGAAAAAGGAGCCGTGCCGGAGGGTTGGTGCCGTATGGTTTGTCCATGGCTGCCAATGGCGCGAATCGCTGTTGGGTCAAAACCGGACTTTTGGATGACTTCGTTCGCGGCCTCGGAAAACAGCGTCCCGACGAGGGTGTCCAGCTCACCGACCTCGTCCGGTGCAGCCTGATTCTGGCTGGCTGCAAGCAGGCGATGGCGAATCTGGTCGGGGTAGGGGGTGGTATGCGAGGCGTGAATCGTTACGGTGTTGCTCTGGAAAGACACCAGCACGGCATCAATGCCATCCATGCTGGTGCCCGACATCAACCCTATCCAGGCTTCCATTCCTGGTTCAGTCGTCTGATGCCAGTGCGAGTTGCTGATAGCTCTCGCGGAAAACGTCGAACTGGGCGATTCGTTGCTCTGTGAACTGCTTGAATCGGGCCATTTCGGAGGACGGAATGGGTTTGGCATCCGGCAGCTTGACGGTGCGCGAGTTGCGCGGCGACCCGTTCAGCCTGAACTCGTAGTGCAGGTGCGGACCAGTGACCATGCCGGAGGAGCCGACGTGGCCGATAGTCTGGCCCTGCTTGACCCGTGTACCGTTCTTGATACCTTTGCCCAGGCGGCTCATGTGGGCATACAGGGTGGTGATGTTGTCACCATGCTGGAGGATAACGGTTCGCCCGTAGCCACCTTTCCAGCCGGCAAATTTAACCCGCCCTGAACCTGCAGCCTTGATGGGCGTTCCGGGAGGCGCCGCGTAGTCGGTGCCTTCGTGCGGGCGGACAACGTCCAGCACTGGATGTCGGCGCTGCAGATTAAAGGGAGAGGAAACCCGGGCATTAATCGGGGTTCGCAGGAAGGCTTTGCGCATGCTTTTGCCGTCCGGCGCGTAGTAATCGGCATCGCCATTGCTGTCGGTGTAGAGCAGGGCGAGGTTTTCTTCGCCACGGTTAACAAATCGGGCAGATAGGATTCGACCGGTATCGAATTTCTCGCCGTCCAGGTAGAGTTCTTCGTAAACCACTTCGAACTGGTCGCCCTTGCGGACATCGTAGACGAAGTCGATATCCCAGCCGAAGATACCGGCCAGCTCCATGGTCAAACGGTCATTTAGGCCGGCTTCCCGTGCAGCCAGATAAAGAGAGCCGTCAATGGTGCCTGATGCGAAAGCCGGTCGTGCCTCCGGTTTGCGAATTTCGGTCTCGCCGGTAAAGCTCTCACCGTTCTTTTTAATCTTCAGGGTTTCCAGGCGATTTCTTTGCAGATCAATCGCTGCAAGTGAGCCGTCATCGGTTGTTGCAAAGCGAATAGTCTCGCCCGCGTAGAGGCGCTGCAGCTTGTCTGCCTCGCCATCACCGTGAATAACAGAAAGCATGATGCCGTCATTGAAGCCCGCCTTCCTGAACAGGGAAGAAAGGGTGTCGCCGGACTTGATCGCGAAGGTTTGCCAGTCGAATTCGGGCTGCTTCGGAGCGGCAGTCTGTTCCGGCTCTGCAACGCTTACCTGTTTGCTGGCTTCTACAGCCATTTCTGGCGCGGATGCTTCCGGCTGGGTTTCTTTGGCTGCACCGGCTGGCGGTGTTGCTTCCACAGTTGCTGCGCCGGTTTCGGAAACAGTGCCCTGCTCCAGATCCAGGGAGTAGGACATCCGCTTTGCTTCAACGTTGCTGCTGGGGCTCATAAGAATGGCAGCGGTAACAACAACCGTGGCCGCAGCAGCAATGGTAATGTGAGTTTTGGGAAACATTTTTAGCACGTATCGCACCCGTTTTAATCGGCATTACGGCAGCTTGTACTACCTAATTAAAGCTGTTGTTCAAGTATAGTCCAACAGATTACCGTATAAAATGCATGCGGGACAGCGTGGAACATTACGGTTACTGTTCCATCCTCCGGATTTCTTTCGACAGCGTTGTTATAATACGCCGCCCTGTAAACTCGGTGTTGGTCAATTTCTGGTCAGCTAACTTTAACAGGGGAACAGGTAACTCACAGATTTCTTTTGTTGAACTCTGTAACTGGCAGAATTTTTTTCAGGATCAAAGCGGGGACGTGTTGTTCATGGCATCCATTGATGAAGCGTTGGCGATAATCAAGCGAGGCGTAGACGAGCTCATTCCGGAAGATGAGCTTATCGAGAAATTGAAAGAAGGTCGTCCGCTCCGGATCAAGGCCGGTTTCGATCCCACTGCGCCTGACCTTCATCTTGGTCACACCGTTCTCATTAACAAGCTTCGTCAGTTCCAGGATCTGGGGCACGAAGTGATGTTTCTGATCGGTGATTTCACCGGGATGATCGGTGATCCGACCGGCAAGAGTGCAACGCGTCCTCCTTTAACAGAGCAGCAGGTCGCCGAGAACGCGGTTAGCTATAAAGAGCAGGTGTTCAAAATCCTGGATCCTGAAAAAACGCGCGTCATGTTCAATTCCGATTGGATGAGCAAGATGAGCGCTGCAGATATGATTAAGCTTGCGGGCCAGTATACCGTCGCCCGCATGCTTGAGCGGGATGATTTCACCAAGCGCTACCGGGCTGAGCAGGCGATCGCAATTCACGAGTTCCTCTACCCTTTGGTGCAGGGTTACGACTCAGTTGCCATGGAAGCTGATGTTGAATTGGGGGGTACCGATCAGAAGTTCAACCTCCTTATGGGTCGTATCCTGCAGAAGCACTATGGGCAGTCGCCTCAAGTGATCCTTACCATGCCAATTCTGGAGGGGCTTGATGGTGTTCAGAAGATGTCCAAGTCTCTGGGGAACTATGTGGGCGTCAACGACTCGCCTGGCGAAATGTATACCAAGCTGCTCTCCATGCCGGATGATCTCCTGTGGCGCTACTTTGAACTTTTGAGTTTCCGGCCGCTTGCCGAAGTGGAAGGCTTTCGTGAGGCTGTTGCTGGCGGAGCGAATCCCCAGGACTATAAAAAGCTGCTCGCGGAAGAGATCATTACCCGCTTTCACGATGAGGAGGCAGCCCGAACTGCTCACAAGTCCGCCGGTAACCGGGTGGCGCTCGGCGAGATCCCTGATAATGTGCCGACTGTTGAGGTGTCATTGGAGGGGCAGGCCGAGATTCCGATGGCGGCAGTGCTTCGCCTCGCCGGTTTGGTAAAGAACGGAGCGGCGGCCCGTGATGTCCTGGGGCGCGGTGCGGTATTTGTCGACGGTCAGCAATTCGAAGGTGATCGGAGGTTTGTAGAGGGTGATGATTGTGTAATCCAGGCGGGCAAGAAGAAGATCGCCCGCGTCCTGATTACTGCGTGATCGATTTTGGGCGATTTTGAGTTTTTTTCAGAATCGCCGTTGACACCCCCGGGCAGGTCTGTAGAATGCGCATCTCCTTCGAGGGGCAAGCCACTTAAGCGGCTCCGAATTCGAAGGGCAACTGCTTGAAAGTTTTGAGGAAATTGGGTTTCAAAATTCTTCAGAAAGCAGTTGACAGGCAAGCAGTTCGCTATAGAATGCGCGCCTCGAAACAAGCAGTAAGCCGGGTGATTTTTCGGCGCTTTCCGGAGACGGAAAACATCGAAAAATAAACGGTTGACAAGGTGGCGGAACGATGTAGAATACGCGGCCTTGATTGAGCAACAGCTCAAACGCTCTTTAAAAAGTTAACCAAGTAATTCGTGTGGGCGCTGGCCGAGGTATTTCGGATACGAAATATCAGGACAGTGACTCGTCGAAATTGAGTTTTGTCTTGAGCATGATTTTTGAAACCTTCGGGTTTCAGTATGATTTAAACTGAAGAGTTTGATCATGGCTCAGATTGAACGCTGGCGGCAGGCTTAACACATGCAAGTCGAGCGGTAACAGGGGGTGCTTGCACCCCGC
>Ga0189285_100086_pt1 | contig 42702 bp, 38 predicted proteins | sample GEYOminimetaG_FD_130315 | JGI IMG/M metagenome (GOLD analysis project Ga0189285, IMG submission 130315) | Marine microbial communities from the Costa Rica Dome - GEYO mini metaG | ecosystem: Environmental > Aquatic > Marine > Oceanic > Photic zone | place: Costa Rica: the Eastern Pacific... | reverse complement strand
TTGGGAAATATTACGCCCAGCGAATTCGCCATGAAAATGGCTCTTGAGAAAAAAGCCGTATGACGGCAAAAACCAACCGACGAATTCTCCCAATGGCTGGAGGAGAGTTGGGTCTCAGGTCAACTTGGATCACATTGACCGGTCTTCTTATTGAAGCGATCGATGATGGCACCTGCTACCCTCCGCGATGCGGCGGACAGGTCCGGTATAATCGCCAAAGCCTTGTAGGCGAAAAGGACATCATTCTGTTGCAGGAGGGGCATTTACACCTCCTGGAAAGTCAGGATTGATCGGTTTGCAAACGCACTGCTAACATATTGATATTGTTTGACCGCAAACGAGCCCGTTTTGCAAAAATATCCAGCTAGATCAATAAACTGGACCCGCTTCCTAATCTGAGGGTCGAGGGTTCGAATCCTCCCCGGTGCGCCATTCTCCAAAAAACAAATTGATCTTCGTATATCCCTTGATTTGCTCTCTGGCTACCAGGTGCATCGAGTGTAACCTAGGTCGCATGCATCGTTATTTTTTACAATTGGTTTGTATATTTTTTCTTTCTTGCTAAGCTCGGGGTAATCTGAGGTTGTGTATTTGTGTCATTTTCCCTTCCTGTAGTGTTTGATGGTCATAATGATGTGCTCTTGCGCCTCCACTCCGCGGGTGGGGTCCAAAGTGCTGCGTCGTTTGTCACTGGTCGCGAGGGAGCGCTAGACCTGACAAAGTGCCGCGACGGCGGGTTTGCGGGTGGATTCTTTGCAGTTTTTGTTCCTTCTCCAAGTGATCCTGACCTGAAGTTTCACGAGATGACCAAAGCCACATATAACCTCGCTCTGCCGGACGAGATTGAGTGGAGCGATGCGATTTCTGTGGTTGCGTCGCAAATCGCCATTTTGCGTGAACTTGAGCGCCTTGGGGCAGTGCGCATTTGCCAAAACACTGCCGACATCCGATCGGCTATGGCGTCTGACAAGATTGCTGCAGTTCTTCATCTGGAGGGGGCTGAGGCGATTGATGGCGACCTTCATACGCTCGACTTGCTATATGGTGCGGGTTTGCGTTCACTTGGGCCGGTCTGGAGCAGGCCAACACGGTTTGGCCATGGTGTACCATTCCGCTACCCTTCAACACCCAATACCGGTGACGGACTGACAGATCTGGGTAAGGCGCTGGTTCGGCGCTGTAATGAGCTCCGGATTTTGGTGGACCTGTCTCATTTAAACGAAGCTGGATTTTGGGATGTCGCAAACCTCTCCACAGCCCCGTTGGTTGCAACCCATTCAAATGCCCACGCAATTTGTCCGCATGCTCGCAATTTGACGGATGCACAATTGAGGGCGATCGCCGAGAGCGGCGGATTGGTGGGGTTGAATTTTGCGGTGGCATTTTTGCGAGAAGACGGCAAGATGCTTTCCGACGTTCCGATTTCACAGATGCTCAAGCATCTCGATCACATGATCAATATTTTGGGTGAAGACGGCGTCGGACTTGGCTCTGACTATGACGGAGCCGTTGTGCCGCAGGAATTGACCGATGCATCCGGCCTTCCAAGGCTGACCGCGGAAATGAAACAGCATGGCTATGATGAGACGCTCATCGCCAAACTGTGCCATGAAAACTGGTTGCGAGCGCTTGAACAAACTTGGGAGAGTTGAACGAGCAAACGTAACTCTATTTATTTAATAACGGGAGGATTGAATGAGTTTTTTGAAAAATCTAATGGGCGGGGTTGCACTCAGCCTTGCGGTCGTAATGGCGAGTCCGCCTGTCCATGCGGCCACTCCGGACAATATGCTGGTGATCGCCAATCGGATTGATGACATCACGACACTTGATCCTGCAGAAAGCTTTGAGTTCGCAGGTTCAGACGTTATTCGCAATGTGTATCTGAAACTGGTCAACTTTGACCCTATGAACCTTGATGCTGGTTACCAGCCGGAAGTTGCCGAAAGCTGGGACGTCTCGGAAGATGGCACCACGATCACGTTCAAGATCCGCGACGGCCTGACTTTTCATTCTGGGAATGCTGTAACGGCTGAGGATGTTGAGTTTTCACTTCGCCGGGCGGTCATTCTTGAAAAAACTCCATCATTCATTCTGACGCAATTCGGCTTCGATGCTGAAAATGTTCACGAAACCATTGTGGCCAAGGACAACACCGTCACCATCAAGACGGACAAACCCTATGCAACCTCTTTTGTTCTAAACTGCCTGACAGCCACAATCGGCGGGATCGTCGACAAGAATACAGTTATGGCGAACGAAGTGGATGGTGACCTCGGGAACACTTGGCTGAAGACAAACTCAGCCGGGGCTGGCGCTTATAAGCTGGTCAGCTGGAAACCGAATGAAAGCGTGACACTTCAGTCCAACCCGGATTTTCACCTCGGCGCGCCGAAAATGGAGCGCGTGATTGTCCGCCATGTTCAGGAAAGCGCGAGCCAGCGTTTGCTGCTTGAACGCGGCGACATTGACATGGCTCGGAACCTGAACCCGGAAGATATCGCCGGGGCGCGGGACGCAGACGGTGTCGTGATCACGGATGAACTGCGTGGACGACTGATGTATTTGTCGTTCAACCAGAAACATCCGGAGCTCTCCAAGCCGGAAGTCGTTCAAGCCATGAAGTATCTGGTTGACTATGAAGGCATGCAAAACAGCTTCCTGAATGGCCAGTACACCATTCACCAGAACTTCCTACCGCGGACGTTCCTGGGGGCGGTGAATGAAAATCCGTTTAGCCTGAACGTTGAGAAGGCCAAAGAACTACTCAAGGCAGCTGGTGTTCCAGAAGGGCTGGAATTGAATGCAGGTGTTCGTGAAGCTCAGGAGCGGATTGAAATTGCACAGACCTTCCAGAACGCGCTCGCCCAGGTTGGCATCAAGCTGAACATCACTGTCGGGACAGCCAAACAGATCCTTGGTGAATATCGGTCTCGCAATCTTGATGTCTATATCGGAGCTTGGGGCCCGGACTATCCGGATCCGCACACAAATGCCGGTACCTTCGCCTACAATCCGGACAATTCCGATGAAGCCAATGCGACCGGTCTTCTGGCATGGCGGAACAGCTGGGACACCGGCGGCTTGACGGAAAAAGTCGCAGCTGCTGTCGTTGAGAACGACCGGGATGTGCGAACCAAAATGTATGCGGATATTCAATCGCAATTCCGCGACACAGCGCCGTTTGCAGTCATGTTCCAAAAGATCGAACAGACCGGCCTTCGCGATAACGTCAAAAACGTGAATCTTGGCGGAGCGACCACAGCCGTCTCTTACTGGCCGATCACAAAATAAATGGCGAGTGTAGATAACGTCGATGTAAGGCGCCCTCGGGCGCCTTACCCTCGTTGGATCAAGGGTGTTATCCTCACACTTGGTTCAGTGACCGTGACAATGTTGGGCTTGTTGTTCGTCACCTTTATCATTGGGCGCGTCATGCCCATTGATCCGGTTTTGGCGATTGTCGGCGAGCGCGCGCCTCAAGCAACTTACGATGCTGTTTACGAACAACTGGGGCTCGATCAGCCTCTGTTGATCCAGTTTTTCTATTATCTTTGGGATGTTGTTCGTGGTGATTTCGGAGTGTCGCTCCTTAACGCGCGTCCGGTTTCTGAAGATATCGCTCGCGTATTTCCTGCAACACTCGAACTTGCGACTCTCGGCGTCCTGATCGGGATCGTGTTGGGTGTGCCGCTTGGCGTTATCGCTGCCGTTAATCGCGGTTCCTGGATTGATCAGATCGCTCGTGTCGTTGCCTTGGTTGGCTACTCCATGCCGATTTTCTGGCTAGGATTGATGGGCCTTTTGGTTTTTTATGGCATTTTGGGATGGGTTGGCGGCCCCGGTCGTCTCGACATTTTTTATCAGGACATTGTGCCAACGCGCACAGGCATGATCTTGGTGGACAGCGCACTGGCCGGTGACTGGTCGGTGTTCGGCAATGCCTTTTCCCACATTGTGCTTCCTGCATCTCTGCTTGGCTACTATTCGCTGGCCTATATCAGCCGGATGACGCGCTCCTTTATGCTGGAACAGCTGTCAGCTGAGTACATTACGACGGCCCGGGTGAAAGGATTGCCGGAGCGCACGGTTATCTGGCGGCACGCATTCAAGAACATCCGGGTGCAGCTGATCACCGTAATAGCGCTCAGCTACGCAAACCTTCTCGAAGGCTCCGTTCTGACGGAGATCATATTCTCCTGGCCTGGAATTGGCAGTTACATCACCACAGCCCTCCTCAGCGCAGATATGAATGCTGTTTTGGGTGGAACGGTCGTGGTTGGCCTGATCTTCATCTGCCTCAACATCTTGTCCGATGTGCTGTACCGCGTTTTTGATCCGAGGTCGAAATGAACGAACAAGCTGCGACACAGCAAAGCTGGCGTGAATGGCTGCTGACAGATGCGCCAACGTCACGGCAACACGCGCGTTTGGCCAATTTGTATCAAGGTTGGTTGAAGTTTCGATCCAATTCGATGGCCATGTTCGGCTTGGGGATTTTGGTGTTCCTATTGGCCGTGGCGGTGTTTGCGCCTTTGCTTGCCCCCTATGACCCGTTTGAGCAAAGCCTGAGCAATCGGCTCCAACCAATCGGTGCGGAAGGGCATCTTCTTGGCACTGACAGTCTTGGGCGGGATATCCTCAGTCGCTTGATCTATGGATCAAGAATTACGCTTTATATCGTCCTGTTGGTCGCACTGGTCGCGCCCATTGCCGGACTGCTTGTCGGCACAATCGCCGGTTACGTGAGGGGCTGGACAGACACGGTCCTCATGCGGATCACTGATATCTTCCTCGCTTTTCCGCGGCTGGTTCTGGCATTGGCCTTTGTTGCCGCACTTGGCGCTGGAATTGAAAATGCGGTGCTGGCGATTTCACTCACAGCTTGGCCGCCTTATGCACGGATTGCACGAGCCGAAACGCTGACGATACGTTCAGCGGATTATATCAGTGCGATCCGTCTTCAAGGGGCTGGGCCGCTACGCATCATCGTGCGCCATATTTGGCCCTTGTGTATCTCTTCCCTCATTGTCCGGGTCACGCTCGATATGGCTGGAATTATTCTGGCCGCCGCAGGTCTCGGGTTCCTTGGGCTGGGAGCGCAACCGCCTAGCCCGGAATGGGGGGCCATGATTTCGGAGGGGCGTCGGTTCATTCTGGATCACTGGTGGGTGGCCACGGTGCCCGGCCTCGCCATTTTCACAGTCTCTCTTGCCTTCAATTTGTTGGGTGATGGTCTGCGTGACGTGCTTGATCCGAAGGACGGTAAACAATGAGCCTTCTTGAAGTTGAAAACCTATGGGTTCGATTTCCAACCCGGCAAGGCGTCTTTGATGCTGTTCGCGGCGTCTCATTCTCGCTGGGCCGGGAGCGCCTTGGCATCGTGGGCGAAAGTGGCTCCGGCAAGTCCATGACGGGCCGCGCCATTTTGCGCCTCATCCGCAATCCGGGCATGGTCGAGGCAGACCATATCAATCTGGAAGGCCGGAACCTGTTGAACCTATCGGAAACAGAGATGCGTCAGGTCCGGGGTCAGCAAATTTCCATGGTGATGCAGGACCCGAAGTTCTCGCTCAATCCGGTCATGACCATCGGCGACCAGATCATGGAAGCCTACCTGCAACACAACAATACGTCCCGCGCGCAGGCGAGAGCTAAATCACTCGCGATGCTGAAAGCGGTGTCGATCCGTGATCCGGAACGTGTGATGCGTGCTTATCCGCACGAAATGTCAGGTGGAATGGGGCAACGGATCATGATTGCAATGATGCTTATTCCCGACCCCAAAATCTTGATTGCTGATGAGCCGACATCAGCATTGGACGTCTCTGTGCAACGGCAAGTGCTGGACATCATGGATGGCCTTGTGCAGGAGCGCGGAATGGGTCTGATCTTCATCAGCCACGACCTGAACCTTGTGTCAGAATTCTGCGACCGGGTCCTTATCATGTATTCGGGTCGGATCGTGGAAGTGTGTGATGCAGACAAGCTCCACGAAGCCAAACATCCTTACACGCAAGGGCTTTTGAACTCTCTGTCGCGCCTTGATCAGCCACGCAAACATCTTCAGGTGCTCAGCCGAGATGCCGCTTGGGCTGAAACGGAAAGCGTAAGGGGGCATTCATGACGGCCCTTTCAATCAAAAATCTCAATGTGTGGTTTGGTGTGGACCGCGACCGCGTTGATGCGGTGGTCGGTGCCGGTTTTCAGGTCGCCAAAGGTGAGAGCTTTGGCCTTGTCGGCGAAAGCGGGTCTGGAAAATCAACGATCTTGAGGGCCATTACAGGGCTTGCACCAACGTGGTCGGGCGACATCCTTGTTGAGGGAAATGCGCTGACTGGTGCAGCGCGTGGACGCGACTTTTATCAAACCGTGCAGATGGTGTTTCAAGACCCTTACGCGTCTTTGCATCCGCGTCACACGATTGATAAGGTGCTCAGCGAAACCCTGCATCTCCACGGGTTCAAGGACATTGATGCCAGGGTGTTGCGCTTGCTTGATGATGTGGGCCTGTCTCGCAAATTCCGGTTCCGCTACCCGCACCAGCTATCAGGCGGACAAAGGCAAAGAGTGGCTATTGCGCGCGCTCTTGCGGGTGAGCCTAAATTGCTGCTGCTGGATGAACCGACATCCGCTTTGGACGTCTCTGTGCAGGCAGAGGTGTTGAACCTCCTGACAGACCTCAGGGACGAGCACCATCTCACCTATCTGATGGTCTCCCACGACCTGCCGGTCATCGCGCACATGTGTGACCGGCTTGCGGTCATGAAGGGGGGGGAGGTCGTTGAAGTCATGCAAACCGATGACTTGCGACAGGGTACCGCCAAACATCCCTATTCTCAGGCACTCGTTGCAGCCTCAAGTGCCACTGGCATGCGTGCCAGGGGGCAGGAGGCAGAGACTCTCCCGGTGTGAGAGTGTACTCAGCACTTGTTGCCATCAAGGCGCGCTAGCGCCTTGATGGTTTCTTCTTCTTCCAGAATGGTTCGACCTCACCAGCCATGATGCAGCCATAGGGATCGATATAGTCCTCGATCTCGGCAAGTCCGAACTTCTTGATCTGGGCGACCACCGCCCCGGCCTTCTTGTAGCCAGATGGCAATTCCGAAACGTCAATCTTGTTTTCATAGAAACGGATATCGAGACCTTTCGTTTCTTCAACAAGAAGCTCCTCGGCTGTTTTTCCCGCCGACCGGCGTTTTTGCTCCGAGCGCGAGTAGTTTCGTCCTGCACCATGCGGTGAGAAGCCAAGGGCATGGGAAGCATCCTTTCCGCGAACCACCAACACCGGTTCCGCCATGTTGAGCGGGATCAGTGTCAGTCCGGTCGCATCCGAAGCATAGTCTTCCCAGGCCGGGGTAGCTCCCTTGCCGTGATAGAAGAGGTCTCCCCGCTTGAAGACGAAGTTATGTTCGTTCCAAAAGCGCCGTGTCACCGTTGCACCTGCCAGATCGCTCGCGGCCTGATGAATCGCGTTATGGTTCGCCTTGGTCCATTTGCGAATCAGTTGCAATGCTTCCCAGTAGGCAATCCCTTCTTCTGTTTCAGCTGGAATCCACGCGTTCTGCTTTAAGGTTTTCGGCGACAGCTTGCGGCGGAACTTTTCCGCGACATTCATGCCAATCTTGTAGAGCAGGGCACCCGGTCCACGCGAGCCGTGATGGGTCACAAGCGTGGTCTTGCCGGTGTTTCGGGACGTGCCGACGAACAGGAAGTGGTTACCGTCACCCTGTGTCCCCAGATGCTCCTGTGCAGCGCGCAAGATTTTCGGGTTGTTGAGGTAACGGTTTTCCCGAAACGCCTCATAGAGTGACATCGAAAGGGTAAAACGCTTTCCGTTGGTACGGCCACCTGCCCCGAAATGTGTCATGGCATGGGCTGCATCCAGAAGCTTTGCCGGCTCTGTTTCCTCGAACTCGGTCATCATGACGGAGCAGCAGATATCCGCGCTATGCATTCCCGGGTGGATCGCACCACGCGCCGCAACAACGCCGCCCACCGGAATTGTCCCGAGCGGTCCGGCCGGACAGGCATCCGGCATGATGGCACCCGCCTCGATGGTCGGGGTCCGCATCAATTCGGTCATGTGGTGTTTTACTGCAATGAGGTTGGCTTCCTCATCAGAGTCTTCTGCCTCGATGTTTATATGGAACGGCTTGGCCCCGGAAGGGGAAAGGGGAATGGTCGGAGCCGGCTTATAAGATTCCAGCATCTGGCGCACGTCTTCCAAAGAGGTGCCCTGATCCAGTGCGGTTTGCCCGTCACGAAGGGCTGCGCCGAAGGCCTTGCCTTCTGAGTGGCCCCAGGATTTCAAAAGCTCGCTGGTCAGTTTTTCTTCGCTCAACATCGTCATGGCATATCTCGTTTCAATGTTCGGCAACCAGTTCTGGACAAGATTGAGGTTCGCAGGGCAAGGTTTGACAAGATGAAAATTCCGCCACCGGATTACTCCGGGCCAGACTTGAACTGGCACAGGACCGTCTTCCCGGTCCTCCCCGAGGCGGTTGTCCGCTTCAGGGGCGTCTACCTGTACTCCTGTCGGCATCCCTACGGATCTCTTTACAATCCGCAATCGGCCTGCCTTTCGGCAAAATCCGCAGCCAGGGCGGCAAGGTGGGTGCAAAACGTTCCTGCTCTACCATTGAGCTACGCCGCATCAAATGGCTGCGGCGGCGGGATTCGAACCCGCAACCTGGCGATTAACAGTCGATGTAGTTCTGCAGGCATCCGCCCTGGCTGTTTGTTTTTTCTTCAAGTTCGGTGCGCTCGGGGTCGGCCCCGGAGCAGGTTGTGTCAGTCGGCGGCAAGGGCGTGATGAAACATCAAAACCTGCGTCTTTCCCCGTTAGACGACACCGCAATCTCGCGGCGGCGTGGCTCGACCCACGCGTTTCAGGTTCCTGCGATGTAGTTCCATCGGCATCCGCCGTTAAAATTCAGTCAGCTGCCATCAAGCCCAGACGGCAAGGGAGAAGAAACGCTGGGGGTCCCGCTCGAGCCTAAGAGCGCCTGCAAGGAGGGGAGTCGAACCCACTCGGACTGGTCCCGGTTATGGCGCAATGTAGTTCCTTCGGCATCCGTCTGGTTTTGTCTGGCGAAGGCGGCAACAGCTGTGCCACCGCCTTCGAGTTTATTCGGTCAGGTCGATCGCCTCGATCTCGCCAACCCATTGGCTTGCGTCCATCTGCCCCGATGCAAAGCGCGCAATCTGGCCGAACACTGCGTCGGAGAAGCCTCCGACATTCAGGATGTCCGGTCGGGTCGCGGCCTGCGCCGTGCCGTAGGGCGCAATGTCGATGCACACCAGTCGCGCATCCGGGTTCCGCCGCTTGAGCGTTTCCCAGGCACGCATCACGCCGGTGCGTTCTGCACCATGGTGACGGCCCCAGGTGTCAACCCAGGACTGGCTGTCGGAAACCAGGATCACCAGGTCCGGAGACCGTCGGTTCTGGTTCAGCCATTCCAGCGGCGCGGCACAGTTCGTTCCGCCGCCCCATTGCTCTGCGAGCTTCTGGGCGTTGGTCATGATCGTGTCGCGCGGTTCCAGCGCAACCTTGCGGACATTCACTTCGAATGGCAGCACTGTTGCACTCCGGTTCCGCCTCAGAACGGCAGCAGCCACAAGGGCAGCGACGTCCACAAACCGTGTCCGGGACGTTGCTCCCTTTCGCAGACCCGTGACCACCCCGCTCATCGAGCCGGAAACGTCCGGGCAGACAACAACCTGTCCCTTGAAGGACGGAACGTTGGCAACAGCCAGTTCGAGCGCCTCATGCATTGCCTCGCGAATTGCCAGCGGCATGTCCGCAGACAAGGCCTGATAGGCGGTCATAAGCTGGTACGGGAAGGCATTTGCCTTCTTCACCCGCTGCGGATCCCGGAGGATGGCCGCAACATCTGCCGTAGCCTGGATATCTTCAAAGACACCGTGGCGCAGGAAAGTGTTGAGGTTCATCCGTACCATGTTCCAGCTGCCCTGCCGAGCGATCTTCATCCACTGCTTCTGCGAGAGAGGCAGGTGGGTCAGCATCTGGAACGGCACATCCGGCACCGGACGCCCCTTCGGGTCGGTCTTGAACGAAACATAGTCGCGAACCTCAGCTGGCAGGGCCTCGGCAGCACATGGCTTGCCGATCAGCCATGCAAACAGGGCGTCCCGCTGCGCATCACGCGGCTTGGGGTGTACCATCTTGATGACATCCGCCAGCGACGGATCATTACCCACGCTTGCCTGAAGCAGCTGATAGTCGGTGGCCGAGTTCAGCCAGCCGCGTACCAGAGCCTTCGGGCGCGACCCGAGCGAGCGCCGCCCAGTCTGTCCCGACCGCATGATCTGCACGAAGTTTCGCAGCATCTTGCCGTTACTCACGACCTTCGGAAAGGCGCGGGACAAAAGAACCGGGTCACGGGTTGCGAGGATCGCCAGCAAAAGCGCGGGCAGATCCTTCATCTTGCCTTGCTGGCGGGCATAGACCGCCGTCTTGGCAAGAAACTCGTCCGGCACAGCGTTTGCGACCTGAAGGACAGTCGCAAGTTCCATCTTGGCATCCTGATAGTAGAGGTCGCCGATGGTTCCGGCCACTGCCAGCTGGGCCAGCTTTTGCTGGTCGTCATATTTATAGGCCTTGCCACCCGCCAGGTTAACGGCGTTGCTCTTGGAGCCAAAACGGCCCTTCAGGGACGCGAATAGAGACTTGTTAGCCATAATGCCCTCCTTCGGGTTTGAGGCTGGAAGCGATGTGCTTCCGTGTTCGTGTTGAGAAGGAGAATGCGTCAGGTGCCATAAAGGCAAAAGCAAAAAGTCAAAAAAGGATAAGTTATTGAAAGTAATAGATATATTCCCGTATTGACAAAATCGACAGGCTGTAATCCTATATAAACATATAAGATATTATCGAATAGGATAAGACGGTGAAGAAGAACGTCGTTATCGGGTTCCTGGGAACGCAGCTGGATTCGGGTAAAAAGCGCAAATGGCGTCCTTCCGTCGCAGTGACCCAGCATGGCGGCTTTCCTGTTCATCGGCTGGAGCTGTTGCATGACCGCGGGTGGTCCCGTCTTGCCAATCAAGTGAAGCGCGAGATTGAGGAAGCGTCCCCGGCAACGGAAGTGTTGCTGCAGCAAGTCGATTTGAAGGACCCTTGGGACTTTCAGGAGGTTTACGGCTCCTTGTTCGATTTTGCTCGTGGATATGGGTTTGATGAGGATCGGGAAGACTATTTCGTACACCTGACCACCGGGACCCACGTAGCGCAGATTTGCTGGTTTCTCCTGACAGAATCCCGACATGTGCCAGCCAAGCTTGTTCAGACCTCTCCACCCCGCGCAAACGAGACCGGTGTTCTCGGAGCCTACAACGTCGTTGATCTCGATTTGTCGCGATATGACGCCTTGCAGCAGCGCTTCGATCTGGTTGCCGAGGAGTACAACGCTCTCCTGAAGGCCGGAATTGAGACCCGCAATCCAAGGTTTAACAGCCTGATCGAGCGCATAGAGCTTGTTGCGACCAACTCGGACGCACCGCTCCTCCTGCTGGGTGCAACGGGAACTGGCAAAAGCGAACTGGCGGAGCGCATCTACGAGCTGAAGCTTCAGCGCCGCCGGGTAAAGGGGCGTCTGGTGCATGTGAACTGCGCCACACTGAAAGGTGAGCGGGCGATGTCGAACCTCTTCGGACACAGGCGCGGGGCCTTCGGCAGCGGGACATCGGATCGGCGCGGCCTGTTGCGCGAGGCCGATGGTGGGGTGCTGTTTCTCGACGAAATCAACGAGCTGGGGCTGGATGAGCAAGCCATGATCCTACACGCGGTCGAGACCGGAAGGTTTCTACCGCTTGGCTCGGACCACGAGATCACCAGCCGGTTTCAGTTGATCGCCGGAGCCAATCGCGATCTGGGACAGCTGGTTGCTGACGGCAAATTTCGGCCCGACCTTCACGCGCGCCTGAACCTTTGGACGTTCCGATTGCCTTCCTTGACCGAGCGCCGCGAGGATATAGAGCCGAATGTAGAATACGAACTCATCCGGGCGGAAAAACTGCTCGGCACGCGGGTCGGCTTCAACGCGGATGCCTATGCCCGCTATCTCGATTTTGCGACATCCCCGGCAACCCTGTGGCCGGGAAACTTTCGCGATCTCGGTGCCTCTGTTCAGCGCCTGAGCACGCTTGCCCCTCGGGCACGGATCACACTGGCACTGGTTGAGCAGGAAATCGAGGCCCTGCAGGCTCAGTGGGCATCGGCAAAGACAGATCCGGACGGTGCCTTGCTGCGTGACGTGCTGGGCGAGGGGGGGATGGAGCTGGATCCCTTTGATAAGGTGCAGCTGGCTTATGTTATTCGAATTTGCCGCGAAAGCGCTTCCCTCAGCGCCGCAGGGCGCACTCTTTTTTCCGCATCTCGTGCGGCAAAGGCCAGTCAGAATGACGCCGACCGGTTGCGGAAATATCTCGCAAGGTTTTCGCTAAGCTGGCCGGATTTGGCAACTGACTAGCAACTGTATTTCTCAAAGTGTGTGAGAGCAGGGGAAGCGGCATTCGTTTATACGCCCCTCTCGAATAAAGTTTTCATAATTCAAATTGATTTTTTGCGCGCGATAAGAAATTGTAAAAAAGAAATTGAGGACGGATTAAACTCGCCCCTCGGATGGGGCCTCTGGTGCCATGAGCAAAACTCAAATCAAAAATATGGAAGAATTCGCTGTTGTGAGCGGGATCTCCAGACCAACATTGTCGAAGTACTTCAATGATCCGGCAAGTGTGCGTGTCTCTACGCGAGCACGCATAGAGGCAGCATTGGAACAACACGATTATCGGCCAAATATTTTTGCGGTTAATCAAAACCGGAAGCTAACCAAAAACATTGGCATCGTAGTCCCTTATTTGGCGGACCCGTTCTTTGCGGAGATTGCGCGCAATCTGGAGGAGCGATGCATTCAGGCAGGATATCGCCCAACTCTTTACAGCTCGCACGGCGAACAAAAGCTGGAGCTGGAAATCATGGACAGCTTGCGAGGCTTGCGTCCGGCTGGAGTTCTTTTTGCGCCTCTCGGAAGGGCGTCAGACCGCTCGGAAATCGAGAAATTTTGCAAGGCCGTTCCCACCGTTTTGTTCGACAGTAATCTGGAGGGCATTGGTGAGGCCTTCATTGGATCAGACAATTTCAGCTTTGTGTCGCAAACGGTTGAGTATTTGACCCGAACGGGTGAGCCGCCGTCCTTTTTTGAGATGAAAACGCCCGCGAACCCAAACGCGAACAAGCGGCGCATAGCCTACATTCAGATGATGGAGCGCCTTGGATTTGAGCCCAACGTCATCAAGGTCGAAGGGCAGGGTTGGGCTTTTGAGGAGATTGGCCGGCAAGGCGCTCTAAAGCTTCTGGAGAGCGGAAACCTGCCTACCAACGCCATTCTTTGCAGCAATGATCGTCTGGCGATTGGCTTGCTGTCTGCCTGCTATCAGCTCGGTATCCGGGTGGGGCGGGACAAAAGCGCATCTCTTCGTGTTGCCTCCAACGATGATCACCCGTTTTCGCGGTTCACATGCCCTTCTCTGACAACCGCAGCGCATGACTATGAAAATGTCTCGAACAAAAGTGTCGAAACACTGTTTCAGTTGATTGAAGGCGGAGGGCACTTGCCCGAGCGAACCGAAACTTTGTTTCCGGCCCGCTTGGTTCTGCGCGATTCAGCTTAGAAAAATTATCGCGCGTAAAATTTATATTGACGGCGCGATAAAATTACTCTTACCTTACGTCCCAGTGATATCCAATCACTGGGAGGAAATTGATGAAGTTGAAAAGCGTACTTTGCGCAGCAACTGCGTTTGGCCTGATGGCCGCCGCATCCGCTCAAGCAGAAACACTCACCATTGCCACCGTGAACAACGGTGACATGATCCGCATGCAGGGTCTCACCGAAGCCTTTACGGCTAAAACCGGTCACAAGGTCGAGTGGGTGACACTGGAAGAAAACGTACTTCGCCAGCGCGTGACGACTGACATCACCACAAAAGGTGGTGCCTTTGATATCATGACGATCGGCATGTACGAGACTCCGATCTGGGGCAAGAACGGCTGGCTCGTTCCACTCAATGACATGTCCGAAGAGTATGACGTTGGTGATATTCTCCCGGCCATGGCAAACGGTCTGTCTTATGACGGCACGCTTTACGCAGCACCGTTCTACGGCGAAAGCTCCATGGTCATGTATCGCACTGACCTGATGGAAAAAGCTGGTCTTGAAATGCCGAAGGATCCAACCTGGCAGTTCATCCGCGAAGCAGCTGCTGCCATGGATGATCCGGAACAGGACATCAACGGCATTTGCTTGCGCGGCAAGGCAGGCTGGGGTGAAGGCGGCGCTTTCATCACTGTGACAGCCAACTCTTTCGGCGCTCGTTGGTTCGATGAAGACTGGCGTCCGCAATTCGATCAGCCTGAGTGGAAAGAGGCATTGACCTTCTACACAAGCTTGATGAATGACTATGGTCCTGCCGGATACGCAACAAACGGCTTCAACGAAAACCTGTCGCTGTTCCAACAGGGCAAATGCGGCATGTGGATTGACGCCACAGTGGCAGCTTCCTTTGTGACCAATCCGGAAGACAGCACGGTTGCTGACCACGTTGGGTTTGCATTGGCACCGAACAGTGAAGGCGTTTCAAAGCGCTCCAACTGGCTTTGGGCTTGGGCGCTCGCTATTCCGGCTGGCACTCAAAAAGCCGATGCTGCAAAACAGTTCATTGAGTGGGCTACGTCCAAGGAATACATTGAACTGGTTGCCGAAAAAGAAGGCTGGGCCAACGTACCTCCAGGTGCCCGTACATCTCTCTATGAGACTGCGGAATATCAGGAAGTTCCGTTTGCTGCGATGACGCTTGAATCGATCAATGCAGCAGACCCGACCAACCCGACTGTGAAGCCGGTGCCTTATGTCGGTATCCAGTTCGTTGCCATTCCGGAATTCGCCGGCATCGCGACAGAGGTGAGCCAGGAGTTCTCCGCAGCCTATGCCGGTCAACAGACCGTCGATGAGGCGCTGGCGAAGGCACAGGCCATCGCAAATGATGCAATGGAAGCTGCCGGCTACCGCTAAGCATCCTCCCGGGTCGGGCGTCAGGTCCTGCGTGGATTTGGTGCCCGACACCTATCCGACCTTCCGAAAATTATGACAGACTGGTCAGGCAGGTTTGGCCTGCCAACCGAAGAGGCTTGCGATGGCGACCCGACAATCTCGGACCCTTGCGCGCTACATGATGGCACCAGCTGTCATTCTATTGCTCGGGTGGATGCTCGTTCCCCTGACAATGACATTGTTCTTTTCATTCAAGAAGTACCTGCCTCTTCGCGGAGATTCACTTGACAATGGCCTTGAATGGGTCGGCTTTCAGAATTTTGTTCGTTTCATTTCATCCAGTGCGTTTTGGCCGTCCGTTTCCACCACCATCATTATGGTTGGCGGTGTATTGGTCATTACTGTTGTTCTGGGTGTCTTTCTCGCGATCCTTCTGGATCAACCGCTCTGGGGGCAGGGGCCGTTGCGTATCCTCGTGATCGCGCCGTTTTTCGTGATGCCGACGGTAACGGCGCTGGTCTGGAAGAATATGTTTTTGGACCCGGTGAATGGCGTGTTTGCCCATTTATGGAAGTTCTTTGGATTAGCTCCCGTGGAATGGTTGGTCGACTATTCGCTCGGATCGATCATCATGATCGTGTCCTGGCAATGGTTGCCCTTTGCAACGCTCATTCTGATCACTGCCATCCAGTCGCTTGACAGTGAACAGCTGGAAGCCGCCGAGATGGATGGAGCATCGCCCATTGCACGGTTCTTCTACATCGTGCTGCCACACCTTAGTCGTGCCATCACGATTGTCATCTTGATCCAGACCATCTTCCTGCTGTCGATCTTCGCAGAGATTTTCGTGACAACCGGCGGCGCTTTCGGCACGCGGACACTGACTTACTTGATTTTCCAACGGGTTATCGACAGCCAGAATATTGGGCTGGGGTCTGCAGGTGGTGTTTACGCAATAATTCTGGCCAACATTGTTGCCATCTTCCTGATGCGCATCGTCGGCAAAAACTTGGACAGGTGACATCATGGCGCGTTCTGTTTCAACACGGCGCAAGGCGCTAAATACCATAATCGCCTGGACCATCGGACTGATGATCTTCTTTCCGATCCTCTGGACCATCCTGACCAGTTTCAAAACGGAAGCGCAGGCGATCAATGATCCGCCCTTGTTCTTCTTCTTTGACTGGACTTTGGAGAATTACTCGGTCGTTCAGGAGCGCTCAGATTACATGCGATTCTTGTGGAACTCCATTATCATTGCCGGTGGTTCAACCCTTCTTGGCATTTTGATCGCAGTGCCCGCGGCCTGGTCCATGGCGTTTGTTCCCTCCAAGCGCACGAAGGATATTTTGCTCTGGATGCTGTCCACCAAAATGCTCCCGGCAGTTGGTGTGCTCTATCCGATCTATCTCCTGTTCATCAGCCTTGGTCTACTGGACACGCGTGTTGGCTTGGTCTTGGTCCTGATGCTGATCAACCTCCCGATCATCGTGTGGATGCTCTACACCTACTTCAAGGAAATCCCGACGGAAATCCTTGAAGCGGCCCGAATGGATGGTGCAACGCTCAAGGAAGAAATCCTCTATGTCCTCACGCCCATGGCGATCCCCGGCATAGCGTCGACCATTCTCTTGAACATTATCCTCGCCTGGAACGAAGCCTTCTGGACACTCAATCTGACGGCAGCACAGGCAGCGCCGCTGACGGCCTTCATTGCAAGCTACTCCAGCCCTGAGGGGCTCTTCTACGCCAAGCTGAGCGCAGCCTCGACCATGGCTATCGCTCCGATCCTGATCCTTGGCTGGTTCAGTCAGAAACAACTTGTACGCGGCCTGACATTTGGCGCAGTGAAATAGGAACCGAAGACATGGGACGTATTGTACTCGACCAAATCACCAAAAGCTTCGGCAGCACGCAGGTTATCCCACCACTGGACCTGACGATCGAAGACGGTGAATTCACTGTTTTCGTTGGTCCATCTGGTTGCGGAAAATCCACCCTTTTGCGATTGATTGCCGGGCTGGAGGACGTTACCAGCGGGCAGATCTCTATTGACGGTCAGGACGCGACACAGCTTGCGCCTGCAAAACGTGGCCTTGCGATGGTGTTCCAGTCCTACGCGCTGTACCCGCATATGACGGTTCGCAAGAACATCGCGTTTCCGCTGCGCATGGCGAAGATGGAGCAATCGGAAATCGACAGGCGTGTAACAGCCGCAGCGGACGTGTTGAACCTGACAGACTATCTTGATCGCCGTCCGGGCCAGTTGTCAGGTGGCCAGCGTCAACGCGTAGCTATTGGGCGCGCCATTGTTCGCGAACCATCCGCTTTCCTGTTCGATGAACCGCTGTCGAACCTCGACGCCGCCTTGCGTGTTGGCATGCGTCTGGAAATCAGCGAGCTGCACGAGCGCCTGAAAACCACAATGATCTACGTGACCCATGATCAGGTGGAAGCGATGACCATGGCAGACAAGATTGTTGTCTTGCGCGCTGGGCACATTGAACAGGTCGGTTCACCGTTGGAGCTTTACAAAAACCCGCGCAATAAATTTGTTGCTGGATTTATTGGCTCTCCGAAAATGAACTTCATTGAAGGGGAAGAAGCGAACCGCCACAACGCCCATGCCATCGGCGTGCGTCCGGAACACATTGAAGTTTCGGAAACTGGTGGCGACTGGACCGGTGTTGTCGGGGTGTCAGAGCATCTGGGCTCTGACACATTCTTCCACATACACGACACAGGCCTTGCTGACACGATAACGGTGCGTGCAGGCGGGGAAGTGGGCTTTCGACATGGCGACCGCGTGCACCTGACCCCGCGTTCAGATGTCATTCACAAATTCGACGATCAAGGCCTTCGTCTATGACGCGGCTTGCCGGGAAAAACGCTCTGATTACGGGTGCGGCCCGCGGTATCGGGTTGGCGTTTGCAAAAGCCTATGTCCAGGAAGGTGCCCGCGTCGCTATCGCTGATATTAATGTGGAGCGCGCGCTGGAAGCGGCAGAAGACATTGGTGCTAGCGCCATCGCCGTGGAGATGGATGTAACTGATCAGACCAGCATTAATGCTGCGGTTTCCGCCACCGCAGAAGCCTTCGGGCAGATCGATATCCTGATCAACAACGCAGCTTTATTTACAGCAGCTCCGATCACTGAGATCACGCGAGAAGACTATCAGCGGGTCTTTGATATTAATGTCTCCGGAACGCTTTTCACTCTGCAGGCTGTCGCGCGGCATATGATTGAAAAGGGCGTACGCGGGCGCATTATCAACATGGCCAGCCAGGCCGGACGCCGCGGGGAACCGCTTGTTGCTGTTTATTGTGCAACCAAGGCGGCCGTTATCAGCCTGACGCAGTCAGCTGCTCTCAATCTAATTGAACACGGCATCAACGTGAACGCGATAGCGCCGGGTGTTGTCGATGGCGAGCATTGGGATGGTGTGGACGCGTTCTTCGCCAAATACGAAAACAAGGCGCCCGGTCAAAAGAAGCGGGAAGTCGGGGAAAGCGTTCCATTTGGACGAATGGGACGCCCGGATGACCTCACAGGAATGGCCGTGTTTCTGGCGAGTGCTGATGCCGAATACATCCTCGCGCAATGCTACAACGTCGATGGCGGACAATGGATGAGCTGATCATGGCAGAAAACAGCAGATCAAGTCTGACGCGCCTAACAGACACAGCGTTGGGTGGCCTGAATGAAGCGATCAAGCGCCCAGGCTACGTTCGAGCTGCATTGAAGCCCGGTATCGTTCACATCGGGGTTGGGAATTTTCATCGGGCACACCAAGCTTGGTACTTGCACAAGCTGATGGAGCAGGGGCTTGCTCACGACTGGGCAATCCTCGGAGCCGGCGTTCGAGCAAGCGATGCCGCGATGCGCGCTCGGTTGCTTGCTCAAGATTGCCTGACCACATTGATCGAATTGGATCCGAACGGCTCGTCTGCCGAGGTAGTGGGATCAATGATCAATTACCTGCCGGTGGAGGAGAATAATGCGGTATTGATTGCCGCCATGTCGGATCCCACTATCCGAATTGTCTCTCTGACAATCACCGAGGGGGGATATTTTCAAACCTCAACCGGGGCCTTTAACGCGGACCACCCGGACGTTGCACATGATGTTGCCCATCCAAATGAACCGCGCACAGCATTCGGTGCAATTGTTGCGTCCTTAAAGGCCAGACGTATGTCTGGAGCGGGGCCATTTACTGTGCTCAGCTGCGACAACCTGCAGAGCAACGGCGATATTCTGCGTCAAACCGTGGTGGGTCTGGCACGCTTGATGGATGTAGATTTGGCAAACTGGATCGATCAATCTGCGACTTTCCCGAACTCCATGGTGGACTGCATAGTCCCGGCGACCGGTGAAAACGAACTGGCGCTTGCCCGATCATTTGGCGTTGAGGATCAGGCTCCGGTCACTCACGAAAACTTCCGTCAATGGGTGATTGAAGATGCGTTTTGCGCAGGTCGCCCGCCGCTAGAACAAGCAGGTGTGACGCTAACGGACGATGTTCATGCTTATGAAAGCATGAAAATCCGAATTTTGAACGGTGGGCACCAGTTGCTGGCCAATGCAGGAGAAATTTTGGCGCTACCTACTATTGCTTCCTGTATGGACCATGCTGGCGTTTCCGCGTTCTTTCGGAAAGTGCAATTGGACGAAGTCCTGCCGCATGTAAACCCCGTTCCGGGAATGGAACTAGATCACTACTTGTCCCTGATCGAGCAGCGCTTTTCCAATCCCAAAATTCATGACACGACCCGCCGCGTTGCCTTTGACGGATCATCGCGTCATGCCGGTTTTCTCATTCCGACGATACGCGAAGCCGTTGAGGCGGGGGCACCTGTTGAGGGGTTGGCTTTGGCACAAGCCCTCTGGGCGAGAATGTGCGCGGGAACGCGCGAAGATGGAACAGCCATTGAACCCAATGACCCGCAGTGGGATGTGCTTACTCAAACAGCACTGTCAGCGCGCGATGAGCCTATCGTCTGGCTCAAACAAAGCTACTACGGCGGACTTTCAGAGACTTCCAGATTTACCGAAGCCTTCGACCGCTGGCTTAGGGCCCTTTGGCAAGAGGGTTGCGACGCGACGCTCAAATCATTTGTTTTGGGTGGCTAGGGTCAGGCCCATTTCATTCAAATTAATGTGGCCTGACCTTAGCTCGACCTATTGGGATTCGACTTCAGCAAATACCTTCTTTGCAGCACGGAAGCACTCCAGTCCCTGAGGCACACCGCAATAGATCGCTATGACGTGGATAATGGCGCGGACTTCTTCCTTCGTCACTCCGTTATTAATGGCACCGCGGCAATGAAGTTCCCACTCCTGCATCTTGCCAAGCGCACCGATCATGGAGAGGTTCATCATGGACCGTGTTTTGGCATCAATAGCCTCATCGCCCCAGCCGAAGCCCCAGCACCACGCGGTCATGGCCTCCTGAAACGGCAACGTGAAATCATCAGCAGCGCCCAAGCTTTTTTCGACATACTCGGCGCCCAGCGTTGCCTTGCGCTGAGCCAACCCTTTTTCAAACAGATCCTGATCCATGGTGTTCACCTCAGCTTGATTGCAACGTTTTTGGTTTGCACATAATTCAATAGGGCTTCGCGCCCCTTTTCTCGTCCGTAACCGGATTTCCCGAAGCCACCGAACGGGGTTTCAACCCCGCCCGCGTACCATTCATTGACAAAGACCTGCCCCGCTCGCAACTTCTGACTGGCACACATGGCGCGATCAATATCTTTGGTGAAGACACCTGCGACGAGGCCATAAGTTGTCCCGTTGGCGATTTCGATTGCCTCGGCTTCATTCTTGAACTTGAGAATGGACAGCACCGGTCCAAAGACCTCATCATGGGCAATTGTTGTGTCTTTGGTAACATCGGTCAGAACGGTTGGTTCCAGAAAGAAACCGGCCCGGTTCATTCGCCGTCCGCCTGTGGCCACCTTTGCGCCTTCACGCTGCGCAGCGGACACCATATCCGCAGCCCGCTGACATTGCTCGTCAGACACCATGGCGCCCATGTTGGCACCGAATTCGTGGAAATCGAGACCCGGTCCAACGGACAGGCCTTCGGCCATCGACACAATGCCATCAACGAGCTTGTCATGGATGCTGTCTTGAACAATCACACGGGACATGGCCGAGCAGACCTGACCGGCGTTGAAGTAAATGCCCCAGCGAACATCCGACAGAAATGCATCCAGATCTGCATCGTCATGAACAATTGCAGCTGATTTCCCGCCGAGTTCCAGAACACACGGCACCACGTTTTTCGCAGCCGCCGTTGCTATGGCGATCCCAGTTGGAACGGAGCCCGTAAAGACAACCTGGTTGACGTCGGGATGTGCGGAAAGAGCTGCGCCAGCCTCATGCCCGTAGCCGCAGAGAATGTTGACAGCCCCTTTTGGCAGGCCGCAGGCAAGGGCTGCATCTGCAAAGAAATTGTTGGTCAGCGGGTCCAATTCAGGTGTCTTGATGATACAGGCGCAACCGACTGCAAGCGCTGCAGAGAGGGATCGGGCGGTCATCTCCATCGGATAGTTCCACGGAATGATTTGCGCCGAAACACCGAATGGCTCGTGGATGGTGAAATCATAATAACCATCGCCAAGCGGTATGGAGCGGCCTTCCATCGTTTCCGCCTGATTGCCGTAATATTCGAAGTAGCGCGCTGCACCTTCGATCTCGAGTTTGGCTTCCCACAGCGGCTTGCCTGCCTCGCGCGTCAGTATCGGAGCAATGTCATCAATCCGCTCCAAGGTGTATTCGCCCATCTTGCGGACGATACGGCCTCTTTCCACCGGACGCAGACCAGACCAGGCCCGGCTGTCACTAAGGCGTTTTGCTGCCTGAACCGCTTTGTCGACATCAGCCGCATTTGCAAGCGCTTGGTCAGCAAGTGCCTCACCAGTTGCTGGATCAAGAACGGTCAGCCGACCTGCTCCTCCATCCACAAATTCACCGTCAATGAAGTTCTGCCAATAATCGGGGATGTTGCTCATATAGGGTCCGAATAATGAGGGGAACGCTATCGGTCAGGCTTCACGCATCCAGCTTTGAAGTGTCTTGACGGAGTGTTCGGAATGAACGCCGCATCCGGGATCCAGCACCAGAGGTCCGGGCTTATAGCCACGGCTCCGCAGGCCTTTTTGCACGGACTCAACCAGATAAATGTCTTCTTCAACGGTCGTCGAGCGGTCTTGGACAGCAAGGCGGCGGATCACTTCGGAATCGACACCGTCAACCGTGTACCAGCCGCGCCAGACAACAACATTGTCCGCGTCAATGGCACGCCAGTGATAGGTGTTGAGCACATTGCCGGGATAGACCTGAAATGAGAACAGCGGCCAAAGAAACCAGGATGAATAGTCGCCAGCATGCTCATTGGAATCCAGATCAATCGGATAGGTCATCCGATCAAGGTTCTGGCACTCTGTCGTATGACGTAGGCAATACCCCTGAGGCTGGATGTCATAGGTTTCCGGCTTCACCACACCCGTTGCAAAAGTCGGGTGGTTGATAGGGCAGTGATAGCACTCTGAGTAATTTTCGACCGAAACCTTCCAGTTACAGCTTTCCTGGATTTCGACCCATTCTAGTGGGCGCAACCGGGCAATATCTGGAACGAAGGCAGCCAACTCCTCCCGCACATTCGGAAACCAGTCATCCATCGGCTTTGCATCAGGGTCGAGATTTAAGAACAAAAAGCCGTGAAAGTCTTCAATCCGAACGGATGTCAGACAAATCTCATTGCGGTCAAAACCGGGAACGGATTTGACGTTGGGCCCGGATCGAAGCTTACCGGTCAGCTCATAAGTCCAAGAGTGGTACGGACATACCAAGAGCTTGGTATTGCCTTCACCTTGCACAAGCTGGTGCGCGCGGTGTTGGCAGACATTGTAATAAGCTTTGAGTTCGTCTTCGCGATCGCGAAGGCAGATGATGCTTTCGCCAGCAACTTCCACCGTGAAGTAGTCCCCGGGCTTTTCAAGCAAGGACACATGTCCGGCGAATTGCCACGTTCTGGCCAGCAGGCCGTTCTTTTCTTTCTCAAAATGCGCAGGGTCCGTGTAGTAGTGCGCTTCGAGCGAATGGATCAGCTGGCTGTGGACGTTCATGGGCATTCTTTCCATTCTTGCCTGTAGAGCCCCATGGCATGGCGGCGGGTGTGAAAAAGCTCTATTTTTTCAATGACTTCCGGTGGCGCGTCCGCGATTACGAAAGCAAGAAGCGTTTCAAGCAGTGCAATGATCGAGACGGAAGACGGGAAGAACTGGGGAGTTTCGGCATCGAGCACAAAGGCATGATCGCTGCCGACGACAATAGGGGACGCCAAACTGTCGGACAGCGCAATGATCGTGACACCTTGCTCCCGGGCGACCTCTACGGCTTCGATGACGTCGGTTCGGTAGGGTTTGCAGGTCATGGCGACCAGAACATCACCCTTTCCAGCACGGGCAAGGTCGTCAATGGCAACGGAGCCCAATCGCGGAATGGTTTCGATGTTGTCGATGGCCATACCAGCGAGATAGGTGAAATTACGCGCATTGGCATTGTTGACGCCAACACCGAGAACAAATGTTTGCCGCGCGCTCACAATGGCATCGGCGGCAGCGCGCATTTTGTTTGCATCAGTTGCCGCGAACGTGTTCTCGATATTTTGCATGGCATGAGCAGCCATTTCAGCGAACAGCCCGCCCAGCTTTCCGCCTTTGGCTAGAGATTGGAGCCAGCGGGCTCGGTCTGGGAAGTTTGTACCGCCATTTCGAATTTCCTCGCGAAAGGGCGTTCGAAAATCGTCATAGCCTTCAAATCCAACCGAGCGTGCCATGCGAACAAAGGTGTTCGGTTTGACACCTGCTGCATCCGCGATCTCGCGAATGGAACTCACGCCAACATCATTCGGGTTATCAAGCACATAGGACGCAGCTTTCCGGAGCTCCGGGGTTAGCTCGTCGAGCTCTTTCATCAGGGCGTCGAGGACGTCCTGAGGCGCGTCAAAATTATTTTTTGGTACGTTCATATCATTCATGATTGACTATCGTACATTTGTACAATTAGCGTGTCTATCGAAAATTTACCTTGGGTATGGAGCAAGGTCTTGTCAGAAATTGCGAGCGGAAAACTGCCCTCTTCCGCAAGGGTCGTCATCGTTGGTGGTGGTATCATGGGCGTTGGTCTTGCCTACCATCTGGCACACGAGGGTTGGTCGGATGTCGTCCTTCTAGAAAAGGCGGAATTGACATCAGGGTCCACCTGGCATGCGGCAGGGCAAATCACGCATTCGACATCCAGCTTCGGTCTTGGAAAATGTGTCGGTTACAATATCGACCTCTATGCCGGAAAGCTTGAGGAAGAGACAGGCCAGTCTGTCACCTGGCACGGGTGTGGCTCTTTTCGTCTGGCCTACACAGAAGATGAGATGGATTGGCTGCGGCACACAATGAGTGTTGGTCGCGCGCTGGGCTTTCCGATGGAGCTTGTCGGTACGGATCGCATTCGAGACCTCCATCCATTCTATAATCTAGACGGCGTTCTGGGCGCGCTCCACACACCGGATGATGGCCACGCTGACCCGTCAGGCATTACGCAAGCGCTGGCAACCGGTGCCCGCCAACTTGGTGTCAAGATCGTTCGACGGTGTCGGGCCAAGGACATCAAGCAACAGGCGAATGGTGAGTGGAAGGTGTTCACGGAACTCGGTGACATTACCTGCGAACACGTCGTCAATGCCGGTGGAACCTATGCTCGTCAGATGGGGGAGTGGAGCGGACTTCAGCTGCCCATGACCTCAATGACCCACCACTATTTTGTTACGGACACCGTACCGGAGTTCAAAGACCTCGACTATGAACTTCCCGTTATCCGGGATGACAAGCTCGTCTCCGGCTACATCCGCATGGAGCAAAAATCCGGCTTAATCGGGATCTACGAGAAGGAAAACCCGAACACGGTTTGGGAAGATTTCTGCCCTTGGAAAGCAGAGAATGAGCTCTTCGACGCGGACTATGACCGGATTATGCCGTGGCTTGAAAACTCCATGGATCGGATGCCGATTTTTGCTGAACTCGGCATCAAGCGTGAGGTCCATGGAGCGATTTCCCATCCGCCCGATGGCAATCCGCTTATCGGCCCTGCGCCGGGCGTCAAAAACTACTGGTGCTGCTGCGGTACGCAGATCGGCATTGGTTGGGGACCCGGCCTCACCCGTGAGCTGGCCCGCTGGATGGTTCATGGCTCCGCCGATATTTCCGTGCGCGAGTTCGACCCCAGGCGCTTCGGGTCTTATGCGGAAAAAGAGTGGCAAGTCACAAAAGCGAAGGAAGACTACTGCCTGCGCCATGAAATCCCGTTTCCGCATTTCAACCGTCTGGAAGGCAGGCCAATCAAGCCAAGCCCGCTTTATAACCGGTTGAAGGAAAAGGGTGCAGTCTACGAAGAAGTTTACGGCCACGAGCGCCCGCGTTGGTTTGCACGTAATGGTCTGGAGCAGCGGGACTACTACTCCTTCCGAAGAGCTGAATGGCATGATGTTGTGGCCGCAGAAATGAAAGCCGTTCGCGAAACTGCCGGCATCATGGACATCTCGGCTTTCACCAAAATCGAGGTGTCTGGTCCGGATGCCGAAGGGTTTCTGGATCGGCTGACGGCCAACAAGCTGCCCAAGAAGGTCGGCGGCATTGCGCTAACTCATATGCTCAATCGTCGTGGCCGGATCGAACTGGAACTCACCATCGTCCGGCTTGGCGAAGACCGCTTTTATCTCGTCTGTGCTGCATTCTTCGAACAGCGCCTGCTGGATCACATGGATCACAATATAAATGGTGAGAATGTTACCGTTCGAAACCTGTCGACAGAATGGGGCGCAATGGCGCTCAACGGCCCTCAGGCACGCGACATCTTGCAGCCCAATACGCCTGCTGCCTTGGACAATGCGTCCTTCCGTTGGCTGACAGCGCAGGAAATCGAAGTCGCTGGTAAATCTCTGTGGGCTTTCCGCATGTCCTATGCCGGAGAGCTTGGTTGGGAATTCCATATCCCACGCGAAGACATGCTGGCCGTCTACGACGCGCTCTGGGCAACCGGAGAGCCAATGGGGCTGACGGATTATGGCTCTTTCGCCATGAATGCACTGCGTATGGAGAAGGGTTTCAAGGGTGCCGGCGAGCTAACCAATGAAGTCACCTTGCCGGAGGCCGATGTGATGCGGTTCGTGAAGCTCGACAAGGGCGAGTTTCTGGGTCGCGCGGAAACCGAAACCAGTGCCAAAAGTGATCTGCCTTGGGTCTGCGCCTATCTGGAGATTGAACCGGATGACAAGGCCGACGGACATGGCGGTGAAGCCGTTCTGTTAAATGGTCGGGCTGTGGGCGCAACCAGTTCAGTAGCTTACGGGCATTCTGTCGGCAAAATTCTGGCCTTTGCCTATGTGAAGCCGGAAGCAGCTGAAGCCGGACAAGAGCTGGAAGTCGTCATAATGAATGAACCGCGCAAAGCCCGCGTTCTCGACGTGCCAGCCTACGATCCGGACAGCATTCTGCCACGGACAGACGCACCGGTTGGAGTTGCGGCTGAATGACGACGTTTTCCAGCCTCCGTATCTCAGGGCTAACCCTTTGGCGCGTTCCGCTCAAAAGCCATGAAACCTATTACATGGCGGCGGGCAAGAAATGTGCGACGGTCGACAGCATGGTGCTTCGGGTCGATACAAAGGAAGGGCTGTCCGGCTGGGGAGAGGTATGTCCGATCCCGCATTACCTGCCCTCCTATGCCAAGGGTGTTGCGCCGGCGCTGGAAGAACTTGCACCTGTTTTGATCGGCGGTGATCCTATCGGAGTAGAAGCTCTGATGGCGAAGGTGAATACCTACCTTATCGGTCACCCATATGCGAAGTCGGCGCTGGATATTGCGCTCTGGGATTTGACCGGAAAGGCGTGCGGCTTGCCGGTGTACAGCCTCCTAGGCGGGCTGCAGAGTGATGAGTTGCCGCTTTATCATTCCATCACCTGCATTGCGCCGGAGGAAATGGCCCGGATAGCGAAGGACGCACACGCGTCTGGCATGCGGCAGATTCAGGTCAAACTGGGGGCTGACAACAACTGGCATGCTGATGTTGCCCGTCTGCGTTTGGTGCGCGAAGCCGTAGGCGAAGGGCCGTTGGTTTATGGAGATTGGAACTGTGGCGCGACCCGGCTGAACGCAAGCCGTGTTGGGCGGGCGGTACAAGATCTCGATATAATGCTCGAGCAACCTTGCGCGACGATTGAAGAATGCGCTGCGGTGCGCGCGGCGTGTGGTCTGCCGATGAAACTTGATGAAAACGCGCACGACACGGCCAGTATTTTGCATGCCTATCAACTTAGCTGTTTGGATGCAGTTGCACTGAAATTGTCGAAATTTGGCGGGATAACCGAGCTTCGAAAAGCTCGCGATCTGTGTCTTCATATCGGTGCGCGGATGTGTATTGAAGACACTTGGGGGTCTGACATTGCAACAGCTGCCGCCCTTCATGTTGCCGCTTCAACGCCATCCAAAGGCATTTTGAATGTCTGCGATTTGTCAGGCTATGTAGCGCCGCGTCTGGACGCCCAATCCCCTAGTCGAAAAGCCGGACCCATAACGCCGCCAACTGGAGTTGGCCTTGGCGTATCGCCAGACCTTTCGGTCCTTGGTGAACCTGTTCTTTCCCTCACAGCCTGAAGGAGGCTGAAAAATGAAAACCGACATTTCCCAACAAGACTGGAAAGAGCGGGCAGCGAAGGTTCTTCCCGCAGCCGGATTTGGCAATTTTGATCCCGGCATCATTATACGGGAGGGGAAGGGGTCTCACGTCTGGGACGAAGACGGCAACGAGTATATTGACTACCTGATCGGTTCAGGTCCGATGGTTCTGGGTCATGACCACGAGGAAGTGCTGGAAGCGATTCGGGAACAGCTTGGCAAGGGCATGACCTTCTTTGCCAACAATGCCCGCGGAATTGAACTCGCGGAAGTGCTGGTTGAGGCGGTGCCATGCGCGGAGCAAGTGCGCTACGTGTCGACCGGGGGCGAAGCGGATATGTACGCAATGCGCCTTGCGCGGGCATTCACCGGGCGGGACAAAATCCTGAAATTTGAAGGTGGATACCACGGCATGTCGGCGGAAGCGTTGATGAGCCTTGCGCCAAAGTCACTCGTCAACTACCCGCGGGCTGTTCCAGATTCGGCAGGTATTCCAGAAAGCGTGCGCGATAATATGTTGATCGCCCCGTTCAACGATGTGGACTTTGCGCGCAATCTGATCGCCGAGCACGCGGCCGAAATTGCCTGTGTCATTGTTGAGCCGCTGCAGCGTCTGATACCACCGGAGCCGGGGTTTTTAGAGGTGCTGCGAGAAGAAACCGAAAAGCACGGCATCGTTTTGGTGTTCGACGAAGTCGTAACCGGTTTCCGCCTTGCTTATGGCGGGGCACAGGAATTTTATGGAGTTGTCCCTGATCTTTGTACGCTTGGCAAAATCATCGGAGGCGGTTTTCCGCTGGCGGCGATTGCGGGCAAAGCGGAGATCATGGCGCACTTTGACAAGTCTATTGCCGGCGAAAAGGGATTTACCTTCCAGGTCGGGACACTCAGCGGAAACCCGGTAGCCAGTGTTGCCGGGCTGAAAACTCTGGAAATCCTCAATCGGTCCGGGTCTTACGCAAAATTGCGCGAGAACGGCGAAAGGCTCATGGCAAGCTATAAGAAACATCTGGATGCTGCGAATGTTGCTCACCAGATTGTCGGTGATCCGGTGCTCTTCGATGTGGTCTTTACCGAGCGCCCGGTTCGAAATTATCGGGATGTGCTTACCGGAGACGCTGAAAAGCTCAAGTCGTTTAATCAGTCACTCCGTCAAAGCGGCATTTTAAAACCGGACAGCAAGCTCTATTCGTCTCTTGCTTTAACCGAGGAGGATCTGCAGAAGACCGATGAGGCGATAGCTCTGGCTGCCAAACAGCTGCACAGCTGAACTGGAGAGCGCGTGGATCAAGCTTGGGAGAAGAGCTTTGAGTGGTATGGCTCCACGTTGTTGACCAAAGCTGCAAGACCCTTCAGAGCTCTCATTTGTTCAGCTTCATAACGCCCATCTTGCTCGTTCGGCCAATTTTTCAGTCCGGCTTCGAGTGTTGTGGCTGATTGATTGATGTCAGCAAAACCGATTGACCCGCTGCTGCCCTTCAGCTTGTGCAAGACGCCCATCGCATCTTCATTTGGCTTCGTGCCAACAGTCCGGTCACCGTAGTGAGAGAGAAACTCGGCGAACATCTGTTTGATCGTGCTGCAATGACGCTCCACCAGCGAGTTCAATTGCGCGGAAGACATTATCGATCCTTTCTTGGGCGAAACGTTTTTTGAAGGCTTGATCGTGCTTTAAAGGCTCATTTGAGTTCCATAACCCTGCGAGCGTGACACCCAGCTTTCGACCCCATCCGCGCAAGGTTTCGTTCTTGCGCCGCAAGTTGATCTTTGTGTGCAGCGGGAGATCGAGGTTTTCGACGCGGATGTTTGCCAGTTGGCTACGTTCAGCGGGTTTGCCCGAAAAGCGCCTTGTCAGTGAGTTGCCCGAAAAAAGGGACGATGAAGTAGGTTATTTGGCATCAGCAATTAGAAAAAGGGCCCAAGACCTCTTGGAGGCAGAGGCGCAATCATCGACCATACTGGAGAAGGTCATCGAAGGAATTATCCTGATTGACGACAAGGGAATTGTCGAAAAATACAACGCGGGCAGTCAAAAAATATTCGAGTACCCGCCTGAGGAGGTCATCGGCAAAAACGTAGCTATGTTGATGCCAACTGACTTGGCTGATGTGCATGACAGCTTCGTGCATCGTGCGAATACAAATGATGTGATGCCAGAGTTCCATAGCTTTCGCGAGTTTGAAGCTTTGGACAAATCTGGGAACGAGGTTGCAATAGAATTGAGCGTGAATTCGTTGCAAATCAACGGTCAGCGCAAGTACATCGGAGTTGTGCGTGATGTTTCTCATCGTCAGGAAATTGACCGGATGCGGAACGAGTTTATCTCCACGGTCAGCCATGAGCTTCGCACGCCGTTGACGTCCATTCGCGGATCACTCGCGTTGGCAAACACATTGGCCGCCAGCGCGGAGATACCTGAAAAAGTCTCGAAGATGATGGACCTCGCCCTCAAAAACAGCGAACGTCTCAATCTTCTTGTGAATGACATTTTGGACCTTGAAAAACTCCGGTCCGGCAAGACGACATTCGATTTGTCAGAAGTGGACCTGAACGAGGCAGTCGAGGAATCGGTAGCTCTGAATCAGCACTGCGCACTTGAGCGAAATGTCAAACTCAAGGCAACGCCTCTTGACCAGCCCGTCGTTGTGAAGGTCGACAAGGCGCGATTGCAGCAAGTTCTTTCCAACCTGATTTCGAATGCGGCCAAATTCAGCCACGAAAATGGAACGGTCGATGTCCGCGTTGGCCTAGAAGGCGAGGCGGCCAAGCTGTACGTCATAGATGCCGGCATGGGTATTCCAGACGAGTTCAAGGCCTATATTTTTGATCCCTTCAGTCAGGCTGATGGGGCCGAACGTCGCAAAAAAGGTGGTACCGGGCTTGGTCTCAACATTACAAAACGTCTTGTTGAGGGTATGGATGGCGGCATCAACTTCACCAGTGAAGAAGGCGTGGGCACGACATTCGTCATCGAGTTCCCACGCCTACAAAACGCCGAGTTAGTGCGTCCGCCGCGGCTGGCTGAAGACGGCACTTTGATCGGCCTTTACATCGACCATGAAGAGGACATGGCTGAAGCGCTAAGCCACGGGTTGGAAGGTGAAGTGGAATGCCTTCACGAGGTGACCTTGTCTGGTGCTCGAAAACGTCTTTCTGAACAGGCGTTCGACTTTGTGATCCTCAACACGGCGCTCTACGGGGATGATGAAAGCAGTGTCGATCTGCTTGATGAAATCCCGGATGCAGCCAATGTCGCGGTGATTGCGATGTGTGAAGCTGGCAGCGAGCTTGAGCATCCGTCCGTCGATATGGTGCTGGATAACGGACTATCATCGGAAGATGAGATTGTCTCGGTTCTTGCCGCCATATTGCTGGAGATGAAAAAAAGTTCTCTTGGCGCCGATACAGCGGCGACTTCGGCCCAGCAACCGGCCAAATCCGGTCCGCATCTTGCAGCTGTTCGTGGTTCCAGTTGAGCGTGAAAAATGGATAGTCCATTGCCGGGACTTGGGCTCAGGGCCCTAGGCAGCCGATTCCGGCGCTGGGCCTAAAGTAGCTCGGTGAGTAACTTCGGTGTCGAGTTCCGTGTGCCGGTCAAAGCTTTTGCCAGCAAGCATGTTGGTCAGGACATCGGCTGCCTGCTTTCCCATGCGCCGGTGGGGAACATGAACGGTGGTCAGCGGCAACAGGGCAACACTGGCAAGCTCGATATCGTCAAAGCCGGTGATTGAAATGTCCTTGGGAACCTCTAGTCCCAGCTGAACAGCAGCGCGCAGTGCGCCAATGGCCAACACGTCGTTTCCGCACATGATTGCCGTCGGTCTTTCCCCTGAGGTGAGGATTTCCCGGCAAGCTTGTTCACCGTTTTCGATAGAATAATGAGTTTCAGCGAGCAAAAGACGGCTCGGGTCAAGGCCGCGCGCCAGCATGGCATCTTTGACGGCCTCAACCCGACCACGGGCACGGTCGTTTGTCGCAGTTGGTGCGGAAATAAACGCAACTTGCGTGTGTCCTTGGTCCAGAACTTCTTCCGCAAGAGCACGCATCGCTTGTCGATTGTTGAAGCCGATCGCCGGAAGGTTTGAGGAGGGATCGCACGCCCAAGCAATCAAGGCTGGAACCTTCCGCTTTTTAAGAAACTCGTAAATCTCCTCATTGCGGTGGTAACCGATAAGCAGTAGGGCGTCAGCGCCTCGTGCTGCGAGTGTGCGAATTTGCTCTTCCTCGACATCTTCCCGATAGGCGGAGCTGGCTACAAGCAGAGTGTAGCCGTGATCGCGAAGGCGCTCTTGAAAGGCTTGCAGACCACGGGCAAAAATCGCGTTTTCCATGGTTGGAATGATCGCGCCGATTGTTTTGCTTTGCCGGGCTGCCAAGGCACGGGCGTTGTAGTTTGGGGCATAACCTAGCTGGTCAACGGCTGCCATCACCTGATCAAGGGTGGTTTTACTAACCTGTGTTGGCGAGTTCAGGCAACGGGACACAGTTGCCGTGGAGACACCTGCAGTTTTGGCTACATCAGCCAAGGTTGGCAGTGCAGTTTCTTTTTTTGTCTGTCCCTGCGTCATTCCAAAAGCCTGAATTTAAGCCGAATTTTTGCGACCGTAGCCTCTGATTACTATGCTTCTGGCCGAGATCAAACGAAATTCACGCTTGCCAAGCGAAATGTAAGCGCTTACATTCGTACTTATCGCTAGGTTATTCTGGTGTTGGGAGGTGAATGTGTTGCTTATGTTGTCCGGGGCGTTTTTCGCCGCTTTCCTGATCAACGTTTCGATTGGCTCATTCGGAGGAACTCCCTTTCTGGGTAGCGTCGGTGAAATGCTTTTGTTGTTTGCCACGTCGATCGCCTTCGTGGCGGCCGTCCTGAAAAAGGAGGAGGACGCGCGCGAGGCAGGCAATTGAACGCAAAGACAAACTGGGAGGAAGTATATGTCCGAGATTAAAGAGCTGCAGTCCGTAGAACGTAGAAATTTCATGAAGCTTGCAAGCGCTGGCGCTTTCACAGCGGCTGTTGTTGCAGGTGCAGGCGGGCTGCTGTGGTCTGAGCAAGCTGTCGCGCAAACTGCGAAAGAAGAGCGTGAGCGTGAGGCGGCAGCCGATCATGTGATGACAATCGCCACCGCTTATGTGCTTGGTGCGTCTCGCAGTTATCCGATCATGCAGCTGGATTTGAAAGAAAACATCCAGAATGCAACAAACGGCAAGGTCTATGTGAAGCTTGCACCAGGTGGTCAGCTCGGTGCCGGTGGTGCGCTGGCTCAGGCCGTCCAAAGCGGCACCATTCAGGCAGCTCAGCACTCCCTGTCAAACTTTGCTCCGTTTGCATCTGCTGTTGACCTCATCAACATGCCTTATTTCTGCGGCTCCAATCAGCGCTTCACCAATCTGGTGACGTCCGAGGCCTGGAAAAAGGAAGTGCACCCGAAAGTGGAAGCTTCCGGCTTCAAGGCGTTGTTCTACGTAGTGATTGACCCACGCGTGGTTGCTATTCGCAAAGGCGGCAACGCTGTCATCACACCGGGCGATCTCGATGGCGTGAAGTTCCGCGTTCCGGGTTCTGCCATGCTGCAGCAGTACTACCGCATGGTTGGCGCAAACCCGACGCCGGTTGCCTGGGGTGAAACACCTTCAGCAATCAAGCAAGGTGTTGCTGACGCTCTCGACCCGTCTGTTGGCGCTCTTTACGTCTTCGGCTTCAAGGATATCCTGAGCCACGTAACATTCACGCAGGCCGTGCCGGACAGTCAGGTCTATTCAATGAACCTTGAGTGGTTCAACAGCCTGCCTGCGGATGTTCAAGAAGGTATTGAGTTTGCTGGTGAAATGACCGCGCAGCAAAATCTGGCAAAAGTTCCGGCAGCGCGCGCCTACGCAATGTCCGAGCTGACGAAGGCTGGCGTTGAGTTCCATTCACTTTCCGAAGACCAGCTCGGCGAGTGGCAGGATGCCGGTGGTTACCAGCGGTCCGAGTGGGATCAGTTCAAGGTCGACCTTGCTGGCTCCATGGATGCCTTCAACCGTCTGGAAGAAGCAGCAAGCACACGCGGCCGCTATTACGTCCACGACGCATAAGATCCAAATCTCGGCCCGGGAGATATCTCACTCCCGGGCCACTCACCATTTCTGAAAGCTGACGCATTCCGGTCGGTCGCAAAGCACCATTCGCCGGGTGAGGGGAAGCTATGTCCAAAATTCTGCATGCCTTGGACCAGAACGCGGAGCGCTGGTCACTGCTCGTATTCTACACGATGATCGTCTTGACGATGTTTATCGAGGTGGTTCGGCGCGAAGTCTTCGCCTATTCCTCGATCTGGGGTGAAGAGATCGTTCGGTACAGCTTCATTTATCTGGCCTGGATCGGAGCAGCAGCTGCTGTCAAGGAGCGTGGCCACATCCGCATCGATGTGCTTATGCACTATGCCTCGCCGCGATTGAAAGCGCTGCTCTATATTTTTGGCGATTTGGTCATGTTTGGCGTGGCGGCGGTTGCGTTCTTTTGGTCGATGGAAACTGTGTTGGTTTCGGCCAAATTCGGATCCGTCACCCACGGTCTTCGCATCTCCCAGGTCTGGTTCCTCTTGGCGGTACCGATCGGGTTCGGGCTTGTCATCATTCGCCTCCTTCAGTCCTTTCTGCGCGATATGCGCGATCTTCGGAACGGCAACGCCGTTTACGAAGGCGACAAGCTGTTTGATTGAGGAGAGACGACATGCTTTGGCAACAACTCCAAAATCAAGCCGTTGAACTTGGTTGGGACTTTTATGGTCCGGTCTTGATTTTCGTCGGCCTTGTCGCACTTGCCGTTCCAGTTTGGGCTGCAATTGGCGCGGCGGCGATCGCCATGCTCATGATGTCCGGCGCGCTTCCGCTGTCGCTCATCGGCGAAAGCCTCTTTCACGGCATTGACCACTTTGCTCTTACGGCGGTTCCGCTGTTCATCTTGACGGGCGATGTTCTGGTCCGCACGGGCCTCAGCCGCAAGTTCTTGGATGTGGCAGAAGCGCTGACGTGCTGGACAAAAGGCGGCTTCGGCTCGGCAACGGTTCTCGTTTGCGGCATGTTCTCGGCCATTTCCGGGTCTGATGCCGCCGGTGCTGCTGCTGTGGGCCGGATGACGATCGCCCGTTTGGTGGAAAGTGGCTATCCGCGTCCTTACGCCTGTGCATTGGTCGCAGCAGGTGCCTGTACAGGTATCCTTATCCCACCGTCGATCGCCTACATCATCATCGGCCTTGTCCTTGGCATTTCCGCGTCCACCTTGTTTCAGGCAGCGCTCATTCCCGGCATTGCCATTCTGGTCTCTATCCTTGTGACGAACATCGTCATGAACCGGATTTACGCCTATGAAAACGGCGGCCAGATGAGCTTCGCCGAATGGTCTGCCAATGTGGTGCAAGCGCTGAAATCCGGATGGTATGCGTTTATTGTTCCGGGCATCATTTTCTATGGCATCTTCTCTGGAAGACTGACGCCAACGGAGGCGGGTGCTGTCGCCGTGGTGGTCACCATTGCCATGGGCTTCATGCTCGGCACTTTGAAGCTGTCTCATTTCCCGGCCATGTTGGTGAGCTCAGCGAAGGTGAACGGTGTGATCCTGCCGATCATCGCCTTCTCCCTTCCACTTGCTCAGGCGTTGGCCATTCTCGGTGTCCCGCAAGGCTTTGTCTATTCGGTCACATCTCTGACGGACAATCCGGCGATCCTCATCTTCCTGATGGTGGGCATCCTGATCGCAGCTGGCTGCGTGATGGAAACAACTCCGAATATCGTGATCCTGGCACCGATCTTGAAGCCACTGGCTGACAATATCGGAATGAATGAAATCCAGTTCTGCATCATGATGATCACAGCGCTGGGCGTCGGGTTCATTACGCCGCCTCTAGGCCTCAACCTCTTCGTGGTCTCGGGGCTGACCGGAGAGTCGATCCTCAAGATTGCCGCTCGGGCCATCCCCTTCGTGCTGTTCATGCTCGCGGTGACGCTACTGATCGCCTATGTGCCCGAGATTTCAACCACGCTTCTTCCTGACATCTACAAGTAGGACTGACCATGTCTGTCGAGTATTTGAAAAAAGCTACCAAGACGGCTCGCAGCGACGCGTCCGATACGACGGCGATCGTGCAGGAAATCCTCGACCGGATCGAGGCAGGTGGAGACGAGGCTGCGCTGGAATATGCGGCCAAGTTCGACAAGTATGAGGGCAATATTGTCCTCACCGCTGAGGAAATCGAAGCCGCAAGCGCTCTGGTTCCTGCAAAGCTGAAACAGGACATTGAGTTCTCGCACGCCAATGTAAAGCGGTTTGCTGAATCTCAAAAAGAATCCTGCGGCAACACCGAAGTGGAAATCATTCCGGGTCTGATTGCAGGGCAAAAGTGCATCCCGGTTGACACAGCCGGCTGTTACATCCCGGGTGGTCGCTACAGCCATATAGCCAGCGCGATCATGACTGTGACGACGGCAAAGGTGGCAGGCTGCAAAAACATCATTGCCTGCTCGCCGCCACGCCCGGGGGTCGGTATCAATCCGGCCATCGTCTACGCGGCTAAAGTTTGTGGTGCGGATCAGATCCTTGCCATGGGCGGTGTTCAGGGTGTCGCCTCAATGGCCTTCGGTCTGTTTGGTATGCCGCCGGCAAACATTCTTGTCGGACCGGGCAATCAATTTGTCGCCGAAGCCAAACGCATCCTGTTCGGCCGTGTCGGTATCGATATGTTTGCAGGGCCAACAGACAGTCTGATCCTCGCGGATGAAACCGCTGATCCAATGGTTGTTGCAGCCGATCTCGTGGGCCAGGCCGAACATGGCTACAACTCACCGGTTTGGCTGGTGACGGACAATCGTCCGCTCGCCGAAGAAGTTATGCGTCTGGTACCTGAACTCATTCAGGACCTGCCTGAAGTGAACCGGGACAATGCAACGGCGGCCTGGCGGGACTATGCCGAGGTCATACTTTGTGGTGACCGTGAAGAAATGGCGGCAACTTCAGATTCATATGCTCCAGAGCATTTGACCGTTCAGGCGCAAGATCTTGATTGGTGGTTGGGCCGTCTGTCCTGTTACGGTTCTCTCTTCCTTGGAGAGGAAACTACGGTTGCCTTCGGCGACAAGGCGTCTGGGACAAACCACGTTCTGCCTACATCGGGTGCGGCCACCTACACCGGTGGTTTGTCAGTGCACAAGTTCATGAAAATCGTGACTTGGCAGCGTGCAACCCGGGAAGGTGCCAAGCCTGTTGCAGAAGCAACCGCTCGCATCTCGCGTCTTGAAGGCATGGAAGGACACGCCCGCACCGCAGACATCCGTTTGAAGAAATACTTCCCGGATGAAACTTTTGATCTGACGGCAGGAGCCTGACGTGAACTCCGCTTCCTCCATATTTGATGTTGCAGGGCGCGTGGCCTGTGTGACCGGTGCAAGTTCCGGCTTGGGGCGGCGTGCAGCAACTGCACTGGCTCAGGCGGGTGCTTCGGTTGTTGGCGTCGCTCGCCGTGTAGCTGATCTGGAGGACTGGCAAAACGAAACCACGGGACCGACGGCGTGCGTGTCGGCGGACCTGAGTGACCGCGCAGGCTTGCTGGACATCGTTGATCAGATCACTGCGCCGTTCGGTTCGCCGGACATTCTGGTTCATGCGGCCGGGATCAATACCCGGGAAGCTGCCGATGACGTGACACCCGAAGGATGGGACATCACGCTGGCACTCAATCTTAGCGTCCCGTTCTTCTTGTCACAGGCTCTTGTTCCCGCAATGAAGGAAAAAGGCTGGGGGCGGATCGTCAATTTCGCATCCTTGCAAACCACGCGCGCATTTCCTGGTGGCATCGCCTACGGCGCTTCCAAAGGTGGCGTGGGGCAGATGACGCGCGCGATGGCCGAAGCCTGGTCTTCAAGCGGGATCAACACCAATGCGATTGGACCCGGTTTTTTTCCAACGGAACTCACTGCCGCTGTCTTTGGAGATGACGAACGAGCTGCCCGCAACGCGGCTCAAACCTGCATTGGTCGAAATGGGAGGCTTGAGGACATTGATGGTCCATTGCTGTTCCTGTGTTCGCCAGCCTCTGACTATGTCACAGGGCAGATATTGATGGTTGATGGGGGGTTCACGGCGAAATGAAAGCCCTTGTTTATAACGGTCCAGAAAAACTGGACTATCAAGACTTCCCAAATCCATCTCCCAAAGAGGGGGAAGTCCTCATCCAGATCGCACTTTGCGGGATCTGTGGATCAGACATGCACGCCTATCTTGGACATGATGAGCGCCGTCCCGCTCCATTGATCCTCGGGCATGAAGTTACCGGAACCATTGTATCTGGTGCAAAAACTGGACAGCGCGTTGCGGTAAACCCGTTGGTTCCTTGCGGTGAGTGTGCAGCCTGCCAACGGAAACAGGAAAATCTCTGCCCGAACCGCCAGATCATTTCCATGCAGCCACGAGAAGGTGGGTTCGCAGATTATGTCGCGATGCCAGTTGGGAACTTGGTTGATGTTCCTGATCATGTGCCAGACAGCACAGCTGCGCTTGTTGAGCCGATAGCTTGCGGATGGCATGCGGTTCGGCTGGGTATCCGGGCGTTGGGCGATTTTTGGAACGGCGCAAGGGCTCTTGTGATCGGTGGCGGTGCCATTGGAACCGGTGCCGCGCTGTCGCTAAAGGCGCAAGGTATATCCGAGGTGTCGGTTGTGGAGCCCAATAGCCAGCGGGCCGCGTTCCTTGAGAAATCGATCGGCCTGAAGGTTTTGACACCGGAACAAGCGGAAGCCGAGCAGCCCTTTGATCTGATCATTGACGGCGTCGGGTATGCCGCAACACGCCAGATGGCATCTGCTTCAGTCCGTCCCGGGGGCGTCATCGCGCATATCGGCCTCGGATCAGGGGAAGGCGGTCTCGATATCCGCCGAATGACTTTGCAGGAGATCACCTTCATCGGGACCTACACCTATACCGCTGAAGATTTCCGCGAGACAGCCAGGGCCATGTTTGATGGTCGGCTGGGTGCATTGGACTGGGTGGAAATCCGTCCTCTTTCTGAAGGGGCAACAGCCTTTGCCGATTTGCGGGCAGGCCAGGTTGCCTCACCAAAAATTCTGCTTAAGCCAGACACTACAGGAGACAAGAATGTCTGAAATTCCGCATCTGCTTGTTCATGAGCAAGCCGACAACGTGGGTGTTGTCGTCGTGGAGGGGCTGACCGCTGGCACGGACATGCTGTGCTGCATTACCCATGACAACTCAACCTTTCGCCTGACTGCGGGAGCCGATGTGCCGATCGGGCACAAAATCGCTCTGACGGATCTAAAGGAAGGCGATACGGCCATTAAATACGGCGAAGACATCGGCAAGATCATTGCTGACATCCCCAAGGGCGCACACGTCCATACCCACAATTGCAAGACAAAGCGCTGGTAAGGAGTCGCTCCCATGTCAAAATATTCCAACATGACTTTCATGGGCTACCGGCGTGAAAATGGCCGGGTCGGGGTCCGGAACCACGTCGTTATTTTGCCGCTTGATGATATCTCGAACGCTGCCTGTGAGGCCGTTGCGAACAATATCAAAGGGACAATGGCAATTCCGCATGCCTACGGCCGCTTGCAGTTCGGTGAGGATCTGGAAGTTCATTTCCGCACCATTATCGGCACGGGCGCCAATCCGAACGTTGCGGCTGTCGTCGTGATCGGAATTGAGCCGAGCTGGACCCAGCGCGTTGTCGACGGAATTGCCAAAACCGGAAAGCCGGTTTGGGGCATTTCCATTGAACAGAAGGGGGATCTGGAAACGATCCGTCAAGCAAGCTGGAAAACCAAGGAATATGTCCATTGGGCGTCCGAGCTGCAGCGCGAAGAGTGCAACATCTCCGAGCTTTGGGTCTCCACCAAGTGCGGTGAAAGTGACACGACCACAGGTCTCGGCTCCTGTCCGACCGTTGGCAACATGTATGACAAGCTGCTTCCGGAAGGCATCTATGGCTTCTTCGGCGAAACATCGGAAATCACCGGTGCCGAGCACATCTGTCAAAAGCGCGCGATCAACGAAGAAGTTGGCGAGCGTTGGTACAAGATGTGGAAGGCTTATCAGGACGATGTCATCTTCGCTCACCAGACCGACGACCTCTCCGACAGCCAGCCGACCAAGGGCAACATCGAGGGCGGTTTGACCACCATTGAGGAAAAAGCGCTTGGCAATCTGGAAAAGATTGGCCGCACGTCTCAGTATGTCGATATTCTCGATCCGGCCGAAGCGCCTCAATCGGGCAAGGGTCTTTACTTCATGGATTCCTCATCAGCGGCTGCAGAGTGTGTCACGCTGATGGCTGCAGGTGGTGCGGTCATTCACACATTCCCGACAGGGCAGGGCAACGTGATCGGCAACCCAATCGTGCCGGTGATCAAGATTACCGCCAACCCGCGCACTGTCCGGACTATGGCTGAGCACGTGGATGTGGACGTCTCCGGCATTCTGCGCCGCGAAATGACCATCGATGAAGCCGGAGATGAGCTGATCGACATGATCCGCCGGACTGCGAATGGTCGAAACACGGCAGCCGAAGCACTTGGGCACCGTGAGTTCTCCATGACCAAACTATATCGCAGCGCCTGATATCGGCGAGCGATCTTGATTGGGCGGTTGGCAACGGCCGCCCAAGCGGGGCTTTTAATCATGCAAACCCACTGTATGAACCTGTCTGAGGCGACGGAACTTGTCGAAGCGGCCTTTCGCAAGGTTTCTGTCCCGGTCGAATCTGCGCGCTCTGTTGCCAGTGCACTCGTTGCAGCTGAAGCAGAAGGGCAGGTTGGACACGGGTTCTCCCGCGTTGAGGATTATGTGGCTCAGGTCGTGTCGGGCAAAGTGGTCGCGGATGCGAGTGTGTCTGTCGCCCATGCAGCGACCACGAGCCTTTTAATTGATGCTGGAAACGGTTTTGCCTATCCGGCACTCGATGCAGCCATTCAGGCCGGTGCGGAGCTGGCGCAGGAGCATGGCTCGGCCACGATGGCGATTTACCGGTCCCATCATTGCGGTGCTTTGTCCGTGCAGGTGGAGAAGCTGGCTCAAAAGGGGCTGGTCGCAATGATGGTTGCCAATGCTCCTGCAGCCATGGCGCCGTGGGGAGCCAAGTCTGCGGTTTTCGGAACCAACCCGATCGCCTTTGCAGCGCCCCGTGATAACAAGCCGCCGCTGGTTATTGACCTCTCCTTGTCGCGTGTTGCGCGTGGAAAAGTCATGAATGCAAAGAAAGCCGGGTCAAGTATTCCCGAAGGATGGGCACTTGATCAAGACGGGAAACCGACGACGGACCCAGAGGCTGCGCTTGAAGGGACAATGGTCCCCATCGGTGAGGCTAAAGGCACCGCGCTTGCCCTGATGGTGGAAATCTTGGCTGCTCTCATGACGGGTGCGGCCAAAAGTGCAGAAGCATCTTCTTTCTTTTCAGCGGATGGTCCGCCACCCAATGTCGGCCAATACCTGATTGCCTTGAAGCCGTCTGACAATGTCGGCTTCGCAAGTCGTTTGGAAGATCTGCTCCAACACATCGAAAGTCTCGATGGCGCACGTTTGCCCGGTCAGCGTCGGCTTGCCGCCATGGCGAAGGCCAGAGAACAGGGGATCGATGTCCCTGTCCGTTACATCGAAGCCATACGGAACATCATTGATGGACAGTTCTGAAAGACGCCCCTGGACAGGTATTCTCGAAAATGGTCAAGACGGGTTGTTGGGAAAGGTTCGCCCACTTCTTCCCGGATTGTTGATCGCGTTTGTCATTGCCCTTGCAAGCCAGTTTATAGCGGAACATTACGGTGCGCCGGCAATGCTGCTGGCCTTGTTATTGGGTATTGCACTTAACTTTCTGTCCTCGGATCCTCAATGCAAAGAAGGCATCGCCTTTGCAGCCCGGCCACTCCTGCGTATTGGTATTGTGCTTCTTGGCCTACGGATCAGCTTCGACATGGTCGTATCTCTGGGGTGGCCAGTGGTGTCTATGGTTATCGCGGGTGTAATCTGCACAATCGGTTTTGGTCTCGCCTGCGCGCGCTTGTTCGGTTTCCAAGACCGCGTCGGATTTTTGACCGGGGGAGCTGTGGCGATCTGCGGCGCATCGGCAGCCATGGCGATTGCCGCAATCTTGCCTCAGGATGAGAAATCAGAAGATCGTCTTGTGTTCACTGTGGTCGGTGTCACGGTGCTTTCGACAGTCGCGATGGTTGTCTATCCGATTATTGGCGGCGTCCTGTTTGGAAGTGATCAGGCCATCGGCATCTTTCTGGGGGGCACCATTCATGATGTTGCACAGGTCGTGGGGGCGGGGTTTTCTGTTTCAAACGAAGCTGGCGAGACTGCCACGCTGGTCAAACTCCTGCGGGTGGCCATGCTGGCTCCGGTCATAGTCGCAGCAAGTCTCATCATGAAAGCAATGGGATCCAAGGGGCGTGAAGCGTCTGGAAAAGTACCACTGGTTCCATTGTTCGTGGCAGGCTTTGTCGCGCTTGCGACATTGAACTCACTTGTGACCCTACCAGCCGTTATCGTCGAAACCTCTGTAACACTATCCAAATGGTGTCTGCTGACAGCGATTGCGGCTGTGGGGCTGAAGACAATTCCAAAGGACCTTTTGAAGATTGGGTCGAAGGCAGCGATGTTGATCATCGGTGAAACGCTGTTCCTTGCGATCCTCACTTGCGTGGTGCTTTTTGCCCTTCCGTAGGGTGCTCAACAGGTTCACTGGCTAACGGCTTTTAGGGGCCCGATGATGAGAGGGCCTCCTCCCCTGTATGTGTTACGGATAGTTTTGTTATCCTGTTGATTTTGTTTGGTTTTGTTTGTTTTGTCCCGTGTTGTTCACAGGTTGGATTGGGATGATTTTGATGAATTTTGATTTTTTTGGATT
>Ga0189285_100084_pt1 | contig 43774 bp, 36 predicted proteins | sample GEYOminimetaG_FD_130315 | JGI IMG/M metagenome (GOLD analysis project Ga0189285, IMG submission 130315) | Marine microbial communities from the Costa Rica Dome - GEYO mini metaG | ecosystem: Environmental > Aquatic > Marine > Oceanic > Photic zone | place: Costa Rica: the Eastern Pacific... | reverse complement strand
GGCAATGGCGCGGCCAGTAATTTCCAAACTACAAGTACTTCAGTCTATACCGCTACGATCACGCCAAGAGCAGATGGTGCAGTAACCGTAGACGTAGCAGCTGATAAAGCACAGGATTCAGCAAGCAATGGCAATACAGTTGCCACGCAACTTGTAGTAAATACAGATGGTATCAAGCCTGAGGTATTAAGTATCAGCCGAAAAGATGATGATCAGTTAAATAATACAGATACAGATGCCGATTTCAATGTAGTCTTTTCGGAGGCAGTTGAAGGTGTTGATATAGCAGACTTTGTTTTAGCCTTAACAGGTACTGCGAACGCAACTATCAATACGCTAACAGCCGTTGATGCTAAAAACTACACCGTAAATGTCAATGGCATTTCAGGTCAGGGTACAATTCAGTTGAATGCTGCCGATGATATTTCGGTAGAAGATTTAGCTGGAAATGCACTTACAGGAAGTGCAAGGGGTGCATTGTACACAATTAACTGGATTCCGACAGCGATCACATTGTCTAATAGTTCAATTGCAGAATTAGCTGATATTGGAACTACTGTAGGAGACTTAAATGCCGATGACCAAGATGGTGCTGATACGCACACATTTAGTCTTGTAGCTGGTGAGGGTGATACTGACAATGCAAGCTTTAGCTTAGCTGGGGGCAGCATAAAATCGGCAGAGATCTTTGACTTTGAGGCCAAAGCATCATATAGCATTCGAGTTAAAGCTGACGATGGTAATGGTGGTGTATTTGAGCAAGCTATAAGTATTTCGGTTGAAAATGTGCTTGAAACGGCTATTTCAGTTACAGGTGAGACGAGTTTTGAGCAGACAGTGCTTGGGCTAACAACTTCAAAAACATGGACCATCACCAATACGGGTGAAAAAGAAGTGACTGTTTCGGTGAGCAATTCAAACGCTGCATATACAGCTAGTGAAAGTAGTCTGACAATTGCCAAAGATGCTTCGGTAGAGCTTACGATAAGCTTTACACCATTGACAGAAGGCACAATTGAAGACGTCATCATGCTCAGCCATGAATTTGGTGAGACAACTGTGGGGGTAACAGGTATTGGAGAGTTAGTAACCTCTATAGATACGCCTCAAATAGATAAAGAACAAGTGAAGCTTTATCCAAACCCTGCTACAGATGTATTGACAATTGATTTGTCTGACCTGAACGGTAAGGTTTTAGACCTAAGTGTATTGGATGCGAATGGTAAGCCATTGTTTGTGAAGCAAGGTTTCAAAGGAAGCATTTTGAAACTCGATGTTACCATGTATAAGAATGGGCTTTATCTGTTAAGGATAAACGATGAGCGATCTGTAGTCACTAAGAAAGTAATGATTAGAAAGTAATAGTAATGGCTAAAAGAATAAATAGAAACAAAAGGAGAGATGTTTTATTTGGCCTTATCGGCTTGGCCTTATTGATCATAGGCTTTTTGACCAGTTGCGGTCCTGATGATGCTGTTGAATTGAGTACAGCCCAAGAGTTGGCCTTTGAGAAACTTGCTGGCGAATGGACATTGAAGAATGGAGAAGGAAGTATAAAACTTGGTGGGGCCGACATTAGTGTCAATTACCCCGGTTTTAGCCTAAGCTATGATGATGGTGCCTACAGTACCACGAATGCTGGTACCTTATTTAGAGCTACCGGAACATGGGAATGGCAAGACGAAGAAGCGAGAGTTATTCTGCTCGATGATGGCAAAGAAGTGACTTTAGTTGATCTGACAGAGACCAGTTTTACCTTTTCCTTTAACTATACAGGTGGAGGAGAAAGAGCAGGTTTGCCTGGAGATTATATTATTCAAGTATTGAAATAAGAAAGATTGTTTAGGGTTGCAGTGATATGCGACGTTTGGTTAGGAGTGCTGCTTGCGGCACTCCTTATTTATTTTCCATTCCGAAGCATAGCTTATTGCCATTGAGGTCGGTCAGGTCAAAATCTCTCATCCCATATTCGTAGCTATTGATTGGGCCTACTTCCAAGTTTTTCTCTTTTAACTCTGCATGCAATTCGTCTACATCGTAAACAAAAATATAGAGGTGTGTATGCACTTTTGAAGGTTGAAAGTTGTCATCTTTCAAGCTAAGATGAATGCGAATGGAGTCTCTGCCGAGAACAGCATAAGTAGGTGGCTCTTCCCAAGTAAAGAGTGTTTTGAATCCAAGAAGATCATTGTACCACTGTATACTTTCTTCCATGTCTTCAACTAGTATTATGGGAGCTAAGTGAGATAATAAAGGTTTCTTTTCAGAAGTCATGTATTGATTAACGCAAGTGAAGAAAAATGGCTTAAAATAAGGCATAAAAAAAGGAGGCTAGGCCTCCTTTTCTTCAACTTACAATAACTATAATATATGAATATTACTGAATTGTCACATCAAAAGTCACACTGATATCAGTCTCACCACCAGCATCTGCTAGGCCATCATTAGGCTTAGTAGGCTCGTGTCTTAAAACGATATTCAAAGTTCCTGTACTTGCAGCACCAGTAGCCGCTGAACCCATTAATCCTAGTGGGTTGCCGTCACCGTCCTGATCACCATAAGTATAAGTGAAGTTTAAAGCTGTGCTAGCCACGTAGAATACTTGGTGCTCATCATCCTCTTCACCTACTTCCTCAGTGATGTCTTCTACATCTGAAGGATCAGATTCATTTAAGAATTCAATGCTAACGCTGTAAGTAGCGTCTGCTGCAAAAGCAGATGGGTCTGAGATCACTGGATCGTTTCCACCTGGGCCATCTATGTCTCTAAAAGAAGCTGTAATAACAGATTGATCAGCTTGGTTAGTGAATGTTACATTCACAGTAGTGATCACCTCTTCTTCATTGACCATCTCTGGATCGTCATCGTCACAAGATGTTACGATTGATACTGCCAACAATAGGCTGAACAGCATCCATAAGTTTTTAAACTTTAGTTTCATGGTAGTAATGTATTTTATGCAACATTAGTGCATCTGCAACTAAGTTGCAAATAAACTTTGATAAATGGTGGGATTAAAGGCTAAGTTTCATCTCAATATCACATTGAGGTGTTTTCGCTTCAGGATTGACTTCAACGAAGCCAATTTTTTCATAGAGGAGAATGGCTGGCTTTAAAACACGATTAGATTCGAGGAATAAAGATTGAGCACCGGCCTTTTTGGCTCTTTTAATGATTTCCTCTGTCAATAAACGACCAATTCCTTTTCTCTTAGCCTTTTCAGTAACACCCAGTTTGGCCAGTTCAAAACGGTCATTTGGTTTTAGAACTAAAGCAGCCGTACCTATAATCTCTCCGTCCAACTCTGCAAAAATAATCTGACCACCTTTTGAAATAATGGTGCCTTCCGGGTCGGCTAGAATATGCAGGTCGTGATCAATTAACTCAAAGTGCTGGCTGATCCACTCTTCTCCGAGTTTCCGGAATATCTCCTTATGTTCTTTTTGATATTCTAAAATTTTGATCATTAGTGATAAGTTAAAAAAAAGCAGTGGAGAAAATGAATTCTACACTGCTTGAGGGACTCAAATGTTCTTGAATTAATATCCTGCAGCTTGCCCGTCTTTTCTAGATTCAGAGGCTCCATAATAGACTTTGTTGATGCTGTCCCACATAATCGCTTGATAGCCTCCATAACTTCCAACATTCCAGGCAATCTTATGTCCCATTTTTACCAATTCACGAATTACTTCATAGTCAATACCGCTTTCTAATTGAAGAATTCCTCCATCAGTCATTGTACCTCCTGTTGGTTGAGAAGAACCATTATGTAGAATTCGAGGTGCATCGCCAGCTTCTTGAAGATTCATCTCAAAGTCAATTAGGTTAATTACAATTTGTGCATGTCCTTGGGGTTGTGTAGCACCCCCCATTAAGCCAAAGCTTACCCACGGTTTACCATCCTTTGTAATAAAAGCTGGTATGATGGTGTGGAAGGGCCTTTTGTGAGGTTCATAGACATTTGCATGTCCTTCCTCCAACGAAAATAGTTCTCCTCTGTCTTGAAGAATAAAACCAAGCCCAGGTGGTGTCATACCTGAGCCCATACCTCTGTAATTACTTTGAATTAAGGATACCATATTTCCGTCTTGGTCAGCAACAGTCATATAAATGGTATCTCCATCCTTTAGTTGCCCTGCTGGAAATGAGCGAGCCGCTTGATCAGGGTTGATCAGTGCCCTTCTTTCATTGGCATATTCATCAGACAATAGCCATTCTATTGGTGTTTTGTAAAAGTCTTGATCTGCATAGAATTTTGCTCTGTCTTCGAAGGCTAGTTTTTTTGCCTCAGTAAATGTGTGGATGTATTCTTTGGTGCCAAAGCCCATTCCTTTAATGTCATATCCTTCAAGAATATTTAGTATTTGCAATGCTGCAATACCTTGACCGTTGGGAGGGAGTTCCCAAACATCATAACCTCTATAGTTTACTGATTCAGGTTCAACCCAATCTGAAGTATGGTCGGCAAGGTCCTTTTCAGAAAGGAACCCTCCTAGTTGTTGCATGTAATCGGCAATGGTTTTGGCAACTTCGCCCTTATAAAAACCATCTCTGCCTTCTTTAGCTATAATCCTAAGTGTATTGGCTAAACCTGGATTCTTAAAGATCTCACCTTTCTTTGGTGTACTTCCATTTGGCATATAGACTTCCTTGAATCCAGGGAATTTTTGAAGGTTTGCTGCTCCGCGCTCCATGTACCAAGCGATCAACTCGGATACTGGAAAACCATTTTCGGCATAATCAATCGCAGGTTGCAAGATTTCCTTCATGTCCATGGAGCCAAACTTGCCATGCATTTCGAACCAGCCATCTACGGCACCGGGTACAGAAACAGGCAAGGGGCCATAAGATGGTATCTTTTCATATCCATTTCTTTTAAAGTAGTCGAGCTTTAGATCGTATGGAGATCTTCCCGAGGCGTTTAATCCATAGAGTTGTTCAGTTTTGGCATCCCAGATAATAGCAAAAAGGTCACCTCCGATGCCGTTTCCGGTAGGTTCGACAAGACCGAGTACAGCATTAGCTGCAATAGCTGCATCAATGGCGTTGCCTCCTTTTTTTAAGATGTCAAGTGCTACTTGTGTCGCCAATGGTTGACTTGTTGCAGCCATGCCATGTTGGGCAATTACCTCAGAACGTGTGGCGAATTTTTTTCCAGTGATTCTGTCTTGTGCGTAAGTGAGTGTGCTCGTTAGCAGGCAACAGATAATCAGGTATTTTTTCATTTTTCAATTAATTAGTAATCTCGGAACCACCGAAAATGATAAGTCCTTTGATAATAATCTTTTTATCGCTGCTAGGGTTTTCTGTGAGTTGCCTTTTGTCACTTAATCCGCCAAAAAGATTGGTGACTTTGAATTGAACTTCCCAGTCTTGAGGAACTCGGATCTTTGACCCTCCAAACATAAAGAACACATCTACAACAGCAGGGCCAGAGGAGATATTTGAGGTAGTAAGATCAATGTTGGAACCTCCGAATATGGCTGTTAATGTACCTCCTTTAAAGTCGTCTGAGTTAACAACTTTATCACCACTACTAAAAATGGCTGTATCATCTATAGTATTGGCATCTTCTGCTTCATTGTAAGGTTGATCTTCTTTTTCTCTATTTCTGCTGATTAAATAAATACCAACAAACACCAAGCCTAATGGCCATAGTCGCCAAATGGAAACGTAAATGTTGAACCAATCATCAAGAGCAAAATATACACCTAGCGCAAGCAGTATAGCTCCGACTTTGGTGTTTTCCTTTGATATGAGTAGGAAAGCACCAATCACAATTAAGATGTTTTCCCAATTGAAAATGTATCGGCTCACTTGCCACGGAATGATTTCAACATTGTCTAGTGCCCATACAGCTCCAACAATGATGAAGAGTAAACCAATAAATAAATTCTTTCTGTTTTCAACCATGGCATTAAAATACGAGTAAATGTGTAAAGGACTAATGAGTGAATCAACAAGAAATATTTGAATGGATGTAGTCTTTGTTTGATTGATTGAAAGGGTTCATTACTTTTGCAATCCTAATTCTCGCGCACGTGGTGGAATTGGTAGACACGCCATCTTGAGGGGGTGGTGCATTAACTTGCGTGGAAGTTCGAATCTTCTCGTGCGCACACAAAAAAAGAGCTCAAAATCGAGCTCTTTTTTTATGTGGTCGAAAAAAAATCAAAAGATATTCATATTGTAATTATCCTATTCATTCTTGAGTGAAGGATGTTTATGTTTATATAAAACAAGAATAAATTGGACTATATCATTTATTGTGTATTTCTTTTGAAATTTATGAATACAAAAATTAGAAGTACACATACATGAATATTGAGATCGTATTCAAATATAGGGCTCCGATGTAATCAAAGTGCTTTTCGATTGAATTAAATCCGTATATTAGTCGAACCTAACACCGAACTAACTTATTTTGACTACGCAGCGGCTCAGACCTCAGAGAGTTCTCTCTGTTCTGTTCACTGTGGTATTTCTGTGCAGTGGACTATTCACACAAGCACAAACCGTAAATGCCTCAGTAAGTGGCTTCACAATGGAATTTGTGAAGAACAGCACCATTGGCTCCGTCAATGAAGTTGCTTCTAATGTCTTGCGTATTGTAAATACCACCGGTAGACGCTCCATTTTTAATCTCGATTTTGCATACCCAGCAGGCTGGACAACACTTACCAATCCTGAAAAGGTCTATAACGTTGCAGATGGCGATACGCTTTTTGTTCCTGTACGAATGATTCCTCCTAAAGGTGCTCAGGGTAATGTCAATTACTTTATAAATGCGACAGCTTTCATGACCAACGGAGTGCCTTTGGCTTCAGCGCCTTGGTCTATGCAGATTTCAAAAGTTTCCAATTGGTTTGCTTCAATGGTCGATACCGAAGTGTATTTTCCAACTGATAAAAATGAGGCGCAGTTCAGGGTCAATGTGAGGAACTCCGGTAACTCAGCTGAAAACGTGATTTTTTACTTCAATACTGATGTACAACTAACGGTACTCGATCTAGAAGGTAATCCTTTCCCAGAAAATTCAATGCCTCTTTCACTACCTGTTGACTTAGACACTACCCTCATATTCAAGGTAGTTTTAGATGAGTCGGCCAAGGAAGAAAACTTCTTTACAGCTGGACCAATCAATGCCACACAAGATGATAAAATTGACTATAAGCTTCATGTACAGGTCAAAGACATTAATAATGAGCGCGCTAATTTTGGAGGAAGAGTAACAGTAAAAAGATTGAATAAGGAAGTGAAGATCGATTCTGATTTAGGGTCTTCAACGATTCCTCTGAAAGTACAGTTCAATACCTATAACGTGCTTTCTCAATTCACCAATTACAGTTTAGACTTGAGTGGTGATGTAGACCTTGGTAGAGACAGGAATTTCAGGTATTACTATCAAACTATTATTTCTAGCAGTAGCCTTGCGGGAACACAATTCTTAGGATCTTACCGATTTGCAGAATATAATTCACCTAAATACACTGTGGCTGTGGGCGACCTCGGAGATAATATGGAGCTCCTGTTAAATGGAACAGGAGCAAAGGCCTCTTACAGGTTCGACAAAGTAGATGTCAGTGGTATTTATGTGACAAGGCCGCAAGCTGGTAATGTCAATAATAACCTCCAAAGCATGGGTGGTACAGTTCGGTTCAAGTCAGGTAAAGGATGGAATGTCGAATCAGATATTGTTTATCAATCCGATGAGTTCAATCAAGTAGATCGTAAACTAGCTACAGCCAAAGGCAACTACAGATTTGGTAATCAAGGTCTAGCTGAATTGAAGGTTGGTTATTCGCAAGAAGACCATACTGGACTTGATACTGCTTTTACGCTTCCGGGAATTGGTATATCTGGAAGGTATACAGGAAGGGTTAAAGACTTGAGCATTAGTGCACAGGTTCGCTATAATACCGCGAATTATTCCTCTCAGTTTAGAGGAACTCAGTCTTACAATTTAAATGCACGCTATCCTTTAAAGAATAACAGCTTTGTTGGTGTTCGTGTCAATATGAATACAAGAGATCCTGAGATCTATTCAAAAGGAATACTTTTTCCAGATAGACTCTATAAAAGGAATACCTATGAGGCCAGGTACGGCTGGAATACACCAGGTGGTAACTTTATCTTCTATCCTAAAGTATTCGATGAAGAGTTCTTGGATGTAAGAACCTTGACCACTGGTGCGGGTGTAACATTCTCGACAAATAAATCATCTGATGTCCGCTTTTTCTCAAGGTTCTATTCAGGCTTTACTAAGGCCAAGGACTATGATATTGACCCGTACTTAGTTAATAGGTGGGAGAATATTCTGAAGTACAAGAACCTCAATCTTTCTGTGCGCTATTATTATGGACCGTATAATATCCTCGATAACCTCAGAATCATCGAAGACCGAATTAATCCTCAGTCTTTTTATATGAGCGCCTTTGCCAACCTGAATTTTGTTGAGGCACGATTGTCTGTTAGGCCAATGCTCACGATGAGCTACGAATCAGTACTGGCTAGATGGCGAATGAATATTGCTCCTCAATTGACTTATTATTCCAAGTCAGGTTTCGAATTCAATATGACCTTGGAGTATTTCAATATCAGTCAAGGAGAGAGTCCGTTAGCGAGTATCAATGATACGGGTACAAATGCATTTAATCCTTTTACTCAAAATAATACCTTCTTACGATTTGGGGTGACAAAGCAATTCAATATCAAAAAGCCTGGTAAGCGATCTCATGAACTTGAAGTGGTTGTGTTCAAAGACATGAACGGAAACAACATGAGAGATAAAGGAGAGGAGCTGGAGAAAAATGTAATAGTTAAAGTGAATGGCGAAGTGCTGATGACAGATGATGAAGGGAATGTCATTTTCAGAGATATGCCAGAAGGTGAGTATGAAATCCAAACTGAAGTGTTAGCGAATACCGAAGGATGGTTTAAGTCTAAAAACATTCGAGTTGACTTGAGAAGTGACCAGGCAGTGTTCATTCCACTCAAGCGTGGAGTACAAATTAATGGAAGCATAATCCTGCAAAAAGCACAGTATTCTTCCTTAGGCGAAAATGGCATGAGCCTCAGCGGAGTTAGGGTAACTGCAATTTCTGAAAGTGGTGAAGAGTTTTCCACCCTTAGTGATCTTAGCGGAAACTTTAGAATTTATGTGCCATTCGGACGGTATACCATCAAGGTAAATGAAAATGCCTTTGATCAGCAGTTTCAATTTGCTCAAAGCTCTTACGACCTAATGGTGAACAACTTGAACGTAAATTATCAGCTCACCTTCTACTTAATAGAAAAGCGCAGACAATTGAATATTAGAAAATTTGACAATAACTAAACAATCATATAATGAGAACTGATCAACTAAATCGAAAACGAATCATTGTCCTAGCAATAGGGCTGATGACGTTCGTTTTTTCTGATGCACTTGCGCAGAAGAAGATCTCCACCTCACCGACACGGCTTAATTATAAGGTTAGCCCTGGAGGTACACAAAGAGGTTTGATTACCGTAACCAACAATTCTGAAATCAGACAAGAGTTTACGGTAGACTTCGGAGACTTTGATGCCACTCGTGCAGGTAAAAGTAAGTTCCTTGAGAAGGGTGTTCTACCCAGATCATGTGCTAACTGGCTCAGCGCTAGTCCAACATTGTTTACACTTGAGCCTGGTGAGAACCAGCAAATAGAAGTGACAATGGATGTGCCGTCAGACTCAGCTGCCTTTATGGCAAGGTGGGCGGTGGCATACATTAGACTGGCAGGTGAGAGGCAAGGTCAGCAAAAGACAGATGATGGACTGATTGTAAACCTAAATCAATCATACCGATTTGGTGTTTACATTTTCCAGACTCCACCTAGTGCTACTTATGCTAAAGGAGAGCTAATTGGTTTCGAGCAGCAGGATGATCACCTGCTTCTTCAACTCAGAAACATCGGAGAGACATTCTTGAAGTGTAACTCTTATGCTGAGTTTACCAATTTGCAAACTGGAGAGACCCAGCGCATTGACTCAAGACAATTTACAGTATTGCCTGCGAGTAACCGTGACGTAGCTTTTGCAATCCCCCGATCAATTCCCCCAGGAAAGTACTCAGTGCTAGGCGTACTTGATTATGGGAACAGGGACCAAGTAGAAGCTGCCGAAATAGAGATTACCATTCCTGAAAGATCAAATCAAAACAAATGATAAACGCTTCTCATATGGCAGATTATTCGGCAAAAAATAAAAAGTCCGAAATAAATATTGAGAATTTTTTCAGGAATATTTGTATATATGAAACTAGCTACATATATTCACATGTCGAAACTTTTAACCTAAACATTATTTACTCATGAAAAAACTAGTAAACATTAAAGCATTAGCCGTAGCGGCATTGCTTTCTATCACGTTCGCTAACACTGCGAATGCTCAGGTTCTTCCTGATGACAACGAATTCGTTTATGTGGCCATGGACCTTCAAGGTGTATTGGACCTAACATTAGCTACAGATCCAAATGTAGAATTCACGTTCAATACTATTCCTAGCTATGTGAACGGTATCATCAAGCCAAATGTGACTGAACTTAAAGTAGAGTCTACTGTTCCTTGGGATTTATTCGTACAAGCTGAGACTGTAAACTGGTCTCAATTACAAGCGTTCTCTAGTGCAGGTACTTCTACTATTCCTTCTACATTGTTAGAAGTAAGAGTTATTGACGGTGCTGGAAACTCTGCTTTGACAGACTTTACAAGCTTAACTGACACAAGATTGGATATCGTAGGTACTGTAGGTGCTGGTGATGGAATTGCTGCAGGTACTTACCTGACTACTCCTGATACTCACTTCTTCAGAGTAGATTACAGAATTATTCCAACTTTGACTGCTCAGTACCAAGCTGGTTTCTATGGCTTGAATGTGATCTACACATTAGCTGAGGATCTATAAAGAAAATTTTATTTACTAAGACGTAGTAAATAAGTTAGTTCGATTTATGTTGATTGGTAAAAGGGGTAGTATTACACTACCTCTTTTTATTTTTTATTACCTTAGCATATGCTGCGAAAAGCAGGGGTCATATTATTTCTTTTCACCGTTTCCAACCTCCCGACTTTCGGCCAGACGTTGGATATCGTCATTACAAAAGGTACTGACCTTAACTTTACATTCAATACCATCAGACAGTATGTCAATGGCGTGATTACACCTAATGCAACTGAATTTCAGGTAACATCTTCTAGTGAGTGGGATCTTTATGTAGGTACGCAAACTATTACACCAGGAGAATGGGATATCATGACTTCTTATTCAAGTGCGGGTGATTCTCAAGTGCCAGTTTCGATCCTTGAAATTAGAGCAGCTAGTCCCGGTGGGACATCCCAACAGACATCATTTTTTCCTCTTCAAGACATATCAAATCCAGTATACCTAATTGGTTCTGCCGCTGATGATGTGTCAGTTTCTTCTGGAGTAGGTGCAAACCAACCGGGAGACCCGAGTAGCAACGCCTTTACACACCGTTTTAGAATAGATTATAAGTTGACTCCGGGGGTAGATTATCAACCGGGAGTTTACGGCCTTACTATAGTATTTACTTTGGCTGAAGACTTATAATACTTTCAGTCATCACTTTGTGGGCTTATATTCGTGCAAATTGTAATGCCCATGTCAATCAATACGCCATTATTAAAAAAGATCTGTGAAATAGCAGGAGCACCCGGTTTTGAAAAACGTGTTCGTGACCTTGTTATTCAAGAAGTTGAACCACTAGTTGATGAGCTCAGCGTAGATAACTTAGGCAATGTGGTGGCCATCAAAAAAGGTGTTAATAACCCAGAGAATAAAAAGGCGATGGTTGCAGCTCACATGGATGAGATAGGGTTTATCGTCACTCATATCGATGATAATGGATTTGTGCGATTCCATACTTTAGGTGGTTTTGACCCGAAAACCCTGACTGCACAACGGGTAATTATTCATGGAAGAGAAGATGTGATCGGTGTGATGGGGAGCAAACCCATACATGTGATGACACCTGAAGAAAGAAATAAGGTTGCTAAGACTTCTGATTACTTTATTGACCTTGGTATGTCAAAAGAGGAGGTCGAAAAATTGATTGCCATTGGTGATCCGATAACGCGTGAGCGTGAGTTGATTGAAATGGGGAACTGTGTAAACTGTAAATCCATCGACAACCGCGTTTCAGTCTTTATTTTGATTGAGATTTTAAAAAAGCTCAAGAATCAGCCCTATGATGTATTTGCGGTATTTACAGTACAAGAAGAAGTCGGTTTGAGAGGCGCGAATGTTTCAGCGCACACCATTAATCCTGATTTCGGTTTTGGTTTGGACACCACAATTGCATTTGACTTACCAGGCGCACAGCCTCATGAAAAAGTGACGAGTTTAGGAGGAGGTGCAGCTATTAAAATTATGGATGCTTCAACCATCTGTGATTATCGCATGGTGGATTACATGAAAAAGTCAGCTGATAAACATAAGATCAAATGGCAACCTGAAATATTAACAGCTGGAGGAACTGATACAGCTGGTGTGCAAAGAATGGGTAAGGATGGTGCAATATCAGGAGCGGTTTCGATACCGACTAGACATTTGCATCAAGTCATTGAGATGGCGGATAAAGATGATATACAAGGGGCTATAGACCTTTTGACAGTATGTCTACAAGAGCTCGATCAATACAATTGGTCGCATTAAATTTTGGCACTAAGTTTTAGGCCCGCATAGGCCAATAGTATACCGAGGACAACGCTTAAAGCGAGATAAATTAAAGCTTGTAAAGGCTTTTCTGCCAACATACCCTGGCCTTGCATGGCAAAAGTTGAAAAGGTTGTGAATCCGCCACAAAAGCCTCCTATTAGCAGTATGCCTGAACTTTCTGATAGATATTTTTCTTGCTCTAAGAAGCCAAAAAATAAGCCAATGAAAAGACAGCCAAGCATATTGACAATGAAAGTACCATAAGGCGAAAATCCTTCTAATTGTCGGTGCAGAGTCTCTTGGATTAAATAGCGAAGTGCACTCCCAATTCCTCCTCCAAGTGCCACTAAAAGTACATTTTTAAGCATTTTCCTTTACCTGTTTTTTCGGTGCTTTACGCTTAATATACTTATAAACTTTATCGTAGTCGCTATTTTCTTGATTGGTCAGTTTAACGTATCCCTTTTTATCAAAGACCAGTTTCAGTTCTTTAAATTCTCCTGCTTTGGTTTGAATAATGGTCTCCTGCCATGCCCCTAAAGATTTAATGGGCTGGCTTGAACGGAAAAGTCTAAAGGGATAATAAACATGAACAATATCATGGCTGATCTTAATGACTTTGTAATTGAAAATGAGTTTATAAAGCAGAATAGAAGTTGAAAGTAGTAGAATGCCTAAGATCACAAATCGCCAAATGGCGGTTTCTCCATCCAAAATGTCGCCCATGAAATAAAAAGAGCCTGCACCAGTCATTAAAGTAGAGACACTGAGAGAGAAAATAGTCTTTCTTTTGGGTTTAGAAGTGATCATAGCTGCGAATTAAGCAATTCCTCACGGTATTTGTCGGCATGAGCAATAATTAGAGGAAAGAATTCCATGAATTCAGTGTTAAAATCTTCATGGTATTTTTTGAGTTCGAGGATCGCTTGATCCATTTTTGAATCAAAGCGCGTTCTTCTCGACATGCCTGTTAAAGACCTTTGTACTCCTCCGAATTCGCAGTAATTGACCAACCAGTTTCCTCTGATCATATAGGGCAGCATATGTTGTGCTTTTTCAGGCAGCAATGCTAAATTCCTTTCTAACAACTGATATTTAGAATTGACAAAATCAACCAAATCTGACTGACTGAAAGTATCGAAGTTCAAGGCAAGGAAATGGTCGTAGAAAACATCGACTATTACTCCCGAGTAATGACGATATTTTTCTTTAAGCCTATCCTTACTTTGTTTTACAATTGGATGTTGGTCTGTAAAGCTATCTATTTCTCTGTGGAGTAGAATTCCAACTTGTATGTTCCTTTCATAAGCACGAAACTGATTTCCTTTGACAAAATCACCCATGAAATTGCCTAGCGCAATTTTATTGTCATTTCCTGAGAGGTATAGATGTGCTAGAAAGTTGATCGCTAAGTGTTTTATTAAAGCTAAGCAATCGGGTCAATTACTTTGGTATTATTTCCTAAAGATATTTCTAATTTTCAGGTAGTCGAGAAAATAAACCATTCGAATTGTGATTGTATCGAAGTTTGGAGCACCCACTGTATTACTTAAGTTTTCTATAAACCCGAGGTTAGCGTTGTTATCATCGGTGCCAATTGATCTTTTCCAGATGACTCTGATCTCACTACCTGGAGAGATTTGCCAATTGTAATCCATATCAATGTTGAAAGTGTTGAAGTTTCTGTCGTGCCTTGGCATTCCTTCATCATCTAGACCTGTATACTCAGAGTCTTTCAAATCACCATTCTCTTGAAGTTCATAGAAGTCGGCATATGATACTCTACTCCAGTAATGTCTAACCCTAAAGGTTAAACCCATTCTATTGGTAAAGATGTATCGTGTGTCAATTGTATTGGTGATGTTCTTTACATCTCTCTGTCCAAAAATGATGTCTTGAAGATCTCCATTATCGTCATATAGTCTTGTCACATAACCGCGTTCTTTATTTCTGAACATCAAGTCGAGTCTGTGGGTCAGTTCAAATCTTGCACCGATTCTGATTCTTTCGGAATGGTTGAACATATGGTCTACTTGGTTCCACTCAGGTCTTGACCAAATTCTATATCGTCCATCAGTTCTGAAATTCTTTCGGCTGTCTGTTCGATAATTGATGCTCGCAGATCTGCTCTCAGGTCTTTTGAAATAATAGCCGCTTACTCTTGGCTCAAAATAATCATATGATGTTCTTGGTGCTACGCTAAAGTCAAGGCTACCAGACCAGAAATTTCTGAATTGACCCCCAATATTTAGGTTCACATTCATGTTGGTGAATGTATTGGGTTCGTAAAGCTCATTGTAGTTGGCATTCAAACGTACCCTCCAGTTATTGAACATGCCTTTGGGTCTAAAAACATTGTAAGAAACACCACCATTGTGTTCCACTTTGTTTGCTCTTCTTAAAAACCCTATGTCATTAATGTCATAAGTATCGCTTTCAACATTACGATTTACATTGAATTGAAAATTACCTCTGGTTTTTGCGAAGCCTAGATTGTACTTATAGCCCGATTTCACTTGTCTTTCCGCATTGTCTCCTTCATAGGAAACCACATTACTGTATCCACCCATTCCTGTAAATCTCCAAGTAAGTGATTTATCGTTCAGTCTTAGGTTGAGTCCAGTGATGTTTGCATCATCTGCCGTGCTTCCACGCATTACCATGGCATTGGTCAAAGTAACAGTGGAGTTATTCTTCATATTTTGATCTAAAACCAGCAAGTTGTAGTTGGTCAGTGGGTCTCCAACGATATTTCTTCTTTCCCCGGTTGCAGTGTCTTCCACAGTAATTTCTGTTTTGTCGGTTATGGCATTGAAGAATCCAATACCTAGTCCCTTACCCGTTCTGCCTGTTATTTTAAAAGCATTTAACAGTTGTGCGGTTTCGGGTACAGCAACGATTTCCTCATCATCTTCAATCTCATCCGAGATATGTCCATAGGTTTGTCCGATTCTCCTGGAATAGAATAGCCCTGCTCTATTAAATAGCTCAACACCTTCGGTAAAGAACTGCCTTTGCTCGTCAAATCGAACTTCAAAGGGAGATAGGTTAAGTACTTGATTGTCTGACCTAACTCCACTAAAGTCTGGAATCAAAGTCATATCAAGTGTAAAGGCATCTGTAATCCCATATTTCAAATCCATACCTGCATTGAATTGAGGGTTTAGCCAGCCATTGTCGGTTGATCTCGACATGACCGTAGAAACATAAGGGTAGAAGAACAGCCTTGTAGGCGTTTTAATTTCTCTTAGGTTCGTTACTTCGCCTGCCTGGTTTAGGTAGCCATTCAGCTCAGGATCAATGCCATTCCAAAATGAGTCTTCGTTTAGGCTATTACTTTTACGCATAAAGTTGATTCCCCAATTTTGGATATCACTTCCTGTAAATCTCAATACCGCATAAGGGATTTTGTATTCAACGATCCAGTAATCGTCATAGATTTTGGTATCGGAAAGCCAAACTGCATTCCAGTCTTCATCGTTTCTCCAGATTCTTTCACTTCCTCCTCCGCTGTAGCGCGTATCGTATTGAACACCTGCAACGGTTACGAATAAGCCCACACCGTTCAGCCCTGCTTTAAACGGATCTATGCTAACACCAAAATAATCTGAATTACCAATATTATCCCTGTTGGTGAGTAAGTTGAAAACTTCGTCTTTCTTTTCGTAAAGTTTTGCAAGGATATAAATGGCCTCGTCATCATAGACCATGCGTACTTCTGTCTTTCTGCCAGACGCAGCTCCAGGATCAGGTCTTAGCTGAACAAAATCACTTAAGATCTGCGCTTCTTGCCAAATAGCCTCATCCATTTGTGCATCAATTGTGATCTTTTCATCCGTTCTTATGGCTTGAAAAGACTTCTTCTCATACTGTGCCCAAGCTTGAGTACAGATGACAAGTTCAAGAATTATGTATGTGAGTTTCGTTTTCAACCTTATCTTATCGCTTCTATCAACACATAAAAATCCCATTTCTTGTTCCAACAGAGAAAATTATTTATCCCAGTTGCCATATGTTGGGACAAGTGGTTACCGCTCGTGTAAGTAGCTGATTTTTAATTGATTATTATCAATGGATAGATCGCCTGTTTGATATACGATTCGTTCTAAAATTAGTTCAAATCACAAATGGAATTTTGACCTGAATTGATTAATCAAAATTATATTTGGTCATGAAAAATTTTAATGACTAACAACTGTACTAACTTGCCTCTCATGGATGTTTATGGTAGCGCATTAAAAGATTTTGCAGAAGAAAAGGAGTCAGCTAAGCTTATGCTCCATACTTCTTACGGAGAGCCTGAAGAGATGCCCATATGGTATTTCTTTAGAGAGTATACCGAGATGCCAGATCTAGAAAAAATGGCACTTTCTGTTTGTGAAGGAAGAGTTCTTGACGTGGGAGCGGGAACCGGTTCGCATGCAATTTGTCTTCAGCAAATGGGATATAATATTACTGCTATTGACACCTCTAATGATGCCGTAAATATCATGAAGGCTTCGAAAGTAAATGACGCTAGAGTTCAAGATTATTTTACACTTCAAAACGAAAAATTTGATACCATTCTGGGATTAATGAATGGGATAGGTTTCGTAGGAAAGCTAAGCGGATTGGAGAATTTTCTTGTACAGGCAGACCGCTTGTTAAATACTGATGGTCAGATCATTATAGACTCAAGTGATATTGCCTATCTATATGAGGATACGGAAAGACCAACCGATCACTATTACGGTGAGGTACAATTCCAATACGAGTATGGCGGACGCAAAGGCGATTGGTTCGACTGGGTCTATATCGACATGGATACTCTTACCGAAAAAGCGTATGAGCTAGGGTGGATTACGTATATCCTGCATAAAGATGATAACGACCAGTACCTCGCACGCTTAGTAAGAAGAACGAATTAGTCCTTTCGTTTTTAGTATATTGACTCTTCAACTTATTAACTATGAAGAGAATATTATTTTTTGCTTTCCAAAGAAAGAAATGACAATACATTCCCGAAGTGCTCTAACTGTTGTTGTATAGCTTCGGGAATTTCCTTCCCATTCATTCTAGCTATTAAAAGTCCGAAAACACCATTGATGCAGACTTGAATAGGATTGGTGATCAACCCTTCAGAAGCTTGGATGTTATCTCTTATCGCAGGTCGAGCGGCATTGAAAATGGTCTGATAATCTTGATTCTTCCCTAGAAGGTCTATACTTAAAGCAGAGAGTTTTTCAATTTCATTTTGGACATAGCTCAAATGACCCTCTTGCTCTAAGCCTTCATTTTGCATGTCTTTAAGCACTGAGTCGTACCAAGCAAGGTTTTTTGCTTTGTCTTCAGGGCTCATTTTTTCTTCAGCAATATTTCCAAATACATGCACTTTGATCTTCTCAATATCGAATTCAAAATTCCTGATGAGCATCTCAGTCTGGTACATGTAAATGATGTACTCTGAAATGTTGCTTTGCTTTTTCTTGTCTGCCAATAACATAGACGCAAAAATAGTAGTTAGGGCTCAAACCAATTGCACCACTTTTTTCTATTTTTGCAGTTCTTTAAGAAGGCATGGAGAGATTACGGAATTTTTGCATCATCGCGCATATTGATCATGGCAAGAGTACACTTGCTGATAGACTGTTACAGCACACTGGTACTGTAGCCGATCGTGATATGCAAGATCAGTTACTGGATGATATGGATCTGGAGCGTGAGCGTGGCATTACCATCAAGTCACACGCCATCCAAATGAATTATAATTACAAGGGTGAGGAGTATACATTGAACCTAATCGATACTCCTGGTCACGTGGATTTTTCTTATGAAGTATCAAGATCAATTGCTGCCTGTGAAGGTGCATTGTTGATCGTTGATGCATCGCAGGGAGTTGAGGCGCAGACCATCTCCAATTTGTACTTGGCGTTAGAGCACGATCTAGAGATTATTCCGGTATTGAATAAAATCGATCTTCCGGGGGCAATGCCTGAAGAAATGACCGATCAGGTTGTTGAGCTTTTGGGTTGTGATCCTGAAGATGTGATCCGCGCGAGTGGCAAAGCTGGAATTGGTATCGATGATATTCTTGAAGCTATCATTGAAAGAGTGCCTGCTCCGAAAGGAGATCCTGAAGCACCACTACAGGCGATGATATTCGATTCTGTCTTCAATTCTTTTAGAGGGATTGAAGTAATATTCCGTGTTTTCAACGGAACAATTAAGAAGGGTGATAAAATTAAATTCGTGAATACGGGCAAAGAATACTTTGCTGATGAAATCGGTATTCTCGGGTTGCAGCAGCACCCTCAACAAGAAATGAGTGCCGGAAATGTAGGTTACCTGATTTCTGGTATTAAGGTGGCTAAAGAAGTTAAAGTTGGGGATACCATTACCCATCAAGCCAATCCTACTCAAGAAACCATTAAGGGTTTTGAGGATGTGAAACCTATGGTTTTTGCGGGTATTTACCCAGTTGAAACTTCAGACTTTGAGGAGTTACGTGCTTCAATGGAGAAGCTTCAATTGAATGATGCTTCGCTTGTTTGGGAACCTGAAACTTCAGCTGCTCTTGGTTTCGGCTTTAGATGTGGGTTCTTAGGAATGCTACACCTTGAGATCGTTCAAGAAAGGTTAGAGCGTGAGTTTGACATGACTGTGATCACTACCGTACCATCGGTACAGTTTCACGCAGTGATGAATGATGGTTCTATCCAACATGTCAATGCACCTTCTGAATTGCCAGAATCGAATATGATGTCGCATTTGGAAGAGCCATTCATTCGAGCACAGATCATCTCAAAGTCTGATTATGTAGGAGCGATTATTGGTCTCTGTATGGAGAAACGTGGTCAGATCATGAATCAGGTGTATTTAACTTCTGATCGAGTTGAGCTTACCTTTGAGATGCCACTGGCAGAGATCGTATTCGATTTCTTTGATAAGTTGAAGACCATTTCTAGAGGATATGCATCTTTGGATTATGAGTTGATCGGATTCAGACAATCGAATTTGGTGAAGCTCGACATTCAATTGAATGGTGATAAAGTAGATGCGCTATCGGCTATTGTTCACAGAGATAAAGCTTACGAATGGGGTAAAAGACTATGTGAGAAATTGCGTGAGCTGATCCCAAGACAAATGTTCGAGATCGCTGTACAAGCTTCGATCGGAACTAAGATTATTGCTCGAGAAACTGTTCGAGCATTACGTAAAAATGTATTGGCCAAGTGTTATGGTGGTGACATCACTCGTAAGCGTAAACTACTAGAAAAGCAGAAAAAAGGTAAAAAGAGAATGCGTCAGGTAGGCTCTGTGGAAATTCCGCAAGAGGCTTTCATGGCTGTTCTTAAACTAGATTAAAATATGAGCTATCAATTACTAGACGGAAAAGCGACAGCCAAGTCTATCAAAGAAGAGCTGGCGGGTAAGGTTGAAGAGATCAAAGCTGCAGGAGGTAAAGTTCCTCATTTGGCAGCTGTTTTGGTCGGTGAGGATGGTGCTAGTAAGACTTATGTCAATGCCAAAGTAAAAGCTTGCGAGGCAATTGGTTTTGGTTCTACCTTAATCCATTTACCAGAGGAAACTTCAGAAGAAGAAGTTTTGGCAACTGTTGATCAGCTCAATAATGACCCTGAGATCGATGGGTTCATTGTGCAGGTACCATTGCCTAAGCAAATTGATGAGCACAAAGTGGTTGAAGCAATTTTACCTGAAAAGGATGTAGATGGATTCCATCCTTCGAACTTGGGTAAGATGCTTTTGGATTTACCAACACTTCTTCCGGCTACACCAAAAGGCATGATGCTTTTGATGGAGCGAAATGGAATTGAGACCTCAGGAAAGAATTGTGTTGTGATTGGTAGAAGTCATACAGTAGGTACTCCTATTTCAGTATTAATGTCAAGAAATGCTAACCCTGGTAATGCAACGGTGACGCTTTGCCATAGCAGAACTAAGGACTTGGCGGAAGTTACTAAGCAAGCAGACATATTGATCGTGGCTATTGGAAGAGAAGGATTTGTGAGTGCTGACATGGTAAAAGAAGGAGCTGTAGTAATCGATGTGGGAATCCACCGAGTTCCTTCTACAGAAACCAAATCTGGTTTCAGATTAAAGGGAGATGTTTTATTTGATGAAGTGGCTCCAAAGTGTTCTTATATCACTCCAGTTCCGGGTGGTGTAGGACCAATGACCATTGCATCATTATTATGGAATACATATTTGGCTAGCCAGAAGCTGGTTTAACAAAACAGCAGTTACAGCCACCTGCTATAAAAAAGTTGATATGACTAAAGAACAAACCAAGCTTCCGATCATGGAAGCTTTTTATACAATTCAAGGAGAAGGCCACTATTCAGGCACTCCGGCTTATTTCATAAGATTGGGAGGTTGCGATGTCGGATGCGTCTGGTGCGATGTGAAAGAATCTTGGGATGCAAGCCAATGGCCCGAGCAATCTGTAGAAGAAATTGTGGAGGCCACGAAATCATATAAAGGCAAGCTGGCCGTTATTACTGGGGGTGAGCCATTGATGTATGATTTGACCGAGTTGACTCAAAAGCTTGAAGAAGCCAATATGCAAGTCAATATTGAAACTTCAGGGGCTCATCCATTGAGTGGTTCTTGGGACTGGATCTGTTTTTCGCCAAAGAAATTCATGAAACCCAGAAACGAGTTTTACCATGTTGCCGATGAACTTAAAGTCGTTATTTATAATAAGAGTGATTTTGCCTGGGCTGAAGAACATGCTGCGAAGGTAAATCCTGATTGCTTACTTTACCTACAGCCAGAATGGGATAAGTCTGACAAAATGCTTCCTCAGATAATTGAGTACGTTAAAGACAACCCTAGGTGGAATATTTCGCTACAAACACATAAGTATATGCAAATCCCCTGATGAGGAAAGAGCTGATTGTTATTTGTATGAGTTTTTTTTCTTTTTGCCTTTTCGGGCAGGAGGAACTGCATTCGCGTAAGAAAAAAGCGATTGCCGATTACAAAGAGGCTAGCGAGCGAGTAATGGTTGGTCAGAATGCAGAAGCAATCACACTACTCCTGTCTGCTATTAAACGAGATGAAAGTTTCGATGAAGCAATACTTTTATTAATGAGCTTGTATTTGGACAATTATGATAAAACGCAAGCACTCAATCTCTATAATAACAGTATTGATGAATTAGAATCAAAGTTTCAATCAAAAGTGAATTTTGATATTGCTAAGTTTTATTGGTCTGCAGGAGACTATGATAACGCACAAAAATATTTTGAAAGAATAGGAAGTGAACACGAGGGCATCAAAAAGGAAGACTATGAGTTGCTCAAAGAATCAATTGTTATTGGAAAAGACTCTATGAGTCAAGAGGCTGAGATAGAGTTTGAGAGTCTTACATCCAAAATGAATGAGTTCGATATGCAGTATTTTCCCTCGATCGATGCAAGTGGTTTGTTAGTTTTTACAGCTCGAGACAAAAGGTGGGGCGGTCATGAGCAGATCATGATGACCAGAGCAAGGGCAGAAGGATGGGGAGAACCCATTCAAATCAGCGAAAGCATCAATTCAAATCAGAATGAAGGCACTGCCTCAATATCTGCAGATGGAAAAACACTGGTGTTTACCGGTTGCAACAGGCAAAATGGTATTGGTAGCTGTGATCTTTTTGTCTCGTATAAAATTGGCGGGATTTGGTCCGAAGCCAAACTCTTGCCTACGACTATCAACACTAGGCATTGGGAATCGCAGCCTTCACTCACCAGCAATGGAAATACTCTTTATTTTGTCAGTACTAGGCCTGGCAAAGGAGGTCAAGACCTTTATACTTCAACTAGAATAGATGGCGAATGGACTCCTGCAATTCCTTTAGATGAATTGAATACGCCTAAAGACGATGCCTCGCCTTTTATCTACCCAGATGATGTCACACTATTTTTTGCCTCAAACGGTAGGCCTGGGCTCGGTAGGTTTGATCTCTACAGAGTTGAGAAAGGCGCTACAGGGTGGACTGCTCCAATGAATTTGGGAGCTCCAATTAATAATGAGCAAGATCAAATCGGGTATTGTATTGGTCTAGATGGTTGGGCTTACTTTTCAACATCTATGACTGATGGTCGAATTAAAATGAAGAGATTTAGGGTTCCTGAAAATTTCGTTCCTGAAATCCGATTGACCACAAGAGTAGTCTATTTAAAAGATTCGATCACCAAGAATGCCATTGATGGTTTAGTAACGATCTCAAATGAAAATGTGGACGAGCAATTAACTCAGGTGGCCATAGGTAGATTTGAAGATCTCAGTAATGGCGTTAAGGTTAAGTATTATGCAAGCGCTACGGGCTATTATAATAAAGTAGTTGAATCTTCTTCAGATACACTTACAATAGAGTTGAGGCCTCTTGAAGTTGATTCGGTACTTGCTGGCCCAATTTACTTCTCAAGTAATGAATGGCAGATACAGGAAAAATATATTAAGGCATTGGATAAGCTTGTCAGTTCGCTCAAAGAATATCCTGAGCTTGTCATCACAATTGAAGGGTACACAGATGTTATAGGGAGTACTGAAGACAATTTAGAACTTTCGAAAAAACGTGTGGAAGAAGTACATTCTTATCTAATCAAAAATGGTGTACCTGAGGAGAATATGAAAAAGGCATTCTTTGGAGAATCTAAATCAGCAAATGTGGCGAGAGTCACTATTGATGAAGATTCAGATCGCAAGGTTCTTATTCGGCTTAAGGGTATAAAGAATTGAATCAAAGTTTGAGCAATTCAGAATTCGTCAGTACTACCGTCAATTATTATTGCTGACCAGCCTATTGGACTGTCTTAATCGAGGATATCAGTTACGTCATCTTGGTTCCTATAGAACGTTTTTTGTGACTCATCAATTTGCCAAATTAGGAAGTCCAAAATTTAGCTTCTAATCCCTCCATTGAAGCTTAGGCCTCTGGAACAATCAAAAGACAACAAAAACGCTTTTTTCTCAGATTTTCGTGTTACGGTAAGGCAGGTGCTAAAAAATATTCGATTTTTTATCCAAAAGGGTGACCAAATATTATTTGGTTTTTGAGTCAATTCAAAATGAAGGGCATTTTTCTAAAATCAAATCCGAGGCTTCTGATTGCAAGAATTTCGAATCTCAGACCCACTTTTTCCAGAAATAAGTGAAAAAGGTGCTCTATTTGGCTGAATGAATAGTTTTCGGGGTGATTGAGAATTTTGGAAAACGATTTAACAATCGTTAACAAATTATTTCCAACCTGATATTAGCAGTGCTTCCTTCATAATTAAGATACCCTTACTCATCCAAACAAAATTTTAAAATCCCTTTTAAAATGATTTAAACGCAGAAAAATGTGTTTTGGACTAAGGGAGGTAGACTATTCAATTGTTTCTTAAATGTTATTGTTAAATGACATTTTAAGGTTATGTTTAGCCTTTCAAACAAATAAACTTTTACTAACTAAAATGAAAACAGTATGAACAGGAATTTACTGACGTGTTTCATGTTGGTGGCTTTCATGTCCGTAAATGTTGCTTTTGCACAGACGAGATCTGTGACAGGTAAAGTGACTGGATCTGACGATGGTTTGCCACTTCCGGGAGTTAATATCCTTATTAAGGGTACGACTCAAGGTGCTGCTACAGATGCAGAGGGTAATTATAATTTACCTGGTGTGTCTGATAATTCAGTACTCGTTTTCCGTTACTTAGGTTACGTTACTCAAGAGATTACAGTAGGTAACCAAAATGTAATCAACATTATTCTTGCTCCTGACGCAGTTGCGCTTGGAGAAGTTGTTGTAACTGCCCAAGGTATTGCTAGAGAGAAAAAATCTCTTGGTTATGCAATTGGACAGGTTGAAAAAGATCTACTAGAATCAAGACCAGAAGCTGAAGTTGGTAGACTTCTAAGAGGTAAGGTTGCTGGTGTAGAGATTTCTTATCCGGGTGGTTTCTTAGGTCAGGCTCCTAATATTCAGATTAGAGGTCTTTCTTCTGCAACTGGTAATAACAACCCTTTGGTGATTGTTGACGGTGTATTCTATGATTTTGCTAGATTCCAAGATCTAGATCCGAATAACATTGAGGATATCAACATTCTTAAAGGTCTTTCTGCTTCGACTCTTTATGGTCAAGAAGGTAGAAACGGTGTAATTGTTGTTACTACTAAGACTGGTTCAAACAATGGTGATGATGGAGACTTCAGCATCAACTTTAACCAGCAGGTAATTATGAACCAGGTATCGAACCTTCCTGATTTCCAAAATACTTATGGACAGGGTGCTGATAACTTCCCTAACGTAACCTTCGTTGGTAACTGGGGTGGTAGATTCTCAGATGACTACATCGTACCTGGTCACTATGCGACTGGTCGTGTACCTGGTTTGGATCAAGTATTCCCTGAATTACAAGGAGACGTACCATACCAAGCATTCCCTAACAACGTGAATGACTTCTTCCAGGATAACTATGGTTCTAACACAAGTTTGAACGCTAATGGAACTATTGGTAAAACATCAATTGGTTTCAGTACTGCTTATGTAGACCAAACTGGTTATATCGAAGAGAACTCTTTAAGAAGATTCAACTTCGCTGCAAGTGTAAACACGCAGTTAGCTGATAAACTTAGACTATCTACAAACTTCAGTTATTCTGAAAACGATAGAAGAAGTCCTACTTTCAACTTCTTTGATAGACTATTGTATCTTCCAAGAAACTTAGATATCCAAGGTTTACCTTATCAGAACCCTAATGATGGTTCAAGTGTATTCTACCGTCCGGATCTTGAGAATCCATTATGGCAATTAGATAACACTGAGGATAAAAGAGTTAGACAAGGTTTCTTAGGTAAAGCTCAGCTTACTTATGACCTTACTGACCAAGTAAGTCTTTCTTATAGATTCGGTATCGATACTTATACTGATCAAAACAGATTCACTAGAAACAAAGGTGGTCTTGTAAACCAAGGTATTGGTGGAATGAGCAACACGTTCTCTAAGAGAACTAACTTCGACCACAACTTCCTTGTACAAGGTAATAGCATCAAAATTGGTAGCGACATCGAGTTGAATGCTCAGATTGGTTTCAACATGAGAAGTTTCAATACTGAGTCATTCGGTATTAACTCAACTGGACAAGTTGTATACGGATTCTTCAGACACGGTAACTTCACTGATCACCAGCCAACTGGTAATGTTGACAGAAGAATTAACGTTCTAGGTCTTTATGGACAGGCTGAATTCGGTTACAAAGACTACTTATATATGACATTGAGTGGTAGAAATGACTGGGGTTCTCAAGTTGAAGAGGCTAACAGATCTTTATTCTATCCATCTGCTTCAGTTTCATTCATTCCAACAGAAGTTTGGGACGAGTTGAAATCAAGCACATTAAACTCTTTAAGAGTTAGATTTGGTTATGGTACTTCTGCTGGTTACCCAAATCCATTCCTGACAAGACCTACTCTAAGTGCTAATGCTCAGGCATTCGTTACTCCTGGTGGTGCTAATGTTTCAACGAATGGGATTTCGACTTTCCAGCCGAATCCAAACTTGAAGCCAGAGCAATTGAAAGAATTCGAGGCAGGTGTTAACGCTAAATTGTTTGATTACAAAGTTGACCTTGACTTGAGTATCTATAAGAGAATCAGTGAGGACCAAGTTTTAGGTAGAACTCTTCCTAACTCTACTGGTTTTACAAACACTGTAATTAACGCAGGTAGAATTGATACTAAAGGTTTAGAAGCTGCTATTACTGTTTATCCAATTAGAAGAAATGACTTCGAGTGGAGAATCATTAATAACTTCACAACTTACGAAACTACAGTAATCGATCTTCCAGAAGAATTCATTAACCTAGCAAATGGTTTGAACTACGCTATCGAAGGCGAGCCTCTAAGTGTATTCAGACTTGACTATGTTGTAAGAGATGACAATGGAAATGCATTGATCAACCCAGAGGATGGTACTATCATCAGTTCTGACGAAGCTGGTCTTCAAGACAGAGTTGTTGGTGATCCAAACCCTGATTTCCAATACACTATGATCAACGGTTTCTCTTACAAGAATTGGAATCTTTCAGTACAAATTGATTACACTCACGGTGGTGATGTTTACTCAACTACTGCATCTAACTTGCTTAGAAGAGGTGTAACAAAAGATACTGAGGATAGAGAAGGTTCTTACATCATCCCAGGTGTTTTAGGTAACCCTAACACTGGTGAAGTGATCTTAGATGAGAATGGTAATGCTATTCCTAACACTATCCAGCTTGGTGCTAATGATCTTTTCTTCTTGAACACTATCGATGTTAGCGAAAACTTAGTTTTCGATGCGACTAGATTAAGAATTAGAGAAATTAATCTTAGCTACAGCTTGCCTCAGAGCCTTCTTAACAAGACTCCATTTAGAGGTGCTAGCTTCTCATTCAACGTTCAAAACTTATGGTTCAAGGCGTTCAACTTCCCTGAGCACATGAATTTTGACCCTGAAGTAAGTTCTAATAACCCTAACGGTAGAGGTTTCGATACTCAGTCTGACCCTACTATGAGACAGTTCTCATTAGGATTAAACCTTACACTTTAAACTAGAACGAGATGATTTTAAAGTCATATAAAACTTTTTTATTAGCTCTTGCGGTACTTATAGTAAGTGCATGTGAGACATTTGATATGGACCTTCAGGACAACCCTGATGCGTTGACTCTAGAATCTGCCGATGTAGATTTATTATTCAACAGCATTCAGTTCTCGTTCAGAAACCAAATGAACGGTTTAGGATTCTTGACTGATCAGTCTATGAGATTAGTAAACCAATTCGGTACGTATACACCAGGCCAGGCAGCAATGAATGGTACTTGGGGTAACGTTTACACAACAGGTACAAACATTACTGGTCTTGAAGTATTTGCTGAAAGAGATGGATTTACTTTCCACCTAGGTGCAGCACAAGTAATGCAAGCAACTATGTACTTGAACATTGTTGACTTCATCGGTACTGCTGTATTCTCTGAGGCTAACAATCCAATTGATTTCCCTAATCCAGGTTTGGATGATGGTGCTTCAATTTACGCTGGACTCACTGCGTTGTTGGACGAAGGTATTGCTAACCTACAAGGTGGCGGTAGAGCTCCTCTTCAGGATTTCTTCTTCGCAGGAGATGCTGACAACTGGGTTAAGTATGCAAATACTGTGAAACTTAGAATGGCAGTTCAAACTAGATTGATTGATGCTGGTGGTGCTACATCTACTATCAACAGCCTTGTAGCTGGTGGTAACTTGATCGATGAAACTTCAGAAGATCTAGTGTTCAGATATGGTACTAACGGACCTCCAGTTGAAAGTAGACACCCATTATTTACGGGCAACTATATCAACGGTGCAGGTGGATACCAGAGTAATGGATTGATTTCGTACATGAAGGATTCTTCTGCTGCGCCAGATCCAAGATTGAGATACTACTTCTACAGACAAACTGATAGAGACCTAGTGAATACAAATCCAGATTTGGTTCCTTGTTTAAATTCTCCTCAGTATGACTTCTGTTATGTTGGTGACTTGTACTTCGGTAGAGATCACGCTGACAACGAAGGTATCCCTGGTGACCAGAACCTAAGAACTACTTATGGTGCTTACCCTGCTGGTGGTGCTTATGATAATGATCAGTTTGTAGCTGCAACTGCTTCAGGCGCTTCAGGTGCTGGTGCTTATGCTCCACTTCACCTTTCTGCTTGGACGCACTTCATGTTGGCTGAAGCTGCTTTGACTCTAGGAACTACAGGTACTGCTACTACTTATTTAGAAACTGGTATTAGAAACCATATGGCAAACGTTGCTGCATTCAACCCAGGTGGTATGACTGCTACGCAAGTTGACGATTATGTTGCTGAGGTATTGACTGACTATGCTGCTGCTGATGCAGCGGGTCAATTGGACATCATCATTAGAGAGTGGTATTTAGCATCATTCACTACTGGTTTGTTGCCTTACAACAACTTTAGAAGAACAGGATACCCTTCAATGCTACAACAGCCGGTTATTAACGCAGGTGCTTTTGTAAGAAGTTACTTCTTGCCTGAGTCTGAGTTGAACTCAAATACTAATGAGGACTTCTCTGAGCAAAAGGCAATTACTGATGCTGTATTCTGGGATAATAACGGTGACATCATTTACTAATTGATTATTAGAAATATGAAAAAGAATATATTAATAACAGCTTTATTAGCACTTGTATTTGCAGTAGGGTGTACTGACGAGGACAAGTTCAATAATGAGGTTTTCTTTGAACTAGAAAGAGGTGGTTTCGTAAGATTTACGGAAGCTGTTAATCCTCTTATCGGAGCTGAAACACCAGATACTTGGTCTTATAACTCAAATATCTTCGATCCGAATAATAACTTAAGCGAGTACAATCTGTACATCGTAGCTGGTGGTGACACTAGTTTGGTTAAAACGGTAACGGACTTTGGTGGTTCTGAAGGAGTGCCTATTGGTATTACTTCTGACGAAGTTGCTGCTGCTATGGGAGTTACTACTGGAGACTTTGTTTTCGGTCAGAGCTTTAACTTCTACGGTACTGCAACTAGAAATGACGGTGTAGTATTTACTCCTCAACCACTAGTAGCTGACTTTGACAACAATGTATTCTCTGGTAATACACAAGAGAACATTGTAGATGAGCCTGGTTACTTTGATGCAATGACTTTTGTATTGACACTAGCATGTCCTACAGAACCAGATGCTGCAAATTATCCTGGAACTTATGTGGTTACATCTAACAACGGATGGTTTGACGCTGGTCAGACAGTAACAGTGGTTGCTGGTCCTGATGATGGACAAATCACAATCCAAGGTTTGGATGCGAATACTGCTAACAATGTGGGTACTGGTGATTTCACAATTACAATCGAACCTGATCAAACAGTTTCTTATGGACCGCAGTCTGGTACTTGGTCTAACCCAACTTTTGGTCCGATTACGTTCTTTGATGGTGGTGCTGGTAACTTTACTTTCGAGTGTGCGAATAATTCAATTATTCTTGTTCACGAAGTAACTGTTGCTGCTGGTTCTTTCGGTAACCGTACTACTACTCTTGAGAGACAATAATTTTAATTAATTTTAAGAAAAAAAGGGCTTGCCATTGGCAGCCCTTTTTTAGTTTTGTAATAACTAATACCTTTTCTAAATGTTTAGAAGGCTCTACTACTTTTTGATTTTAATTTTCCTTGCAACCAATCTCTTTGGTCAGGGATTTCTTGATTATACAGATTATGGAGATTTAGGCAAGTCCACTGCAACTCAAGGCGTTGCTGTTGCAGATTACGATAATGACGGTGATCTGGATATGTTTTTTTCTGCTTATGAAGTCTATGATAAAAATGACCCTTCTACTTGGTCGCGTCTGTATCAAAATGATGGTAGAGGTAAGTTCATAGATGTTACTGTCGCAGCTGGTTTAGGCAATCAAAATACAAATGATGTAAAGTACAATGGCCTTGTTGGTAGTGCTTCAGGTGTTTCATGGGGTGACTTTAACAGTGATGGTTTCATAGACCTATTTCTTGGTATAGATGGGAATGATTACCTCTATAAAAACAACGGTGATGGTACTTTCGATGATGTGACAACACCTGCTGGATTGGCAGGTTGCGTAGAATGTTATGGTAGTTCTGGCGTTTGGTGGGATTTTGATTTTGATGGAGACTTAGATCTTTATGTAACCGACTTTAGATCAAACAATAGGTATTATGAAAATAATGGTGACGAGACATTCACTGAAAAAGCCCAAGAGCTGGGGATCGATGATCCGGAAGAAAGCTGGGCAGCTATGCCTATAGACTTTGATTATGACGGTGATTGGGATATTTATGTATCGAATGATGGTACACCGAATAGTTTATTCCGTAATGATGGACAACAATTTGTAAATATTGCGCCAGACCTAGGTATGGATGATCCTGGAAATGGCATGGGTATAGGGCTAATTGATTACAATAATGATCATTTATATGACCTATATGTAACTAATATACACTACAATCAACCTAACCCATTTTATGTGGGTAAGCGTAAAGAGACTAATTCAGAGCAAGAGTTTCCATTTGAATACCCAAACAAGGCGGAAGCTCTTGGAATTGAAAATACAGAATGGGGATGGGATATAGCATTTTTTGATGCTGATCATGACCTCGATAATGATCTTGCAGTAGCAACTTTTGGTCAGAATGATTTTAATTATTTTTTCGTCAATAGACTAGAATCAGGTAGAGATGAATTCGCTGATCATTCTGCACGTTCTGGTGTGTACAAAGAAGGAGGTGCATTTGGTCTTGAATCATTTGATTTTGATTCAGACGGAGATATAGATTTACTCTTCAGTAATAGAAATAAGGCACCAATTCTTCTGCAAAACAATACCATCAGAGACGGTCATGGCAAGAATTGGATACAAATATATTTTAGAGGTACTGAGTCAAATATTAATGGGTTTGGCACCGAAGTATTTTTAACTGTAGGGGGAGTAGAATATAGAAAACTTTACCATGGTGTGGGTGTAGCACGTCAAAGCTTTAAACCAATGCATTTTGGTTTAGACAATTTTGATAAAGTTGAAAACATAAAGGTAGTTTGGCCGAACGGGACAGTAGATATCTTTGAGGATTTAGATGTGAATCTACTATACACGATCACCGAAGGAGAGACCATTGAGTCCACGGAATTAGTTCCAGTGCTCTCAAATGTAAACTATGAGTTCGATCTTTCGCATACCATTGCCAGAACTTGGAATGAAGAACTATTGCATGCGATAAGAAATGACTTCGCTAGACCTACTGTTCATGCAAGAAACCTTTTCCATACATCGGTCGCCATGTACGATGCATACGCGGTTTTCAGTAATAATCTTTCTACTTATTTATTAGGCAATGAGAAGAATAATGTGACCTGCGATTTTGATGAAAGCATTGTTTGGTCAAGAAATGATGAAGACATACAAGCAGCAATTAGTTATGCCGCTTATCGAGTCATTTCTAATCGCTTTGCCAATTCACCTGGCGCTGTAGACGTACTTAATAGAATTGAAGCTTTGATGGAGGAATTGGGTTATGATCCCGATTTTGACCTAGAAGATTACAGTAGTAATGATGCGCGAGCACTCGGAAACTACATTGCTGGATGTGTCATTAATTACGGATATGAAGACGGTTCCAATCAGGTGGACGACTACTCTAACCAATTCTATGAGCCTGTTAACGATCCTTTGGTAATGGATGGTCCAGGTAACCCGCGACTTACCAACCCAAATAACTGGCAACCATTGACCTTAGATGTATTCATTGACCAATCAGGAAATGTTGTGAGTGAAACAACACCTGGGTTTTTGAGTCCTGAGTGGGGCAATGTATATCCATTCTCATTAGATGATACGGATATAGATGAGTACACCAAAGGTGATGATACCTATAGAGTCTACGTAGATCCTAGTACCCCTCCTAAAATTGATGGCCCCCTATCCGATGAGTACAAATGGGGGTTTGAACTAGTTTCTATATGGTCAAGTCATTTAGGTGACGATGGTGTAGAATGGGATATTTCTCCCGGTGCACTAGGTAATATTGACATTCGAACCTTCCCTGAAGACTATACAGAGTATAGCAGTTTTTATGATACTTATGATGGGGGAGATCCAAGTGTAGGTCACGATGTGAACCCTTTCACTGGTGAGCCTTACGAAGCGAATGTTGTGCCAAGGTCAGATTATGCAAGAGTTCTTGCAGAATTCTGGGCAGACGGACCAGATTCAGAGACACCACCAGGACACTGGTTCACTATATTGAATTATGTGTCTGACCACGAGCAACTTGAAAAAAGACTAGAAGGGCAAGGCCGGATCTTATCAGACCTCGAGTGGGATATAATTACCTATTTTACCCTAGGTGGAACAATGCACGATGTCGCTGTTTCAGCATGGAGTATAAAAGGTTACTACGACTACATTAGACCAGTTTCTGCAATTCGATATATGGCAGACAAAGGTCAAAGCTCTGATCCAAACGAGATGTCTTACCACGAGCACGGCATTACATTACATGATGGATATATAGAGCTGATCAAAGAGGGAGATGCACTTGCCGGTACCAATAACGAGCATGTAGGCAAAATAAAATTACTGGCTTGGAAAGGGCCTGATTATATTGATGACCCTGATGTTGATGATGCAGGTGTTGATTGGATACTTGCTGAAAATTGGTGGCCATACCAAAGACCGTCATTTGTTACACCTCCATTCGCAGGTTTCGTTTCAGGACATTCAACCTTTTCAAGAGCAGCGGCTGAAGTAATGACACGTCTTACAGGTGATGAGTTCTTTCCTGGCGGAATGGGAGAGTTCGTTGCTGAAAAGGATGAGTTCTTAGTATTTGAAGAAGGTCCGAGTGTAGATGTTGTATTACAATGGGCCACATATAGAGATGCCTCTGATCAAACTAGTCTTTCCAGAATTTGGGGAGGAATTCACCCACCTGCAGATGACATACCTGGAAGGTTAATTGGAGAGTATATTGGTAATAAAGCTTTTGAACACGCTCTATCTTACTTTGAGAACATTGTTACTTCAATTGAAGAAGAAGTGGTTGAGGAAACAAAATTCAATGTATTGGTCTATCCAAATCCTGTGGATTCAGATCAAAACCTTATTCTTAAGTTTAAGGGGACTAGTTTTGAGCCAACAATTACTATTCGCTTAATGAGCGCTAATGGTGCCGAATTGCAAAACAGACAGGTAAAGGGGGCTAAGCATAATGACGAAGTGAGTTTGTTGACTTCTCAGCTTAGATCAGGTGTTTATCTATTAGAAATTTCTAATAGAGAAGAGAGAGTAATAAAAAGGGTTATTATTAAATAACCCTTCATAAGTTCTTACTTAGTTGGCTGATTTGGTCGTAATTAAGATCACTCCTCCACGGCCTTCTTGTCCATATCTATTTGTGGCAGACAATCCAGTGAGTGCTCTTACGGATTTAATATTGTCAGGCGCCACAGCACCGTTGGCTTGTGCATAGCTTGTGCCAACAATTACCCCGTCAATAACGAATAATGGCTGAACATTAGCTATTCCTCCGCCTCCACCTCCACGCAATATGATGTTCGGGTTTGAGTTTGTTCCACCTACTTGTATACCTGGAACAGAACGTAGCACTTGAACTAGAGAAGTGTATTGTGAGTAATCCTTTTCTTTGTTATTTGTACTTGCGGTTGACCCCTGGCCACTTGATGCACAAGAAAATGCAAAAAGAGCCAATACCAAGAAAAGCGCTAAAGGAGTTAGTTTTTTCATAGTTGATATAGTTTAGTATAGATTAAAGCAATAACGGTGCTAATCTGTTTTAGAAACAGGCTTTTTTAATAAAATTTCGAATTTGATAGATAGTTAATCACGTAATCATTCACACCTTCTTCTAGGCTTTTGAATTCTTGGTCGAACCCAATCGATTTCAGTTTAGCCATATTGGCTTCTGTAAAGTATTGATATTTATCTCTTATGTCTGCCGGAGTATCAATGAAAGAAATGGACTCTTCTTTGTCCATCGCTTTAAATGTTGCTTTCACTAGGTCTAAAAATGTCCTTGCCTTACCAGAGCCTAGATTATAGATCGCTGAGTTTTTTCTATGATTCATTAAAAAATAACATACGTCCACAACATCTTTCACATAAACGAAATCACGCATTTGTTCGCCATCCTTGAAATCAGGGTTATGCGACCTGAAGAGTTTCATGTGATCGGTTTTACTGATTTGATTGAATGCATGCATGATCACAGATGCCATTCTACCCTTGTGGTATTCATTTGGTCCGTACACATTAAAGAACTTCAAGCCAGCCCAAAAGAGTGGTGTATCTTTTTGTGCCAATACCCATTTGTCAAATTCATTCTTTGACTCTCCATAAGGGTTTAATGGTTGTAGTTTTGAGATTACATCGTGATTGTCATCGTAGCCTAGCTCTCCTAAGCCATAAGTTGCAGCGGAAGAAGCATAAACCAATGGGATCTGGTAATCAATACACTTTTGCCAGACTGTCTTACTATAGGAAGTATTTAACTCATCAAGAAGTCCATAGTCAAACTCAGCTGTATCAGTCCTCGCACCTAAGTGAAAAATGAACTCCACTTTATCCTTCTTTTCATCCAACCAATCGAAGAACTCATTTCTATCAACGTGCTCTTTTATTTGCTTTCCTATGAGGTTTTTGTTCTTTTCTTCATTGTTAAATAAATCAACAACTACTATGTCATTGAATCCTTCTTTGTTGAGTTTGCTTACTAAACAACTCCCAATAAAACCTGCTGCTCCAGTTACTACAATCATGACTATTTAATTGATGACCAAAGTTAAAGAATTAGCCATTATATTTGCAGCCAAATTGTTGAGAGATGGTTTACGTCAGTCGCAAGGAACATTTTAATGCAGCACACAAGTTGTATAATCCGAATTGGTCGGAAGAGAAGAACGTAGAGGTATTCGGGCCTTGTGCTAATGTCAATTGGCATGGTCATAATTTTGAGTTAATCACAACTGTGAAAGGTGACCCAGATCCTGAAACTGGCTTCGTTATTGACCTCAAAGAGCTATCCACTCTAATAAGGAGGGAGATTATAGATAAGGTCGACCATAAAAACTTAAACCTTGATGTAGATTTCATGGAAGGTAAAATGGCCAGCTGCGAAATCTTGGTTATGGAATTCTGGAAAATTCTAGCACCAAAAATCAAAGGGATTAGTGATACAGGAGAACTCCACTCTCTCAAGCTTTACGAAACACCAAGAAATTTTGTAGAGTACTTTGGTTAATTGCCATTTTCAAAAGGCAGGAAATAAGTCAACTTCTCAGTTAAGCTACTTTCAGTTTTTTGAACTTCGATTTCTCAAATTTTTCTTGAGCGTAGGCTTTATCAATAATTAATTCATTGATATTGGCATCTGAAGGAAGCTCGAACATGGCGTCAGTCATAATGGCCTCACAAATGGATCTTAATCCTCTAGCTCCAAGTTTGAATTCCATAGCCTTTTCCACTATGTATTCAAGAGCCTCTTCTTGAAATTCTAATTTAATATCTTCCATGTCGAAGAGTTTCGCATACTGCTTGGTCAATGCGTTCTTCGGTTTGGTCAAAATACTTTTTAAGATGTCAACATTCAGCGGGTTCAAATGAGTCACAACAGGAAGTCGACCAATCAACTCTGGTATCAGGCCGAAATTTTTCAAATCTTGAGCATTTACATACTGATGTAAATTGTCTCTGTCGATTTCCTCTAGAGATTCCTTTTTAGAAGCAAAACCAAGTGGCTGGGTGTTTAACCTGCTTGCAATATTTCTTGCAATACCATCAAAGGCACCACCACAAATAAATAGTATATTCTTTGTATCGACCGCGATCATCTTTTGGTCAGGGTGTTTTCTTCCACCTTGTGGTGGAACGTTGACAGCAGTTCCTTCCAAAAGTTTTAGTAATGCTTGCTGAACGCCCTCACCTGATACATCTCTTGTGATAGATGGGTTATCAGATTTACGAGCGATCTTATCAATCTCATCAATGTAAATAATACCTCTTTCGGCAGACTCAACATCGTAATTAGCAGATTGAAGAAGCCTCGTCAAAATACTTTCTACGTCTTCTCCAACATAGCCTGCTTCTGTAAGCACAGTGGCGTCTGCAATACAGAAAGGTACCTGGAGTATTTTCGCCAATGTTCTGGCTATATAGGTCTTACCCGTACCAGTTTCCCCAACCATGATGATATTGGACTTTTCAATCACAATATCATCATCGTCAGCTTTTTGGATCAGGCGTTTATAATGATTATAAACCGCCACAGAGATTACCTTCTTAGCTTCATCTTGCCCAACCACGTACTGATCGAGATATTTTTTCATCTCGATGGGCTTGATAAGGTTGAATTTAGGAGCGTCTTCAGAAGTTTTAGTTTTTAATTCTTCTGAAAGGATCTGGTTGGCCTGTGTAATACAATGATTACAGATGTGGGCATGAATGCCCGATATCATCAGATCAACGTCCTTTTTATTTCTCCCGCAAAATGAACAGGTTACCTCTGCCATGATTGTTATTTTCTAATCAAAACCTCATCAATGAGGCCATATTCTTTAGCTTCCGCAGCTCTCATCCAATAATCTCTATCAGAATCTTTTTCAATCTTCTCATAGCTTTGGCCTGAATGCTTAGAAAGAATTTCATAAAGGTCTTTCTTAACCTCTAAAGTCTGCTTCAATGAAATTTCCATGTCTGAAGCTTGACCTTGCATTCCACTCATCGGTTGGTGGATCATAATTCTAGAATGCTGTAATGCAGAACGTTTATTTTCAGCACCTCCAGCAAGTAGAACCGCACCCATAGAAGCCGCTAGTCCTGTACAGATCGTTGCCACATCTGGCTTTACGAAATGCATCGTATCATACATGCCCAAACCGGCATAAACTGAACCTCCTGGACTGTTGATGTACATGATAATATCTCTATTAGGGTCAACCGACTCTAAGAATAACAGCTGAGCTGTAATGATATTGGCGATGTTGTCATCAACCTGCATACCTAAGAAGATGATCCTGTCCATGATCAATCGTGAGAAAACGTCAATCTCTGCAAAACGAGTTGGTCTTTCCTCAATTACTGAACGTGTCATGTTCTCAATATGCGATGCATATTTATCAATAGAAGTTCCACTCACACCTTGGTTGTGAATAGCATACTTTCTGAATTCGTCTTTATTTATCATTCAATTATCACTAATTAAGCCTAACAAAATTAAAAAAAAAGCCCTTCAAGCAAAGGACTTCTTCTCAACATATCGTATCAGTGATTAGTTCTGAACAATGTCTTTGAATTTATCTAAGCTCACTTTTTTATTGGTGATGCTGATTTTCTCTTTGATGAATTCAGTGACTTTTTCTCCCTGAACTTGCTCAGCCATTTTCATGTAGTTCTGACCATTTTCACCTTGAAGATAGTTGTCAACAAAGGCATCCATTTGATCAGCGAATTGTCCCATTCCTGAGCCCATAAACTGAGCTTCGATCATTTGCTGAGTAGCAGCTTTGATGTCTTCGTGCTCTGGCTTGATTTCATTCTCCTTTGCCACTTGGCTCGAGATCAAATTCCACCTGAGTTGATCAGCGTAAATGCTATATTCATTTTCGATATCTGCATCTGTTACTTTCCCTTCGCCAGTAAGCTTCAACCACTCTTTTAAGAACTCATCTGGAAGAGCAATAGAGGTCTTCTCGATTAAAGTGTCTTGGATGGTTTTACTCAAGAAGGCTTGAGTCTCTCTGCTATAGTTTTCAGAAACAGTATCCTTAATTTTCTCGATGAAAGCTTCTTCACTATCTACGGTATTTGGCCCGAATGTCTTATCGAACAATTCTTGGTTCAATTCAGCAAGCTCTCTTCTGTTTACATTCTTAACTTCAAATACGAAGTTCATGTCCATGTCAGCAATTTCGTCAGCTGTTTTACCTAGTTGAGCTGCTCTCTTGGCTTCGTCTTTGAATAGTTTTGTAAGGTCAACTTTGATCTCAGCACCTTTTGACTTCCCAACGAATTTTTTTGCATTCGTCTTAGTCATGTCATTGAGGTCGATAGTTGTATCGTGCGAGAAGTCATCCTGCTTGAAGGTTCCGAATAGAATGTCACCTTCTTCACTTTTCTCAGGATTAGACATTGAACCAAATTGAGTCCTTACATTTTCTAAAGTCTCATCAATGACACTCTGATCAACTTCGATTTCGTAAGCATTGACTTTTACCTTTTTATCAAGCTTAACTTCAAAATCATCTACAAGACCAACATTGTATTCAAACTCAAAGTCATTCTGGTTGTCCCAGTCTACACCGTCAATCTCTTCTTGATTAGGGATAGGCTCTCCTAAAATCTTAAGTTCATTGTCTCTTATGTAATCTTGAATAGCATGACCTACAATATGATTGATTTCTTCAACCAAAATTGATTTGCCGTACATCTTCTTGATTACGCCTTGTGGAACTTTACCTGGACGAAAGCCTTTGATCTGTACTTTCTTGCTGTAATCCTTGATTTTTTCGTCCACCTTCGATTGATAATCAGCTTCGTTTAGTTTAACTTTAATTGAAGCGACATTCGAATCTTTTTTGTCTAACGTGATATCCACTTTTAACTCTTTTTATGTTGACAATAAATAAAAACCCTCAAATCTTGCGACTGAGGGTTCGTATTGTGCGGATGGAGGGACTCGAACCCCCATGCCCGGAGGCGCTAGATCCTAAGTCTAGTGCGTCTACCAATTTCGCCACATCCGCATATGTGTTTGAAAATGGACTGCAAATGTAAGAGATTAATATTTTAATACAACAACATTCTCAGTAAAAAAATTACAGCCCTTGAATTAATTTCTATCTAATTTTACACAATGATCGCAGTTGACTTAGAAGAGGAAAGAAAAGAGATAATTAGAAGGTATAGAAGGCTCCTGCGAAAGGCCAAACCTTTCTTAAAAGATGATGATGCCAAGATCATTAAAAAGGCATTTAATACTTCAGTTGAGGCTCACAAGGAGATGCGAAGAAAATCGGGTGAGCCTTATATCTATCATCCTCTTGCTGTTGCAGAAATTTGTGTTGAGGAAATTGGGCTCGGTACAACGTCCATTGTGGCTGCCCTTTTACATGATGTCGTTGAAGACACGGAAATAGAGCTGGATGAGATCAAAGAAGATTTCGGTCCTAAGGTCTCTAGAATCATTGATGGGCTAACCAAGATATCTGGGGTTTTTGATCATGGCTCCTCTCAACAAGCAGAGAATTTCAGGAAAATGTTGCTGACTTTGTCGGATGATGTCCGAGTGATTTTGGTAAAACTTGCTGATAGACTTCACAATATGAGAACCCTCGGTAGCATGCCAAGGCATAAGCAGCTTAAGATTATATCTGAGACAATATACTTGTATGCTCCGCTTGCGCACCGTTTAGGTCTCTATGCAATTAAATCTGAATTGGAGGATTTATGGTTGAAATATTCTGAACCTGAGATATATAATCAAATCGTAGCGAAAATAGCTGAAAGCAAAGCTTCAAGAACTCGCTTTATTAGGAGCTTCATGAGTCCAATTTTAGATGAGTTGAATCATACAGGACTTAAGTTTGAAGTCAAAGGAAGGCCTAAGTCCATTCATTCTATATGGAACAAGATGAAAAAGCAAGACATCCCATTTGAGGAAGTTTTCGATCTTTTTGCGGTTCGTATCATTATAGACACTGAATTTGAACATGAAAAAGCGGCTTGCTGGCAAGTCTATTCTATAGTCACTGATTTCTATACTCCAAACCCAGATAGGCTTAGAGACTGGGTAAGTACACCAAAGGCCAATGGTTATGAATCACTTCATACTACGGTGATGAGTCGAAAGGGTAAGTGGGTAGAGGTGCAAATCAGAACCAAGCGTATGAATGATATCGCTGAGAAAGGATACGCTGCACATTGGAAGTACAAACATGGCATGTCTCAAGCGCACGAATCGGGCCTTGAAATGTGGATAGAAAAAGTCCGAGATGTGCTTGAACAGAATGATACCAACGCAATAGAGTTTGTTGATGATTTCAGGTCGAATTTATTTAATGAAGAGGTTTTTGTATTTACTCCAAAAGGGGAATTGAAAATTCTACCTGCCGGAGCTACAGCATTAGACTTTGCTTTTGACATACATACAGAAGTCGGTGCTAAATGTCTTGGAGCTAAAGTCAATAACAAGCTCGTTCCTTTGAATCATAAACTTCATAACGGAGATCAAATTGAGATACTTACATCTTCAAAACAGAAACCGAATGAAGACTGGTTAAAGTTTGTGGTTACCTCAAAAGCCAAGTCGAAGATTAAAGACACACTTAAAGAGGCTAAGAAATTGGCGGCTGCAGATGGCAAGGAAATAATTCAGCGAAAACTGAAGCAAATGAAGGTGCCTTTTGATAGTGATGTGGTTAATCAACTCAGGGCATTTTTTGAAGAAAAGACCATAACAGATTTTTATTATAAAGTAGGGAAGGGGATCATTGACCCTACTGAAATCAAGAAGTACAAAGACTTTAAAACTGAGAAGAATAAGACGAAGAAAGTAAAGAGTAATCGATCAACTTATTCAGATGACATCAAAAAGGTTGAAGACAATGGGCAAGATATTCTCCTGATTGGAGAAAATATGGATGTCATAGATTACAAATTTGCTAAATGTTGTCACCCAATTCCTGGAGATGACGTCTTTGGATTTGTTACTATAAATGAAGGTATCAAAATACACAGGACAACCTGTCCAAATGCTCCTGAGCTCCTTTCTAACCACGGCAATAGAATTGTCAAAGCTAAATGGCTTTCAAAGCAACAAAGTGCTTTCTTGGCTGGCTTGCGTATTATTGGTACCGATAGAGTCGGACTAATGCGGGATGTTACTGACATTATCTCAAATGAGCTAAAGGTAAACATGCGCTCCATTAGTATAGACACGGAAACAGGAATCTTTGATGGTCAAATTAGGTTGTATATAAACAACACATCTCACCTCGATGAGTTAATTGCAAAACTTGAAAAGGTAAATGGAGTTATGAGAGTGAGTCGATTTGAGTCTTCTAACGATTCATAGATTCGACAAAATATTATATTTGCAACCTAATTGAATTGACATGCCTCTGAACCAAGGTGTTTTTGATGAAGTAAAGAAAATTTTCACGGCTTATTTAGAGAATAAGTCCTTGAGAAAAACACCTGAGCGCTTTGCTATCCTAGAAGAAATTTATTCTCGAGATGGGCACTTCGATGTTGAGTCTTTATATATAAGTATGAAGAACAAAAACTATCGGGTGAGTAGAGCAACGGTTTACAATACTTTAGATCTTCTTGTAGAATGTGACCTTGTTACCAAACATCAGTTTGGGAAGAACATGGCGCAGTATGAGAAGTCATTCGGGTATAAGCAGCATGACCATATTCTTATGGTAGATTCTTCAGAAGTAAAGGAGTTTTGCGATCCGCGTATTCAAAATATCAAGAATACACTTGAAGAGATGTTTGACATAGAAATCATGCATCATACGCTCTATTTCTTTGCAAAGAAGAAAAATGAAAAGGAGGCCTAATGAAATTCAATTCATCAATCAATCACGATTACCTATTACTAACTCTCGATGGAAACCTTATCGGAGAAGATATGGGGTCAGGTATTTTGGAGGTGGCCAATGAAGCCATTACCGACAGGATACTGAAATGTGTCATTGATATAGAGAATGTAAAATATATCAATAGCACGGGTATTGGTGTATTGATTACGTTGTTAACCAAGTTTAGAAATCAAGGAGGAGAGGTTGTAATCATCAAGCCATCTGAACACGTTCAGAAACTTTTGATCATTACTAAACTCACCGCAATATTTAAGATTGCCGATAGTATTGAAGAGGCAATTGATAGTTTACAACAGTCTTAACGGAGCAAGCAAAAATTAATGAAAGCAGACGTACTATTAGGTTTACAATGGGGTGATGAAGGAAAGGGAAAAGTTGTTGATTACCTGGCTCCCAAGTATAATGTTGTAGCAAGATTCCAAGGAGGTCCAAATGCTGGTCATACATTAGAATTTGATGGACATAAGCATGTCTTGCATCAAATCCCTTCTGGAATTTTCAGAAACCAGATCAAGAATATCATTGGTAATGGTGTAGTGCTCGACCCAGTGATCTTCAAAAAAGAGATTGAGGGCTTAGCTGATTTTAATATCGATTTCAAGCAAAACTTATACCTCTCTAAAAAGACACAATTGATTTTGCCAAGTCACAAGCTACTCGATGCAGCTTATGAGAAGGCAAAGGGCAAAGATAAAATTGGTTCTACATTAAAAGGTATAGGTCCTTCATATCAAGATAAAATTGCTCGTAATGGGCTTCGCGTGGGAGATATATTGGCTCCAGGCTTTGAAGAACGATACAGGAACTTAGTAAAGAAGCATCAGAGAATACTAGATCATTACGAGTTCGAATATGATCTTTCCGTTGTAGAAGCGCCATTCTTTGAGGCAATTGAGTTCCTTAGAGGCTTCAACTTGATTAATTCTGAATACCTTATCAATAAGTCTATTGAGTCGAACGAGACGATTCTTGCAGAAGGTGCTCAAGGGTCTTTACTTGACATTGATTTTGGTAGCTATCCTTATGTTACAAGCTCCAATACCATGACGGCAGGTGCGTGTACCGGTTTAGGTGTAGCTCCCAAAAACATTGGTGAAGTATTTGGAATCTTTAAAGCATACTGTACCCGAGTTGGTGGTGGCCCTTTCCCAACAGAGCTTTTTGATGAGACTGGTAAAGCTATTCAAGATGAAGGCCATGAATACGGTGCTACTACTGGCAGACCAAGAAGATGTGGTTGGTTAGACCTGCCAGCGCTAAAGTATGCTATTATGATTAATGGTGTGACTCAGCTTTTCATGATGAAAGCGGACGTTCTTTCTATTCTTGATGAGATCAAGGTTTGTACTAAGTATAGGTTAGCCGATGGCACAGAAACTGAAGAGATGCCATTCCAATTAATGGATGAGGAGATTACTCCAGTTTATGAAACAATGAAAGGGTGGAAGTCTGATTTAACAAATACTCAGACTTATGATGCTTTTCCTCAGGAGTTGAAAGACTATGTATCATATATAGAAGAAGTTACCGGAGTGCCAATAAAGATCGTTTCAGTAGGTCCTGACAGAACGCAAACTATTCTGCGCTAAGCAGATAGCTTTGCCGAATAATTTTCTTTCAAATTCTTTTCAGAAAAGTCTTTCCAAAAGAAATTATTGTTTTACCTTTGCAGTCCCTTTAGCAAAAGGCTGTAAGGCAGAGTTGAAAAACTGAAAAATCGACAGGAAAAAATAATTCTTTTTTGTTGAGTTAATTAAAAACTTATCACTACCTTTGCATCCGCTTTTGGAACGAAGGTTTAAAAAGTTGATAAAAACGGAGGCTTACAACGGTAAGTTTCTAGGGATAAAACGGAGGGTTTGAGAGCCTGAAAGTTTTACGTTTACT
>Ga0189285_100083_pt1 | contig 45184 bp, 36 predicted proteins | sample GEYOminimetaG_FD_130315 | JGI IMG/M metagenome (GOLD analysis project Ga0189285, IMG submission 130315) | Marine microbial communities from the Costa Rica Dome - GEYO mini metaG | ecosystem: Environmental > Aquatic > Marine > Oceanic > Photic zone | place: Costa Rica: the Eastern Pacific... | reverse complement strand
CATGACAGCATTCGACCATGACAAAGGGGCTGAGCGGGATTTCGCGCTACGTGACTGCCGTTTTGTCAGCGGCTCTGAGGACACTCCGGACTACACGCCAATAGCGTCTTTTCATTTTTCCATATCGAAACAGGACATAGACCGCCATCTGGACAGGCATCAGGAAGAGGTTGAAACCGAGATTAAGGAATAACCACGGCGCGCCCATCGCCAGCCCCGGACAAGAGCCAAAATAATCGCCGGTCCGGGGGAACTTTCACGAAGTGAGAAGAGCAGACCCATGCCACCGGTCACCCTTGCCGAGATAGACATGTGCCTCGATATTGCCGCCGAGCTATGCTCTGACAAGGACGGTGATATCTATATTCCTCTCTATGAGCGACTGGAGCGTGAGCGAGAGATCTTCCTCGCGCGAGACGATACGCGGTCCCGAATAGCCGCACGCCTCTCAGCGAAGTCTGCCGTCCATCAAAGCAAGTAGGTTCGGATCATACCAGCGATCCAATTTCGACATGATCAGGAACCTCAGCTCCATATCGCCGCCCACGCCATATTCTTCGCGATCGGTACTATGCCCCATCAAGAGTTGACGCATTTCGGCATCGATCGACATTTTCTTCATACGATCTTCAAATGAATGTCGCGCTGAATACACCTTGTGATCAGGCGTTGGAAACAAGCCGCGATTGGTCATGTGTTTGCGCATGATCTGGGAAAAGTTGTCTTCCTTGTCTTTGTAGCGCGGAAAACCCTGCGGCGCGCGTTTCATGGCCTCAAAAGCAATACCCACCAGCGGAATGTTTCGAATGCTGGTTTCGGTTTTGATTTCCCGATCTTCTTCAAATTCAATTTCCAGATAGGGAATCTCTCCTATTACCTTTTCGCCCTGGATCTGTGGCAGTCTGTCAGTTAGGTGAATTCGGCTCGGCCTGATGTTGCAAATCTCGGAAGGTCGACACCCTGTCCCCAACACCGTCAGAAAAATCTTGAGCGCCTCCATGTTAAGTCCCTGAGCGCGTTTGACACCTGGGTCTTTCGCGTAACTTTCTGCGACCAGCAGCTTTTCCCGTATCCAGATTTCGGGAAATGGAGGCCGCTTTTTCTTTTGTCGCTTTGATTCCCTGAAAGTCAGATCCGCAAAAGGGTTCGGCCCCGAACTACTGCCTAACCGCTTTGACACTTCGCGGTAGATCCGACGCAGATCCCCAAGATCACGGTTTGCAGAGTTGGCAGACATTTTCGGCCCATCCTCACCGGCAACGCGCCTTGCCCACCAGTCATAAACTACGCGCCCATGATCAGCGGTGACTTCATCGAGATAAAGATCACCGTTAAGCTTGATGAAATTGGAGACTGCGCGCAGCTTCACCTTTTTGTAAGCCTTGACCTGCTTGACACTCTTTCCTGTCAGAGCCTCGGTGCAGCACTTTTCGATAAACTCTTCATAGGCTTCAGACATCCGCATGCGCTGCTCAGGTACTGCTCCCAATACAGCTTCGGCATCCCGCTTGAGCCGCCCCCCAGCCTTGCCACTGAGCAAAGCCATCCGCTCGACGAATTCTTCGATCGGCGCTTCTGCGACCAATTCATCCAGACTTCGAAAAGTGACACCAAGCGCTTTTGCACGCGCCTTGGCTACATCATATCTCTCAGCCGCCTGTTTTTGGTCGCCACCTGTTTGCAACGTCGACCAATAAAGATTGTCGGCCTCTTCCTGGGCATCGCGCCGAATCCGCGCCAGCGCCTTATCATCGGTTCCAAGCGCTACCTGAACAATTCCGCGATCATCGATATGGGCAACCGACTTTGGCACCCGCCTGAAATATCGCCAACGCCCTCGAAATAGCTGCAAATACCGATCATCACGCGCCATAGAAATGAGTTCCCAAAAGACCAATGTTATGTCTTTTGTTATGTCATTTCAAGCGAAAGGTGCGGATAAATCAAAAACAAAGGCAAAAGCCTTAATCATTTCAATGCTTTACGGTAAGTTTGATGGTGCGGATGGAGGGACTTGAACCCCCACGCCTTGCGGCACCAGAACCTAAATCTGGCGTGTCTGCCAATTTCACCACATCCGCTGTGGGCTCTACGGCGTTTCGCCGGAGCGCGGTCTCTATAGCACCAGCATCTGGCAAAAGGAAAGGGTCATGACAGTTTTTTATTACCCGTTCCCTCAGTCTTTTCCACAAGCTCAGCAAAAACCGGCCTGAGCGCAGGAGAAAGGTCTTCGGCAATGAGCCCGGGACCAGCTACCTGCCCCGCTTTTCCATGTAGCCAGACAGCCATCGCGGCGGCCTCAAAGGCTGGCATGCCTTGGGCTAGCAGTCCGCATGTGATTCCGGCCAGCACGTCACCAGAACCCGCTGTTGCCAGCCAAGGTGGTGCGTTGTCATTGATCGCTGCAAATCCATCAGGACCGGCAATAACCGTATCGGGGCCTTTCAAGACAATCACAGCACCACTGCGGCTTGCGGCCTCACGCGCCGCGCTGAGCTTGTCCGTTCTGGCAAGATCTGGAAACAGACGGGCAAATTCACCGCTATGAGGTGTTAGCACGCACTCACCGGCGGACTGGTGGATGAGTTCAAACAAACTGTTCGTGTGCTCCGCAAAGCTCGTCAACGCATCGGCATCTAGCACCAGTTGCCGACCATACTCCAAAAGGGTGCTGACTTGGGTACGCGTCTTCTCGCCAACCCCGTATCCAGGCCCGATCAAGCACGTGTTGAACCGAGGGTCCTTCATCAAGGACCGTATCACCTCTTCACCGTCCACAGCCTTCAGCATGATCGCTGTTAAGTGTGTTGCATTGACCATGACAGCCGACGGGGGCGACGCAACTGTAACCAAACCTGCCCCGCCCCTCAAAGCTGCCATGGCGCCAAGACGGGCCGCACCAGAAGTGGTTATACCGCCACTAAAGACCACGGCATGGCCACGATCATATTTATGGCCGTCAAGTGTGGGTGCATTCCATGCACTTCGCCAAAGCTCCGGTGCGTTTCGGATCGTGTTGGGCGCGATGGTCTCAAGTACGCCCTTTTCGATGCCGATCTGAGCCAACTCGGTTTGACCGCAGTGCGTCCGGCCCGGAAAGAGAAAGTGACCAGGTTTCAGCCGGAAAAAGGTAACCGTCGCGCTTGCGTCAATTGCCGTTCCCATCACTCCGCCGGATGCACCGTTGATCCCGGAGGGAAGATCAACTGCGAGCACAGGTTTCCCGGATGCATTCACGGCAGACACCAGCTCCGCCACGTCTCCTTCCAGCGCTCGATCCAGTCCAGCTCCGAACAACGCATCGATTACAAGGTCTGCTTCGCTTATGTGATCAGAAAGTGAGCAGGTCGAAAGTGTTTTTACCGGAAGGTTTAGAGACTGATAGGCCAGCAAAGCATCGCCGCGCAGTTTGGCGGGATCTCTGAGGGCGAGCACCGTGACCTGAAATCCGTCGTCGGACAAAAGCCGCGCTGCAACATAACCATCGCCGCCGTTGTTTCCCGGCCCGCATAACACGAGAACGTTCTTCTGCTGCCCTAAAAGGCGTTTGGCGTATGCAGCGACGGCTGCCCCGGCACGTTCCATCAGGTCAATACCGGAAACGCCACCTGTAATTGTCAGACGATCCGCCTCGCCCATTTGCGCTGGTGTCAAAAGCGCTAAACCGTCTAGCCTATCATTGTCACAATTCACCCTGCGCCCCGCCTATGAGAACTCAACCAGCCAACCTCAAATACATCCCTTTTGTATCACTGGTGGCATAGAGTGCGAGTGTGTCAGGAAACCAAATCAGCATCGAAATTCCTCTCAACCAGATATTTATGCTCACTTTCTAGGCGAAATGCACAACAATTAGTCACATTACTGACTTTTGCAGCCCTATCAATTGATCAATCTTCAGGCACGTGGTTGGCAAACCCTCGATATTCTGGTGGCTCGCGCGAGATTTCACGCCCTGTCATAAATTGGCATGCTTCCTGCTAACAATATCGCGACCGGGCAGACAAGCGCGATGCGGCATTGACCAACACGCTGTTGCTCACACGCCAAGCAAGTTGGAGAGAGACACAAGGTGATGAAAAAGATCGAGGCGATCATCAAGCCCTTCAAACTGGATGAAGTGAAGGAAGCACTTCAGGAAGTTGGCTTGCAAGGCATCACGGTCACTGAGGCCAAGGGTTTTGGCCGCCAAAAGGGCCACACTGAGCTTTACCGCGGTGCGGAGTATGTCGTTGACTTCCTGCCGAAGGTCAAAGTCGAGATCGTTCTGGGCGCTGACATGGTAGAAAAGGCCGTAGAGGCCATTCGTAACGCTGCCCAAACCGGCCGCATCGGAGATGGCAAGATCTTTGTCTCTTCCATCGAAGAGGCCGTTCGGATCCGGACCGGAGAATCCGGCACCGACGCAATTTAACCCCACTGCACACAAAACACCCCAATTGGGTTCATCAGCCGTGCCTCATTTTTAGGCTGCACCGAACCCGTAATAAACCAACCTTTCTAGTAATAGGGAAAATCCAAATGACGACAGCCGCTGACGTGCTGAAGGAAATTCAGGAAAAAGACATCAAGTACGTTGACCTGCGCTTTACCGACCCGCGCGGAAAGATGCAGCACGTAACCATGGACGTTTCCCTGGTTGACGAAGACATGTTCGCCGAAGGTGTTGCCTTTGACGGGTCTTCCATCGCAGGCTGGAAGGCGATTGACGCTTCCGACATGATGCTGATCCTTGATCCGGAAACTGCACATATCGACCCGTTCTTTGCCCAGTCCACGATGGTCATCATCTGTGACATCGTCGATCCACGCACCGGCGAAACCTATAACCGTGACCCGCGCTCCATCGCAAAGAAGGCAGAAGCCTACGTGAAGTCCGGCGGTTTCGGCGATACAATCTTCTTTGGTCCGGAAGCTGAATTCTTCATGTTTGATGATGTTCGCTTCTCTTCTGATCCGTACAACACCGGGTTTTCCGTCGACAGCACCGAGCTGCCGTCCAACACCGGTTCTGAATACGAAACAGGCAACCTTGGCCACCGTCCGCGCACCAAGGGTGGTTATTTCCCGGTTCCGCCAATCGACAGCGCACAGGACATTCGTTCCGAAATGCTCTCTGTCATGGCTGACATGGGTGTTCTCGTTGAAAAGCACCACCACGAAGTGGCAGCCGCTCAGCACGAACTAGGCATGAAGTTCAACACACTGACCACCTGTGCCGACCACATGCAGATCTACAAATATGTGGTTCACCAGGTCGCTCATGCTTACGGCAAAACGGCAACCTTCATGCCGAAGCCGGTCTTTGGTGACAACGGCACCGGCATGCACTGCCACCAGTCCATCTGGAAAGACGGCAACCCGCTGTTCGCTGGCAACCTCTATGCCGACCTCAGCGAAATGTGCCTCTACTACATCGGCGGCATCCTGAAGCACGCCAAGGCTCTGAACGCCTTCACCAACCCGTCAACCAACTCCTACAAGCGTCTGGTTCCAGGTTATGAGGCTCCGGTTCTGCTGGCTTACTCCTCTGGCAACCGTTCTGCATCTTGCCGTATCCCGTTCACGTCTTCGCCGAAAGCAAAGCGTGTGGAAGTACGCTTCCCGGATCCGACAGCCAACCCGTATCTGGCATTCGCAGCTCAGCTGATGGCTGGCCTTGATGGTATCAAGAACAAGATCCATCCGGGCGATGCCATGGACAAGAACCTTTACGACCTGCCGCCGGAAGAACTGGCTGAAATCCCGACAGTCGCCGGCTCGCTGCGTGAGGCTCTTGAGTCCCTCGATGCAGATCGTGAATTCCTGAAAGCCGGCGGCGTGTTCGACGACGACCAGATCGACGGCTACATCGAGCTGAAGATGGAAGAAGTCGAGCGCTACGAAATGACCCCGCATCCGGTCGAGTACGACATGTACTACTCTGTCTAATCCCTCACCGGATCAGACAAAAGAAAACCCCGGTCATTCGGCCGGGGTTTTTTGTTTTTCTTTCACAGAACAATCGTGGCGGCGTCTTTTCGAGTGTTGCATCAACTGGAGCAAGACCGATGAAATTATTTGAAACTTTTGCCTACGCCATTCCCCTCAGCATGTTGGGCTCTGTGGCGACCATGGCTGTTGAAGTACCAGAATGCGATGAGAAAGTGGCGATCACGACAACCAATTCAGAGCCTTACATCTACTTCGACGGTGGCGGGTTGCGAACCCAAAAAACAGTAATTTCGATCTTTGATGACGAAGGCACGGCCGCTGGGTCGGTCACAATTCAGCTTGAAACAGTTCAAGGGCAAACCATGCCCGGTTGTTACTACACACCAGCGGAAAACGCACAACGTTACTGTCGCGAGGATGACGACAATCCAAATGCAGTTGATGGAAGCTTGCGCGCTGACTTCGAGAACAACTTGGTCTGCTATTGAACAACGACTCATCGAGTTGTCGCTTGTGCTTTGTCCGCTTAGCGCACTAACCAATCCGCCAGGCTTGGTCTTTTCTGGTGTCCTCGGCCACGCATGGCCGGGGATGCGATCATGGAGTTGAGGACGGCTTCTTGCGTGGTCTCGGCAGCGGCTTTGAACAGGATGTCAATCGCGCTCTCCGCAAGACAATCGCGCGCGATAAAGTCACCCTCCTGATAATGCGCCACCCTCTGCGCTGTAGAAAAGGCAACGGCGATATCGCCACTGCCATTGCCGTAATAGGCGCCAAGGCGGGCCAGTCCGGCTCCGCCCCGGCGGGCAATGCGTTTCAGTTGGCGACTGTCCAGAGGTACATCCGTTGCGATCACAATGATCACGGAACCACGCTCTTCTGCTTGCTTCACGTCCTTCGGAGATGGCTTGCGACCATCGGGTAAAACCAGATCACCCGGCTTGCCGAAATTGGACTGGACCAGCGTTCCAAGTGTGAAGGTCTTGCCTTCCAACTCAAAGGTTCTGGACGCCGACCCGATCCCACCCTTGAAGCCAAAGGCGCTCATACCGGTTCCGGCGCCAATGCTGCCCTGCTCAAAGTCAGTTGAAGCGGCCTCCAGAGCTGTATTGGCGTCTTCCTCGGTCAAGGCCATCGCCTGAATGTCGCTCAGGTAGCCGTCATTGCACTCCATAACCACCGGGTTCACTGTGCCGGTAGACCAGCCAATATCCGGATTTTCGGCGATTGCTCTCCGGCAAAGTGCGTTGATTCCAGTGCCCACACCAAATGTGTTGGTTAAGAGGATCGGAGATTCCAGGGTGCCAAGTTCGTCGATCTGCATAAGCCCTGCACTCTTGCCAAACCCATTGATGACTTCGGTTCCGGCAATGAGCTTTTCTCTGAATAGATTGCCTTTATGTGGCAGAATGGCGGTGAAGCCAGTTCTGAGATCCCCTTCGATCTTTGTCAGATGACCGATAGTGACACCCGCCACATCACAGATCGTGTTTTTCGGGCCGACCGCCATATCCCCGCAAACAAGGCCAAAATCACGGGCGAGCGGACGATGAGTTGGACTTGTGCTCATCCCCGCGCCTTTGCAGTGGCAGCGATCCACTCCTTGGTTCGCGCTTCCGGATTGTCGTTCAAGGTTATATCGGTCACAACAGATGCAATGTCAGCTCCATGATCCAGCGCCGCGCTGGCGCGTTCTGGCGTCAAACCGCCAATGGCAACCAGCGGAATATCCCCGATCCTGTCTTTCCAGCTGCGGAGTTTCTCAAGCCCCTGCGGTGCCCATTTCATCTTCTTTAGGATTGTCGGGAAAACCGGTCCGAGTGCGATGTAATCCGGCTTAGCGGCAATCGCGGTGTCTAGCTCCGCATCATCATGACTGCTCAGACCAAATTTAAGACCTGCAGCGCGGATCGCGTCGAGGTCTGCGTCCGTAAGATCTTCCTGACCGAGATGGATCCAGTCGCACTTTTCTTCAATTGCCATCTGCCAGAAGTCATTGATGACCAAGGTGACACCCAAGCGATCACAGATTGATTTGGCTGACCGAATTTCAGCGCGCAGATCATCGCCCTCCAAGTCTTTGACGCGAAGCTGGACGAGTTTCAATCCAAGCGGACCGAGCCGTTCAATCCAGCTGGCGCGATCTACAATCAGGTAAAAAGGATCAAGTTTCATGAAAAAACAGCCTGTCCGATAAGAGGCGTTGACGGTGTTGCAAAATCGCGTGGTTCCAGCATTCCAGCGAGGTATCCTTCGCGGCCCGCTTCAATCCCGTGTTTGAAGGCGCGCGCCATTGCAACGGGATCACCGGCCTTGGCGACTGCCGTGTTCAGAAGAACCGCGTCATAGCCAAGTTCCATCACAGTTGTGGCGTGAGATGGCCGGCCAAGCCCTGCATCCACAACCAGCGGCGTATCAGGAAAATAGCTGCGCAAAGTGCGGAGCGCTGTCAGGTTTAACGGTCCAGCTGCCGATCCAATCGGCGCACACCACGGCATCAAAACCTTGCAGCCAACCTCCAATAAGCGCTCTGCAAGCACAAGATCATCGGTCATATAAGGAAAGACTTCAAACCCGTCTGCACACAACTCTTCGGCTGCTTCAACCAGTTGAAACGGGTCGGGCTGAAGCGTGTCGGAATTGCCAATGACTTCCAGTTTGATCCAATTGGTTTTAAAGAGGTCGCGGGCCATTTTCGCGGTCAAGATCGCATCGCGCGCCGAGTGACACCCGGCGGTGTTTGGCAACACGTGGACACCGAGATTTTGAATAAGCTCCCAGAACTTTTGACCGGCCTGTTGTCCACCTGCCGTTTCGCGGCGCAGGGAGACCGTGAGGATATCCACCTCGCCCGCCTTTGCCGCTTCACTTAAAATTTGCGGCGACGGGTATTGCGCCGTGCCGAGCAAGAAGCGTGAGGCAACTTCTTTGTCATAAAACGTTACCATAATCAGCCTCCCTGCATCGGCGCCAGAATTTCCACTTTGTCGCCTTCAGACAGCTGAAATGCCTCGCGCTCATCAGCTGCGATCAGCTCACTGTTGACGGCTGTTGCGAGCCAGTCGCCTTCAAACTCCAGCTCAGGCAGAAGGTCAGCAAGTGTGGCAGCTGAGACTGCCTTTTCCTCGCCGTTTACGGTCAAATTCATGAGGTAATGTCCTCGGTGTTGGTCAATTCAAAAGCCATGTCAGCCGCCTGAACGGCCAGACTCGGAGCCATTAGATAGCCGTGCCGGTAAAACCCATTGATCCGGATCTGGCGACCTCGTTTTTCGACACGCGGAATGTTGTCGGCAAAGGCTGGACGAACACCGGAGTTCATCTCCATAACTTCAGCTTCGGCAAAAGCTGGATGGAGCGTGAAGCTGGCGTTGAGCAATTCGACAACGGATCGCACCGTTGGTTTCAGGTCCGCATCACTTTCGATCATGGTCGCCCCAATCAAGAAATGATGATCCGCCCGCGGCACGACATAAAGCGGAATGCGCGGGTGAAGGAGGCGCACCGGCCTTGAAAGCGCAACTTCGGGCGTTCGCACGATCAACATTTCACCGCGGACACCGCGCAGCCGACTGTCCTTTTCCGCCATGCCGACTGCGTTCACCACTATATCATAGGCGGGATCGTCCGGCTCTCCGGTTGCGTTGAGCTCAATATGGCCTCCCATTGCCCGGAGCTTGTCGGCAAGCGCGAGCATTGCCCGGCGCGGGTCGATGTGCGCTTCTTCCTTGAAGAACAACGCTTTTCGATAACGCCCAGCGAGAGAAGGTTCGAGTTCAGAAATCCGATTGCCATCAATCATATCGTGATTGGTCGTCAGGGTGCTGAACCTGGATAGCTCACTGGCATCTCTAGGGGCTGCAACAACGAGTGTTCCGTGATGCTGCACCTCATTAGGCAGTGCCTTTTTCCACCAGTGCACGGCCTTGGCACCCTCAGCGATAACAATCTCGTCTGCGGCCTCAGCTTCACACCACGGCGCTAGCATGCCACCGGCCTGCCACGACGGATTAACGCCCAGCTCAGTGCTCTTTTCTTTCAATGTGACTACAGCACCGCGAGACGCAAACTCAAAGGCTGCGCACAGCCCTCCAATGCCGGCGCCATTGACCAGCACTTTCATGGCACCAGTCCAACAGGCGATACACGCAAAGCCAAGTCAGCAGAGCTTAGGAAGATGAATTTGAAATCAGATGGCATACCATCCCTCCGCCAGGTTTATCTGGATCAGGTTCGAAGGGTAACCGCGCCTTGCCGGGAAAAACTAACCAGCAAATCAGCAGACTCTCAGCTCCCTGTCAGAGCTCCCCTTGGTCTTGCCTAGTCATGTGGCGGAGATACCCCTGCTGTCAATGGGGCAACTCCGCAATCGCCAAGCTTTGTCAGCATAAAATTAGCTTGCCGAAGGGGTACCTTCACACCAATGGATCAAGCCCTCTAGACTTCCGCCAAGGCTCGTAAGTGTTGTCGCCATCCAGCACCATGCGGCAGGCCATGACTGCCACCTGAACAGCTTCCGCCCGCACGCGGTCACGCGGTTCTTCAAACGTTGCCTTGGCCAGTTCCCCTACTTCTTCCATTAAGGCCGCCAGGGTAACATTGTCACCGGGAAACTTGGCGCGCGCTCGGCCCAGCTCGGCCTTGATTTCTCCAAACAGGGCGTCGATCTCGTCTTGGTTGCTCATCAGTCTCTCCTTTTCTCGGCAGAGACCGTGGTCAGATTCGGCTGTCATTTCCAAGAAAAGTCTTATGAAAACCCGGTTCAAAACGGTTCCAGCAGCCTGCGGTAATTTACATATGTGTTCCTGCAGTATAGAGGCTTGGGAAAAGCGGCATTTGCCGGAAAGTGATCAGCAGCGGGTAACGAAGTATGAGCGAGTTCAAATCGGAGTACATGCAGGTTCTGTCCGAACGCGGGTACATCCATCAGGTTTCTGACCCGAAAGGTCTGGATGAACTCTGCGCCAAGGAATCCGTTACCGCCTATATTGGCTTTGATTGCACGGCGCCCAGCCTTCACGTTGGCTCTCTGGTTCAGATCATGATGCTGCACTGGTTTCAGAAAACCGGGCACCGCCCAATTGCTTTGATGGGTGGCGGAACCACGCGTGTTGGTGATCCCTCCGGCAAGGATGAAAGCCGAAAAATCCTGACACCAGACGACATTGAAGCGAACAAGGCAGGCATCAAGCAGGTCTTTGAAGAGCTCCTGACCTTTGGCGATGGACCGCAGGACGCGGTGATGGTCGACAATGCGGATTGGCTGTTGTCGCTGAACTATGTCGACTTCCTGCGCGAGATTGGACGGCACTTTTCCGTCAACCAAATGATCCAGCGCGATTCTGTTCGGCTTCGTCTTGAACGCGAGCAGCATCTGTCCTTCCTTGAATTCAACTACATGCTGCTTCAGGGCTACGACTATCTGGAGCTTTATCGCCGAACTGGCTGCCGCTTGCAGATGGGCGGCTCGGATCAGTGGGGCAACATATTATCAGGGACTGATCTCGTCCGCCGGCTGGAAGGCGTCGAGAGCTTTGCCCTAACCTCCCCGCTTTTAACGACAGCGTCCGGCGCCAAGATGGGCAAGACAGCGGATGGGGCTGTCTGGCTAAACGAAGATCAGCTGTCGGCCTATGATTATTGGCAGTACTGGCGGAACACAGAAGATGCAGATGTAGAACGCTTCCTGAAGCTGTTTACGCTTTTACCGATGGACGAAATTGCCCGGCTGGCAGCACTTGAAGGTTCAGAAATCAACGAAGCCAAGAAGGTCTTGGCAACTGAGGCGACTGCATTGCTGCATGGCCGCGAAGCAGCAGATGCTGCAGCAGAAACAGCGCGCAAGGCCTTCGAGGAAGGCCAATCCGCAGCCGGACTACCAACCATCGAGATTGCAAAGAGCGATCTCGAAGCAGGGCTTGGTATTTTGACAGCGTTTGTCACCGCTGGCCTCTGCGCTTCCAACGGCGAAGTGCGGCGGAACATTAAGGGTGGCGCTGTGAAAATTAATGATAAGGGCGAGAGCAGCCACGAGCGCTCGATTACACCTGCTGACATAACCGAAGATGGCATCGTGAAACTGTCACTTGGCAAGAAGAAGCACGTTCTCTTGAAGCCTGTCTAAGGTGAATTCAAAGCAACAATCAAGTTCGCTGAGCCGGGCCAATTCGCCCGGCTCTTCTATTTCTGGAATTCGAACATCCGGCGGAAAATACCCGGCGCTATCGCCGAAACCGGATTAACGGTGAGGACCGGATCGGCTAGTTCACCACTCAGTTTGTAGGTTACACCGATCAATCCGCCCTCATTGCTGCCACCACCAAGCGCAAAACCGAGCAGCGGAATTTTGGCAAAGGCATTGTTCAACGCATAGATGGGCACAAACGTGCCGACCATATCCAGTGTTTGGGTATTCAAATCGATGTCGCCTGACACCGTTCCACCAAATGCCGCACCCTGCAACGCGCCCTTGGTTATATTGATCGTGTCTCCATCTCGAACAAAGTCAATTTCGAGCGTCTCGAAAGATGCGTCCGAGCCTTCAACATTTTGTCTTGTATGCACGATCACCTGACCTGGGTCTTGCTGTCCACCGCGCAGACGCTCGCGGGTTTTGAGCCGCTCCAGTGCCGGATCGTTCGAGATGGACAGTTTTTTGACGTTGAATTGACCAGTCCACTGAGTTTCGCTGGACATAACAACGTCTAGTTCGCCCTGCCCGCCGCGCATACGATCAAAAAGATCCAAGAAGGACAACATTGCTCCGGAATTACCGAGTTGCCCGTTGACGGTTCTCCCACGTGAGAATGGCTCCATGACAAACCGAAACGGAGCATTGCCTTTCAGTCGACCTGTCATGTTGATACCGGTGATGTCCGAACCTGCAATATCGACCTTTCCGGTGAAATCATCGATACGCTCCGAATTGTTGCCGATCACACGGTCGATATTCGCGGTGACCGAAATACCCCTCTTGAATTCGCCTTGTCCGCCTTGCGTGCCGGGGCTTCGGATTTGCCGAATAAGTCCACGGGCATCGAGCTGGTCGCCGACCATGGCAACCTTATAAACTCCCTTGGCTCCACGCTGTATGCTGAGTGTCAGTCGATCATCCGGCCTCAGCTGGAACTTGGAGAAGGACGCGGTCTTGAATTCTCCTTTTGAATCGACACTCAAACTGCCCTCGACGTGAACTCCATCAGCCCGCAGCACAAAGTCCCGAACTTTCTGTTCCGAACCTTCCGGCTTTAGGGAGAATTCGGCGTTTGCTGGAACACCTCTTTCTTTGGACCAACCCAGCGCATCTATCGAAATTCGTGCGTTTTTCAGATTCGCCGAAATACGCTGTCCATCCGCTTCCTTGGCAATTTCAAGACGGACTTTTCCGGACAGGAAATCGGTCAGGTCAACGCCCCGTTCCTTCAACTGGGCGACGCTAATATCGACCCCAACATCCTGTTTGACTGCAACAGATGAGCCCTCCAGCGGCAGGACAAGATCTATATCAGCTGGCAATCCATCAAGATTTCCATCGCCCAATATTTTGACCTGCGATGGGTCGGCCTCCAACGAGATACCAGCGCTCTTGATCGTATGTCCCAAGATCGGGTTTGGAGAAGAGAACCGTCTGGCTTTGGCTGACGCTTGCCACTTCACCTCAGAAAGCTTCACCTTGCTATCAACACCAAAACTGGCCTTGATATTCATATCGCCCGTACCGCTAACCCCCTCAGAGGAAATCTTAGTTTTTTCCAACACACGGAAGGGTTTGCTGTTCATCACGTTGCCGATATCGCGAACATTACCGGTCATATCAACGTCGAGTTCGCCAATCTTGCCGTTTCGGATACGAACATTGGCGATCGCAAACGACGCATTGGGCACTGCTACGGCTGCACCTTCGCTGTCAGTTGAATCGATGATCCCATCTTCTCCACTCACAAAAAGGCCGCCATCAGCCAACACGACAGAACCACGTAGCGAATGAATGTCCGGAATTTCGCCAATTGGCGCTAGTCGGGCTTTTTGAAAGTCCAGCGAAAAACTGAGGTCTTTCGGCCCCCAACCGGGATCCGGATCGCTGCGATCAAACGCAGGCGGTTGAACGCCACCTGTAAATCTGGCTCGCTCGACCAATCCACCCTTCACATGTTTGATGATCCACTTTCGCGCGGGCGGAACAAGAGTAATGGGCCAGAGCTGCTGCGCCATGACGAAAGGTATTTTTTCAGCATCAATGGCCAGCGCCAGATAAGGCCCCTGGTCAGTGACCTGCAAAGACCCAGCTCCCTGAAGCTTTGCGTCGCCAGACTTCACCCCAAACTCGTCGAAAAATATGGTGCGATCCGCAATGGAAAGTCGTCCGTTTGCAAATGCGCTTTCCAGAACATGTGATGGATGCGCAATATCCGACGGACCAATAGCGGAATAATTTGACCAAAGCGCATAAGTCCAAGGTTCGGACTGTATTTCAGGCGGATTGAATGCCCCTGCAAGATTGACGCTTGTTCGCCCTTGCTCATAGCGAAACTCGTCCAAACGGACAGACGGGTTAGACTTATCCATTGATAGGGACACTGCGACGTCATCATAACTAACAGTCGACCGGCCAAGCTGGACCCAACCATTTTGAGAGCGTCCAACCAGGTTTGCCCTTTTGAATTGACCGTCCGTATCGACTGCCGTATCGATCTGCACCATAAATGGCAGTCCACCACCTTTACCCGGTTTGATCGTTTTTCCAGGACCAACCAACTCACGTAAAGTCAAATCGTTTGCACGGACTACAAACCTGCCACCTTTTTCGGGATCGAAACGCCGCACCGCCTCGACGGACCATGGACCATTGTGCCCACTGATGTCGAGCGCCAAATGGAGTTGGCCTTGGTCGCTCCTGTTGAAGCTGATGTTCAATCCGGCGATATTCCGTTTGATCAGGCCGTCAAGTGCAAGGTCACCATCCGTTACTTCGAACCGCTGAAGCCCGGCGTCCGCTACATTGCGATCAATCTCAGCAATAATTTGATGGACCTGCTGAACAAGCTCCATCACTTTTGGGAGTGGCACATTTTCTCGTTTGGGAATCAGCAAATCAATTCGTGGCTGATGCGCAGTGACCGCGGTTATTTTTGGATGCCCCGTCCATAAACTCGACGTCACAAGGGAGGCGCTGAGTGACGGTATAAATGCTCTTCCGGCAACCTGCCCTTCCAGGGCTATGTTGATCTCTCGGAGGGTCAATAGCGGTGCTGGTTCTGCCGTCAAATCGAGTGTGACATCAAAAACCGACAGGTCGACCTGACCTTCAGGAACCAACCGATCGATCATGCTGGAGGCAAAGGGGATCGACACCGGTCCGGTCGCAAGTTTGAAACCAAACCAGCAAAGGGGGCCAACTATCAAAATCAGCAGCAGAACAAGAAACAGCCGAAGCCAGGTCCATTTCCACTTTTTAGACGTCTGATCAAAACTATTCGCGTCGGTCATTCAGTTCCAGAGTGTTGCCAGCTCTTTCCGAATCCCCCCGCACGCGCTCGGAAAGCGCAATAGGATCACAGTTCGCTTGCCAGTGTTAGATTTGAACGAGTCACCTTGTGCATTATATACACCGCGTATGTGGCAAAAATCGACTGCCTTGGCCGTGAAACTAGGGCAAATCATTCACATCTCAATAAATTCCACCGGAAACAAAATAGGATTGCGATATGGCTGAACTCGCTGTTGGAACTGAAGCTCCAGATTTTGATTTGCCTGGTGATGGCGATACCCAAATCAAGTTGAGCGCCCTGCGCGGGAATCCGGTCGTTGTCTACTTCTATCCGAAAGATGACACTCCAGGCTGCACGAAGGAAGCGATTGCCTTCAGCGGCCTTAAATCCGAATTTGATGCCCTGGGCACAACGATTGTTGGCATCTCCCCCGATACTGCTCAAAAGCACGATAAGTTTGTGACCAAACATGATCTGAAGGTCCGGCTTGCAGCTGACACGGAAACGAAAACCGCACAGGCCTATGGCGTGTGGGTGGAAAAAAACATGTATGGAAAGAAATATATGGGCGTTGAGCGCTCAACCTTCTTGATCGATAACAATGGAAAGATCGCGCAGATTTGGCGGAAGGTAAAAGTTCCAGGACATGCGGACGCCGTGCTCGAAGCTCTCAAGGGCCTGTAATTCCCTCCGTACTGAAATGATGGACACAAATAAGAATGCCGCAGGAATTTGACGCAGCTACTCCCGTCACTCTCGTTGCTGGGGCACGGCAAATTGTTGCGGCATCCGACACCTCACAGAAGGTCGCGCTTGCTTACAAGACGTCTAGAGCCTGGTTCAAACGCGACCTCGCAATCGGCTCTCCCTCACTGGATGGCCCGATGCCCGAAAGGCCGGGCCGTCCGGACAAACCGAAGCTCCTTGCGCCGCGCGACATGCCAAAACGGGCCCTTGGTGGTGTTCAGGGTCGTGTCGCCCTTATCCATTCGCTTGCACATATCGAATTGAATGCAGTTGACCTCACTTGGGATTTGATCGGCCGCTTCGCTGACAGGAAGCTACCCAGATCCTATTATGATGATTGGGTTCGGGTTGGCTTGGAAGAAGCCAAGCACTTTTCAATGCTGGAAGACCGCTTGACCCAGCTAGATGCAGCCTATGGCGATCTTCCAGCTCACGATGGTTTGTGGCAAGCAGCACAGGAAACCGGCCATGATTTGGCGGCTCGGCTCGCCATCATTCCGCTGGTCCTGGAAGCACGCGGGCTCGACATTACACCGCCCATGATCGAAAAGGCGCGTTCACTTGGAGACATTGATACTGCCAAATGCCTTGAGATTATTTATCGCGACGAAAAGAATCACGTAGCATTCGGCGCAAAATGGTTTCGATACCTCTGCGACAGAATCGGCAAAAGACCTGAACCACTCTTTCAAAGCTATGTGCGAACACACTTTCGCGGACAATTAAAACCGCCATTTAATGACAGAGCACGGTCAGAAGCTGGGCTTACGCCGGGGTTTTATAAGCCCTTAGCTTCGATCAAGGGATAAAAGTATTACAGCCGCAAGGAAAATATTAACCTTACCCAGTGTTTAATCTTCACAAGGATCGCAGCGTTTCAAAGCGAGTGAAGATTTCGAATATGTACAGGCAGAATGCTTCAAACAGCTCTTTTGAGAGCAACCCTTATTCAGCTCCCAGAGCGCCGCTGTATTCGTCAGCGCCGGAGCCTGCATCTGGCGTGCGAAAAACCATTTTGGCAGGAGCCCTTTCTATACTTTTCCTTTTGGGCGCAGGTGCCTCGAGTTTTGGAACTTATATTTATCTGAAAGACGACATCCAGATCTCGGCTACTGTCGAAAAGTCCGAGATGGAGCTCCAATATCAGGACAAAATCGATCGACTGAGAACCGAAATTGAACGCCTCAACAGCATGCAGATTGTTGATCGTGAAAGCGTTGAATTGCTGGTACAGGAAATTGTCCGCCGACAAGAAACAATATCAAAACAACATCAGGTGGTCTCAACCCTGATGGATCGTGCTGAGCAGAGTGGTATCAAGATCGCCTCGGCAAGTGCTGTTCCGCTTGCCAAACCTGCGACCACTAACCTTGCAGGGGATGAGAGTGACATCGACAACCTGATGGCGATTGGTGGTGAGCCTGAACCACTGACCGACCCGCTCAAGTTGCTCGGCCTTCGCGGCACAGAAACCAGCACCGAGACTGTTGCCCCGGAAGTCAAAAAAAAAAGTGATAGCGACAAGCATGCAGCCCTGAATTCGGTCCGCAAAGATCTGGACGGGATGCAGCACGAGGCTGACACCGCGCTTAATGCACTCGCAGTTGCAGCGGAAAGTAAAGTCGACCGGATTGTGTTGGCGACACGCAGCCTTGGAATATCGATGAAACCGGAAGGCTTCCCCAGCGGTGTCGGCGGGCCGTTTATTGCTGCATCGGGAGCATCTTTTGAAGCACGCGTAGAGCGCGCAGAAAAAGCACTAAACGCCGTTCATTCTGTAAAAAAAGAAGCCGCTAAGCTGCCTGTCCACCGCCCAGTGAAGAAGGTGCGGATTTCCAGCCGTTTTGGGCCGCGTCTCGACCCGTTTTTGAAAAAATGGGCTCTCCACAGCGGCATTGACTTTAGGGCTCCTTACGGTTCGCGCATTTATGCAGCTGGTGCTGGAAAGGTCATTCATGCTGGCTGGAAAGGCGGCTACGGAAAGGTGGTCATCCTTCAGCATCCGAATGGCCTGACAACTCGCTACGCTCATATGAGCCGCATTAAAGTTAAAAAGGGTGCGTCTGTTTCAGCCGGGCAAGTTATCGGCAATATCGGATCAACTGGCCGCTCCACGGGGCCTCACCTTCACTATGAAGTGCGTCGGGACAAAAAAGCGATCGACCCTGCAATCTTTATTGCAACAGGTGATAAACTGGCGAAAATCGGCGCCATGTAATTTCCCGGACTTTCCATTCAAAAGGCCGCCAGATTTGGCGGCCTTTTCTTTTTATTCGATATCTTCGACTTCGACCGGGTCACCGCCAAAGACACGCTGAGCGAGGGCTGCCTCCATGAAGGGATCAAGGGCCCCATCCAGAACATCACCCGGCGATGTGCTTTCAACACCGGTTCGTAGATCCTTCACCAGCTGATAAGGCTGAAGGACATAAGAACGGATTTGGTGTCCCCAGCCGATATCAGTCTTCCCGGCCGCTTCAGCGTTGGCCGCTTCTTCACGCTTTTTGAGCTCTTGCTCATAAAGGCGCGCCTTCAGCATGGACCACGCAGTTGCCCGGTTCTTATGCTGGGATCGCTCTGACTGACACTGCACGACAATGCCGGTCGGCTGGTGCGTAATACGAACAGCAGAATCGGTAGTGTTAACGTGCTGTCCACCGGCTCCCGACGCTCTATAGGTATCAATTCGGCAATCGCTTTCATTGACCTCGATCTCGATTGAGTCATCGATAACCGGATATACCCATGCGCTGGAGAAGCTTGTGTGTCGACGTGCATTGCTGTCGTAAGGCGAGATACGCACCAAGCGGTGAACACCAGATTCGGTTTTCATCCAGCCGTAAGCGTTTTCACCCTTGATCAACAAAGTGGCGGACTTGATGCCAGCCTCTTCACCGTCATGGTATTCCAGAAGCTCGACCTTGAAGCCCCGCTTTTCCGCCCAACGACGGTACATGCGGAGCAACATTGATGCCCAATCCTGGCTTTCCGTTCCGCCGGCGCCGGAGTTGATTTCCAGATAGGTATCATTCCCGTCAGCTTCACCGGAGAGCAGCGACTGAAGCTGCAGCTCATTGACCTTGTCTTTCAGGCCACGGAGCGCATCCTCCGCGTCCTTGATGACCGATTGATCATCTTCAAGCTCGCCGAGCTCGATCAACTCCATGTTGTCTGCAAGGTCCTGCTCCAATCCCTTGACGCCGCTGATACCGTCGTCAAGTTGCTGGCGCTCGCGCATCAGTTTCTGGGCTTTGGTCGGATCATTCCACAGCTCTGGATCTTCAGAAGCTGCATTGAGTTCATCTAGTCTGACAAGGGCTTGATCCCAGTCAAAGATGCCTCCTCAGCAGGCTTATGGCCTGCTTGATTTCATCAACGATCGCTTCCATTTCGGCGCGCATCGAATACCTCGTCTTTTGGGTGGTTGTGCCTGACGTTCAAACCTGAACCGGCCATGGAAATTGGCGGGGACATTAGCCGCGTCGCACAGCGCTGTAAACAACCGGAAGGTCGCCCGTTTCAAAACGCTCTATATCGTCAAGTTACCTGCGCAACAATGCCGGGAGATTGCAATTCGAGCTGCATGTAAACAACATCAACCCATTTTCCAAACTTGAAACCGATATTGCGTGCAATGCCCATATCAGAAAAGCCGAATTTTCGGTGCAGTGAGATTGATCCCATGTTCTGGCTGTCACCAATAACGGCCATCATTTGGATCATTCCGGCCTTACGGCACCGTTCGATCAGCTCGGCTAAAAGCAAACTCCCCACACCCCGCCCAAAAGCAGATGGCGCGAGATAAATTGAGTCTTCCACGGTAAACCGATAAGCCGAACGCAAATGGAACGGACCAGCATAGGCATAGCCTAAGACTTTGCCGTCCTTTTCAGCCACAAGCCATGGCAAGCCACGCTCTATCACTTTCGACATGCGTCCTGCCATGTCATCGACATCGGGAGCTATTTCCTCAAACGTCGCTATCCCATGAAGAACATGGTGACTATAGATCTCCGTAATCGCATCGGCGTCATCAAGTGATGCCGAACGGACCTTGACCATAGCGTTTGAATTTTCAGTATCCATTGAAAAAACTCAGTAAAGACCGCCTGTACCGCTCAGAACCGCCTGCCCGGCCTCGGGGGAAACTGTACGCGGCACACCAAAATCATCCTGAAAACCAATCACAGAATAGGTATCTGGTGGAGCCATACCCGGCTTGAAGGCTTCAAGAATCGCACCAGGCGCTCCAGCTGCAACGCGAAGCCCGGTTGTCCTGTTGATCGGGATCAACTGAAGCCCAGGCGGCACGCGGAATTCAACAGGCGGTGTGCCTTCCGTCGCTTTCTTCACGAAATCCGTAAATATGGGCGCGGCTACCTGACCACCGGTGGCTCCACGTCCCATGGGCTTGGGAGTATCGTAGCCAACAAAAACACCAACGGCGAGCTCAGGTGTAAAGCCAATAAACCAAGCGTCTTTTTCATCGTTGGTGGTGCCGGTCTTGCCCGCAACTGGACGCCCTACAGCGCGAACAGACGTCGCTGTGCCGCGTTGAACAACACCTTCCATCATCGACGTAATCTGGTAGGCGGTCATCGGATCGAGGACCTGTTCCCGCTCATCGATCAATCGCGGCTCTTCCTGACCATTCCAGGCTTCCTGCGTGCAGTTCTCGCAGATTCGGCTGTCATGCTTATAGATGGTGCGGCCGTACCGATCCTGAATTCGGTCAATCATGGTGGGGTAAATCCGGCGTCCGCCATTCGCGATTGTCGCGTAAGCAGCCGTCATTTTCAGGACAGTCGTTTCCCCAGCCCCAAGAGACATCGACAATACAGGCAGCATGTTGTCGTAGATACCGAAGCGCTTGGCATATTCGGCAACCAAAGGCATGCCCATGTCCTGCGCAAGTCGCACGGTCATCACGTTTCTAGAGCGTTCAATTCCGGTGCGAAGTGTGGACGGACCATAGAATTTACCGCCATAGTTCTGTGGACGCCATGTGTCCAATCCAGGCCCCTGACTGATTTCAATCGGCGCATCCATGACAACGGAAGACGGCGTGTACCCGTTGTCCAACGCTGCAGCATAGAGGAAGGGTTTGAAGAGCGACCCCGGTTGGCGATAGGCCTGCGTAGCGCGGTTGAACTCACTTTGTGCGAAACTGAAACCACCAGCCATGGCAAGAACACGGCCGGTATAAGGGTCCATGGCGATGAGCGAACCAGACACTTTTGGCACTTGCCGCAGCTCATACGTTCCAGGCGCCACATCACTCGGTTCGACATAGACAACATCGCCCGGTGCCAAGACATCCGAAACCGCATTTGGTGCCCGTCCACCGACTTTTGCCCACTTCATCGTGTCCAAAAACAGCTGACCGGTCACGCGCTCGTCAGAAAACTTGCCTGAGACCAGTCTGTCCGGCTGCAAGCCAACCCGTGCTGAATCTGGTCCAGCCTCCAGAACAACAGCCAGTTTCCACTCCGGCAAATCATCAAGCGCTTTGACTTCCGCAAGCTGAGAACCCCAGTCACCGACGACGGAAATCGTATCAATCGCCCCTTGCCAACTTCCGCGGGCCCGGTCGAACTTGATCAAGCCATCCATGAGCGACTTACGTGCCATCGCCTGCAATTTCGGATCGACCGTAGAGCGAACGGAAAGCCCGCCTTCATAAAGACGTTTCTCACCAAAGATATTGGCGACTTCCCGGCGCACTTCTTCGGTAAAGTACTCTGCGCCTGCCAATCTCGTTCCGGTTTCCCGCGGATTGACGTCGAGCGGGCGCACTTTCGCTTCTTCGGCTTCCTCGCTCGTGACGTAGCCGTTTTCGACCATACGGTTGATCACCCAATTCCGGCGCGCAATGGCTCGGTCGGTCTGACGAAACGGATGATAATTGTTCGGTGCTTTCGGAAGCGCAGCCAGGTAAGCCATCTCGTCCAGTGTCAGCTCGTGCACTGATTTGTCGAAATAAACGAGCGATGCAGCTGCCACACCATAGGCTCCCAAGCCAAGATAAATCTCGTTGAGATAGAGCTCCAGGATTTCATCCTTGGTGTAAGCCTGCTCAATGCGGAGCGCGAGGATGGCTTCCTTGATCTTGCGTTCGATGGACACTTCATTCGTTAGAAGGAAGTTCTTTGCCACCTGCTGCGTAATGGTGGACGCACCTTCCGGTCGCCGACCTGTCCCGAAATTCTGGACATAACGCACGACAGCACGTGCTATGCCCTCTGGATCGACCCCCAAGTGCTTATAAAAGTTCTTGTCTTCTGCGGAAAGATACGCCTGCTTCAAACGATCCGGAATAGACTGGATGGGAAGGAACATGCGTCGCTGGGTCGCGTACTCTGCCATCAACGTCCCGTCGGAAGCATGGACACGGGTCATGACCGGCGGCTCGTAATTCTTCAAAGCCGTGTAGTCCGGCAGGCCTTCGTTCATGTGCTGCAGATACATCCACACGCCGGCAGCCACGACAAGACCTAGTGCGGCACCGATGCCGAACAGGTATCCAAAAAACTTCACAAGGAACTTCATAGTGCGAGCTCGTTCTCTCCGGCTCTCTCAAGGCCCGGCTCAAAGGTACGTCGGGACTCAGTCATAACACGGGACACACATCAACCGCACCAGCTGCGGGCAAGAATGTCCCAAACTTCAACGGCTTTCCTCCACCACCAATATGGCGATGCTGAGGCAGCTACTTATCTGCATCACGCTCAGCCCGGACTACTGGCCTGTTGGGCCAGTTGCGGACGGAAGTAGGTTTCAATCGCGGCCACCATCGCATCTGCCATCCGCTCTCGCCATTCCTCTGAGCGCAACAGCTTTTCATCATGCTCATTCGATAGGTAACCAAGCTCCACCAATGCAGACGGGATATCGTGGGCTTTCAGAACTTTAAAGCCTGCTGAACGATGAGGATTCTTGATGACCCGCACTGCGCTCTTCAACTCTTCGACCAGCGTTCGCGCAAACAAAACGGAAAAATTCCGGGTCTCCCGCCGTGCGAGATCAAGGAGGATGTTGGTCACCTCCTCCGGTTCATCATGCAACTCGACCCCGGCAATTATGTCTGACATGTTTTCTGATTCTGCCAATTCGGCGGCAAGGTCGTCTGACGCATTTTCAGATAGCGTGTAGACCGTTGCGCCGCGAACCAATTTTCGACCGCGGCGAACCGAATCAGCGTGGATCGAGACAAAGAGATCCGCCTCCGCATCATGCGCGAACCGAACCCGGTCCCTTAGAGCGATGAATGTGTCATCTTCACGTGTGAGCTTGATTTGAAATTGTCCGGTTTCCTCAAGCTTACGTTTCAGCAAACTGGAAAAATCGAGCACAACGGCTTTTTCGAGTGTTCCCTTGATCCCAACGGCGCCAGAATCAATTCCGCCGTGACCAGGATCCAGTACAATCAGGGGTCTGTCGTCAGTTTTGGCGTCTGTTAAACGGTCGGCTTTTCCGTTTGTAGCTGCGGTTTTGCTACGTGAAGCTTCTCGCGCTTTTTCTACAAACTCCGAATATTCCGCTGGGTTCGATTTCACAAGATCAAGAACGAAGCGGACGGGTTGGTTGTCGACAGCCGGGAGGACAAACATCTTGTCGACAGAGACCGGACCGGTCAAATCCAGTACGATCCTCGACTTGCCCGCCAAAAACACACCATATCGCCAGTTGGATACAAGCCCACGGCCAGAATTCCCGGCATCACCCTCCAGCTTGAACTCAACTTCAGAAAAATCAAGAATCAGCCGATACGGATCTGCCAAGCCGGACACGACCGGCGTCATTTCACTACTCAGATCCAGAACAAAACGCGTTCTCACATCATCGCCCGCAATCCGCGCACCGAGAATTTGCCCTTTTGACGTCACTGTCTCTTGGGCTGAAACCGGGTACGCGAGTGCAAAAAGCAAAGCCGTCGCAGCCAGAATGCGCGCCAAAACGCCTGCAATTCGAGCGAAATAGCTTGCCTGCTTGGCCATCGGGTGCGTGCAGCTGATGTCCGCCGTGTTCACTTACCTGCTTCCTTTGCCGATCTGCTGTAAACTGCTGTCTAAAGGGATCAAATCGCCCAGTAAATTACTTTGTCGGGTTCACATTGCTTGCAAAGCGTTGCTGTGGATCGTAAAAGTACCTTACGGATTTTGATCCTGTTTAGATATTGGTCCAGATGGTCAGCCCACATGAAAGTTAGCGCCATCGTTCCGTATGGGAATATTGGGTACCGAAAATCGGGCGAACATGAGGCCGTTTGCCAACCCACCCATTCCGGAGAGAGACCCTCTGTCTTCTCAGGCTCGAGTGCCGCCCTGCTCCAATCCTGCCTGACCGATACAAAATCAGTGCACCGGATATAGAGAACAAGCGGACGGTCCGAGAGAATTGCGATGCGGCAAACTCGCGTATTTCGGCGCGTGCTTCCTCGCTTAACGGAACAACAACGTAATAACCAGGGCTTGCTTGCCCCCGAAGGACCCGCGCGATGCAAATGAGGATCAACATATCAGCTGGCCCCGCCATGGCGGCCGCTGCTGTTGTTTCCCCCGCAGCGATGGACGCAAGCCCCGTAGCACCAAATCACAAAACCATAGCGGTAGCTGCATGCGCTTCGGGCGCAGGGAAGATATTGTCTTATCCCGCTCGCGCTGCCGTGGAGACTGAACTCAATGGCAAACAAAATGCTGATCGACGCGGCCCACCCGGAAGAGACCCGGGTCGTCGTTGTGCGTGGAAATCGGGTAGAAGAATTTGATTTTGAGGCAGCTAATCGAAAGCAGCTTCGCGGGAATATTTATCTAGCCAAGGTTACTCGGGTCGAACCATCACTGCAGGCGGCTTTCGTCGAATATGGCGGAAACCGACACGGTTTCCTGGCTTTTAGTGAGATTCACCCGGACTATTATCAGATACCTGTCGCGGACCGTCAGGCCCTGCTGGAAGCGGAAGCTGCCGAACGCGAACAAGATGACGCCGCCGATTCGGACGAAAAGCCGAAACGCCGTCGTCGCAGCCGTGCTGCGCGGAACGAGACCAAAGAAGATGTCGTCGCCAGCTCTGACGACGAGTTGGACGAGAGCACTTCAGAAGAATCTGCTGAAGATAGGGAAGCTGCCGAGGCTGCTGAGACCACTGGCGTTTTGGATGACGAACAGCTGGCTGCATCCAACGATGCTTCGGAGAACAATGAGGAGCCTTCTGCTGAACAGAACGCGGACAGCGAAAGCGATCCAGCTGTTGATGCAAAAGACGCTGCAACCGATGAGGCGGACGCTGTCGAGGCACGTTCTGACGCGGACGACGATGAGGACGCAACCGAAGCGGACACAGATGAAGATGATGATGCGCCAGTAAGAGTGCGCTCAAGACGCCGCCGTCGTGATGCGGATGATGAGAATAGCGACGACGAAGACAGTGTCGAATCTGTTGGGGCGGAAGATGCAATGGAAGAAGTTCCTGAGCGTCGGCAGGCACCGCGTCGCCACTACAAAATTCAGGAAGTCATCAAGCGCCGTCAGATCATTCTGGTGCAGGTTGTAAAGGAAGAGCGCGGCAATAAGGGTGCTGCTCTGACAACCTACTTGTCACTGGCAGGTCGCTATTCTGTTTTGATGCCAAACACGGCACGCGGTGGCGGCATTTCCAGAAAAATCACGCAGCCAACTGACCGTAAACGCTTGAAGAAAATTGCATCCGAGCTGGATGTGCCGGAAGGAATGGGCGTAATTCTGCGGACTGCAGGTGCGAGCCGGACGAAGGCTGAGATCAAGCGTGATTTCGAATACCTGATGCGGCTTTGGGAAACCGTTAGAGATCTAACCTTACAATCAAGCGCGCCGAACCTTGTTTATGAGGAAGGCAGCCTGATCAAGCGCTCGATTCGCGACCTCTACAACAAGGACATCAATCAGGTATTGGTGGCCGGAGAAGAGGGCTACCGCGAGGCTAAGGATTTCATGCGCATGCTCATGCCGAGCCATGCTAAGAACGTTCAGCCTTATCGCGACCCCTCCCCGCTGTTCATCCGGTTCGGAGTTGAACCGCAACTTGATGCAATGTTCTCGCCTCAAGTCACGATGAAATCGGGTGGCTATATCGTCATCAACCAGACCGAAGCGCTGGTCTCGATCGACGTGAACTCCGGCAAGTCGACTAAAGAGCACAACATTGAGGACACGGCGCTTCAGACCAATCTGGAAGCTGCCGAGGAAGTTGCGCGCCAGCTGCGCTTACGCGATTTGGCAGGTCTCGTTGTCATCGACTTCATCGATATGGAGGAGAACAAGAACAACCGGAATGTTGAGCGCAAACTCAAAGAATGCTTGAAAAACGACCGGGCCCGCATTCAGGTCGGCCGTATCTCACACTTCGGCCTTCTGGAGATGTCTCGCCAGCGGCTGCGCACCGGGGTTCTTGAAAGTTCGACAACGCCCTGCCCGCATTGTAACGGCACCGGCATGATACGGTCTGTTGAATCGGTTGCCCTGCACGTTCTTCGGTCCGTCGAAGACAATCTGCTAAAAGGCGCCACACACAATCTCAGCTTGCGGACCTCGACAACCGTTGCGCTCTACGTTCTGAACCAGAAGCGCGCGCATCTTGTTGAACTTGAGGGTCGGTTTGCAGTTGAGATTGAAGTGCAAGCTGATGAGATGGTCAATGGGCAGCATTATGTGCTGGACCGCGGCGAACTCGTCGACCGTGACCGTTTCCCGGCTCCGGTTGTTCAATACGTCCAACCTGACACGATTGATCTGATTGAAGATGAAGACGAGCCAGAGGAAGAGGTTCAAGAAACCTCCTCTGATGAAGGTGATCAGGATGGTGACCGGGATCGGAAGCGTCGCCGTCGCCGCAAGCGTCGGCGGGGTCGTGGTGATGGGCCAGAACGGTCTGATCATGAGCAGCAGGCCTCTGAAGACGACGATGGTGCCGAAGCTCAAGAAGCTCAGTCCGAAGATGGTGATGATGCCAGCGAAGAAGACCGTCGCCGCAAGCGTCGGCGTGGGCGTCGTGGTGGCCGTCGCGGTCGCCGCACCAATGAAGGCGATACAGTCGCAGCTTCAGATGAAAATGAAGACGCAACCGCGTCTGATGCCGATGCGGCCTCTGGCGACAGCAACGCTGCGGATACAGGGGAGCCGGGAGCGACCGATGAAGCTGTCGACGCTTCTGCAACCACTGCTGAAGCTGCTGGTTCGGAAGAAACAACTGACAGCGGAATTGCTTCAGAAGCTGCCTTGGATGTTGAAGCAAACGACGATGACAAGCCAATCGTTGCGCCGACGCCGGTTTCAGAAGAGCCTGTGGCACAGGCCGCACGTGAGGTTGCAGCAGAGGATCAAGACGATGCACCTGTTCGCGCCGCTCCGCTAGAGCCGGTTGTTACCAGCGAATCTGCTTCTAACAATGAGGAAGCCAAAAAGCCAAAACGTGGCGGTTGGTGGCAACGGCGCTCATTCTTCTAGGCGCTTCGCCCTATTCCAATCACCAAAAAGCCCCCGGCCGTTGCCGGGGGTTTTTTGTTTCATACTTTCAATCCAGATTCATCCAAGCCATTTGCCAAGCCGAGATAGCGCTTCCTTCATGTGATCATTGGACCCTGCAAAAGAAAAGCGCGTGAATGCATGGCCGTTCACAGGGTCAAAATCCGCACCAGGTGTTGCTGCAACTCCTGCCTCTTCAAGCATCGACTTGGTGAACGTCAGAGAATCGTTGGAAAACCGCCGTGTGTCCGCATAGACATAAAAGGAACCATCGACCGGCAACAGCTTGTCAAATCCAAGTTTTGGCAACTCTTGCATCAGCAGCGTACGATTTTGGGCGTAGCCTGACTTGATCGCTTCCAGCTCTTCATGCGCGTCAAGCGCTGCAGTGGCGGCGATCTGCGAGAGTTCAGGCGGAGAGATATACAGGCTTTGCGCGATTCTCTCGACTGGCCGCACCAGAACCTCTGGCAAAACCATCCATCCAATTCGCCATCCGGTCATGCAATAGTACTTGGAGAAACTATTGATAATGATCGCATTTTGAGACGTTGCAAGCGCTGTTGCCTGCTCTACTTCGTACACCAAGCCGTGATATATCTCGTCGGAAATGAACCAGATACCGTTGTCGTCGCAATACCGCACAAGCTCGCTTAACGCCTCAGGGGTCATCATGGTGCCGGTCGGGTTTGCGGGACTTGCAACCAATACGCCGCGAATTGGGCCATCTCGTTGAGCTTCGTCCAACAGCGTAGGTGTCAGACACCAGCGCGTCTCTTCGCTCACCTCTATTTCGACTGGAACAAGACCAAGCGCCTTGATGATGTTCCGATAGGCCGGATAACCGGGCGAAGTCAGTGCAATGCGGTCGCCCGAATCGAAGGCGGCAAGAAATGCGAGATTGAAGCCAGCCGATGAGCCTGTGGTCGCAACAATTCTGCCCTCATCGACCTCGACACCATATGTATCCCGATAGTGCTGTGAAAGACGGCTGCGAAACGGCTTGATCCCCCGCGCCTCTGTGTATCCCAGCTTGCCCACATCCAAAGCGTTCCGTGCAGCCTCCAAAGCCAATTTGGGTGCTGGAGCCGAAGGTTGACCCACCTCCATATGAATAATCGATTTGCCGTCAGCCTCCAGACGTGCCGCCGCACTCAGGACATCCATTGCCAGGAACGGCGCGACGTCACTTCGACAAGACGGACTGAACTTGGGGTCGGCATAGGACATAAATGACTTCCAATGTGAGTGGCAGACGTGGTTTCTTGGCTATGTCTCATAGGATGGACGATTTGCACAAGGCCACCTAAACGTGAACCACATGTAGTCCAGCTCTATGCCGGTTTTCTTGACCCGGATTTGAACTGGCCATACGGTCGCCGAAATTAACGGGCGATTATACCCCTTGAACAGATCTCGTGATTTGGCTGAAAGCTCCCTTGCCTTTTCGGTCAGGTGAACACATCTCAAACGTCAATCAGGAGACACCCTGTGGCAGATATGAACATGGCGAATTGAGAGTGAAGCAGTTTCAGCAAATAAGCGCTCCGCGCAGCCGATCAGCAACAATCGCATCAAGCTTGAAAAAGGGCATGGCAAGCCTGTGCACGATGGCTATTGCTCTACCGCTTCTCAGTGTTCCCTCGGACGCACAATCGAGAAAACGCGGCCTCTCGCTTGTCCGCGATGCTGAGGTCGAATCCTTGCTCCGGGATTACGCGACCCCGATTTTTCGTGCTTCAGGTCTGGGAAACTCGCAGCCACAGATTATTTTGGTCAACGACAAGGCCTTTAACGCCTTCGTTCCTGATTCCCGCCGTATCTTCATCAATATCGGTGTCATCATGGATGCCGAAACACCGGGCGAAGTAATTGGTGTTCTGGCTCATGAGACCGGACACATTACCGGACGCCACTTGGTTCGGATCCGCTCAGCGGCTGCCAAGGCACAAATCATGTCGGTGATCGGTGTGATTGCTGGAGCGGGAGCAGTTGCCGCCGGTGCTGCGTCTGGCTCACGCGGTGCGACCTCTGGGGGTATGGCAACTGTGTTAGGCTCTGGCAGCATCGGAAAACGGTCCTTTCTGGCTTATCAGCGCGGCGAAGAGGCCGCAGCTGACATTGCAGCTCTCCGCTATTTGAAAGCAACAAAACAAAGTGCGCGCGGAATGCTGAAAAACTTCGAGCGCATGGCGGAACAGCAAGTTTTTTCAGCCAAGTATGTCGACCCTTACGCGGTGAGTCACCCGATGGCCCGCGACCGATATCGCTCTTTGGAAGAAAAGGCCAAACAAAGCCCATACTTCGACAACCCGGAAGACTACGTCCTTCAATATCGCCACGACATGGCCAAGGCGAAGCTTTACGCCTTCACCAGTCACCCCAACGCAGTTACTCGCCGGTATCCACGATCCGACAAGAGCTTGCCGGCAGAATATGCGCGCGCCATCGCCGCCATGAAATCTCGCTCAAGGAATGCCTTGAAGCAAATTGACGCCCTGATCCGCAAACACCCTAGCAACCCCTATTTTCATGAGCTTAAAGGGCAAGCGCTTCTGGAAGGTGGTAACCCGAAAGCGGCAATCGCCCCATTCCGCAGAGCTCTGAGTATTAAACCGAAAGAACCTCAGTTCCAGATTTGGCTTGGCTATGCGTTGGTCGGCTCTAACAATCCTGCGGTCCTGCCGGAGGCCGAACGCATTTTGAAAAACGCCATTCAGCGCGATCTGAATTCGGGTGTGGCTCATAGCCAACTGGCTATTGCTCATGCCCGCCAGGGAGAACGAGCTGAAGCCGATTTGGCGACTGCCAAGGGATTGATGGTTCGCGGAGACTTTACAGCTGCAAAACGCTATGCCGCCCGCGCTCAAAAGAATTTGAAGCGAGGTAGTCCGGCGTGGCTTCAAGCAGATGATATTGTATCCTACACACCACCCAGATTGAAGAAATAGCAAATCTGGACCGTAACACGCGGCACCTACGCCCACCTGAGTTTAAAAGCACCCGACAGGAGAATCAAATGTTCAAGTCACGATGCCTGACTGCTGTCCTATTTGCAGCCATGGCTGTCTTTACTCTCGCTTTTACGGTCAGCCCCAATCAGGCTTCGGCGGATGAGATTAACCGAAGCGAGATTGAGAAGATCGTCAAAGACTATCTCCTGAAAAACCCTGAAGTCATTGCCGAAGCCCTGACCGAACTGGACCGCCGGCAAAAAGAAGCAGAAGAAGCTGCGCGCGTCGCTGCGCTGGCCGATTCTGCAGATGTTCTCTTTAACTCCACCCGTCAGGTTGTTCTCGGCAACCCGCAAGGCGACGTCACAATGGTTGAGTTTTTTGACTACAATTGTGGCTACTGCAAACGTGCGCATGGCGACATGGTGAAGCTGATCGACGAGATGCCGAACCTTCGTGTCGTTTTGAAGGAATTTCCGGTTCTGGGACAAGCATCTGTAGAAGCTGCTCAAGTTGCCATTGCGGTCAATACCGTTGCGCCTGACAAATATTCCGAGTTCCACGAAGCGCTTTTGCTGCAGCGTGGGCGCGCCAATAAGGCCAGCTCCATGCAAGCTGCAATCGGTGTGGGCATTTCAGAAGACGCTCTGAACAATGCCATCAATTCCGACATCGCAGGCCAAACGATCGAAGAAGTCTACACCCTCGCCAATCGTCTCGGGCTTACCGGAACCCCGTCCTATGTCATCGGTGATGAAGTGATTATGGGCGCCGTTGGATACGATGATTTGCGCAAGAAGCTTGTTGCAATGGAAAGCTGCGGCGAAACCACCTGCTGAGTTCGCCTTTTGGCTAGGTTTTGGAGCGGAACGGGCTTTTCCTCGCCTTAATCCATGCTTATAAGATGCGGGGCACGGAGCCTATTGCGGCTTCGTGCCCACACTATTACATGGGCAGGGAAACGCGTATGGAACCGGGTTCACATCTCACGTTTTCGAGCCTTGGCATCATGCGCCCATGTGGCGATGGCCAATAAAGAACCTGCGGACGAAATCCGCGAATTGAAACGGGAAGCTGCGCGATAGGCAGTTTCGAAAAACCGAACACGAAAGCCGAACCTCATGTCCAATGATAACAAAAAATTCGACACGGCCCTGATCCGCGACATGGCCGTCCTACTCGATGAAACAAACCTTTCTGAAATCGAGCTGGAACATGGTGATGTCCGTATTCGTGTTGCCCGTCAATTGAACATTGAAGCTCCGGTTTACTCCGCCCCGGCAGCCGCTCCCGTGGTCCCGGCCGCGCCTGTGGCTCCGGCAGCACCAACCGCAGCTCCCGCAGAAGCAGCACCGGCTGCCGGCGCAATTACGTCGCCGATGGTTGGAACAGCATACCTTTCACCGGAGCCGGGAGCAGCTGCTTTCATCAATATTGGTGACAAGGTGAAGGAAGGCCAGACGATCCTGATCGTTGAGGCGATGAAAACCATGAACCACATTCCGGCGACAAAGTCCGGAACTGTGAAGCAGATTCTCGTGGAGGATGCGCAGCCGGTCGAATTCGGCGAACCCCTGATCATCGTCGAATAAGGACACAGGCGCATGTTTTCCAAGATCCTGATTGCCAACCGCGGCGAGATCGCGCTTCGCATCTTGCGGGCGTGTAAAGAGTTAGGCATTTCGACTGTCGCTGTTCATTCAACAGCTGACGCGGATGCCATGCATGTTCGGCTTGCTGACGAGAGTGTCTGCATTGGCCCACCAGCTGCACGCGACAGTTATCTAAATATTCCGAATATTCTCGCGGCCTGCGAAATCACTGGCGCTGACGCTGTTCACCCCGGCTATGGATTCTTGTCTGAGAATGCACGTTTTGCCGAAATTCTCGAAGCCCACAGCATTGAATTCATTGGCCCGACCGCTGAACATATCCGCATTATGGGCGACAAGATCCAGGCCAAGCAAACAGCCAAGGATCTGGGCATTCCAGTAGTCCCCGGCTCTGAAGGTGGCATTACCTCTAATGAGGAAGCGCACAGTGTTGCAGACGAAATAGGCTATCCTGTTCTTGTGAAAGCTGCTGCCGGCGGCGGCGGCCGCGGCATGAAGGTGGCCCAGAGCAAAGCCGATCTGGAGACCGCACTATCGACAGCCCGGTCTGAGGCCAAGGCAGCCTTTGGTGATGATGCCCTTTACATGGAAAAGTATCTGGGCAAACCGCGCCACATCGAAATCCAGGTCCTGGGTGACGGCAAGGGCAACGCCGTTCATCTAGGCGAGCGGGATTGCTCGCTTCAGCGCCGGCACCAAAAGGTTCTGGAGGAAGCCCCTTCCCCATGCCTCAACCTGGAGCAACGCGGAAAAATCGGTGAAGTCGTCGCCTCTGCGATGCGCAAACTGAAATATCGCGGCGTTGGCACGATCGAGTTCCTTTATGAAAACGGTGAGTTCTATTTCATTGAAATGAACACCCGTCTTCAGGTGGAACACCCGGTTACCGAGATGATCACTGGCATCGATCTGGTCAATGAACAGATCCGCATCGCCGCAGGTGGTTCGCTGGATATGACTCAAGACGATATCAAGTTCACGGGTCATGCCATCGAGTGCCGGATCAACGCGGAAGACCCGCGGACCTTTGCTCCATCGCCGGGAACGATCACCTACTATCACACGCCGGGTGGACTTGGCGTTCGCGTGGATTCAGCCGTGTATCAGGGCTACAAAATCCCGCCCTATTATGACAGCATGATTGGCAAGCTGATCGTTCACGGACGAAACCGTGTCGAGTGCATGATGCGCCTGCGCCGGTGTCTGGACGAGTTTGTGGTCGATGAAATCAAGTCGACCCTGCCGCTGTTCCGCGACCTTGTCGACAATCAGGATATTGCAAACGGCCAATATGACATTCACTGGCTGGAGAAGTATCTGGCTGAGGACACCAAGTGAACCTTTTCAGGATTTGACGTTTTAAAAGGGGCCACTTGGGCCCCTTTTTACATCTGTGGCGCACTGACCAGCATTTGGTACAATCAGATGAATTTCATGATCTGTTGCGCCAGATCCTTTTCATCTCCGGCGGCAAGACAGGGAGCTCCAGTTGGAACCGTTATCTCATATTTTGGAACTGGGTCCTGTCCACTCAAAAGCCCTATGACCGTGTTTACGTTGTAACGTTGGATCGAGGGGAATCCACGGACAACATATGTTCCTTGCGAGACCGTCAACTCAAACGTACTGACAGTTCCCGATGTGCGCGTGTTGTTTTTTTGCTGGGTAGTCTGCTCACCCGAACTGTACGAATATGCGCCCCCAAAATCGACCACTCCCGCCACCTTCACAGAAGGTATCTTAAAACTGTGCATCGTCGAGTTCTGGTAGATGCTGACGTTACCGTTCGCCTCCGTATTTGAAGTTTGGACAATCAGCTTTAAATCATAAGTCAGCGGGTTTTTGATGAACGGAATATCAAATTTTAACTGTGTGACATCTGTAAAGATATTAGCAATTTGATTGCCTCCGGGGATTGCCGAGAGAAGCGATACATTGCCAATGTAGCTTCTACTGTCGCCTTGGAATTCGCTATAACCTAGGTTCACCACAGACCTTCGGACAGCGCCCCCCTGCAATAGAAACCGCAGTCCGCTATCGTTTACCTCCTGCCAAATTTTGTAGGTTTGATTGTTTCTGTTGAAGTTTGAGACCGATATATCAATCTGCTGCCACAGATTTCCATTCTGGGGAATCTCGTTGTTTGCCTTTTGCAAAAGGCTATCAGGTGCTGCGAATACGTCATTCCGAGCCGGATTATTGCCAACAGGTTCATAAGAAACAACAAATCCGATAATACGACTCCCATACCTTTTCGCCTCATCTGAATTTGTCGCTACGCTACGACAGTAGAACGTCGTTATACCGGTAATTCTGGAAACGCTCTCGATATCAAGATTTTGCTGGTCGCCAACATCGGAACCTTTCACGTCACAACCTGCCGAAACACACACGCCTTTGGCGGTACACGCCTGAATTCGGCGGAGCGGATACTGCCCTGCGGGATCAGTGGATTTCTTGAACGCAAATCCAAGGGTTGTAAAATTTTGTGGGTAGGAATCTTCGCACAAGACCCTATCGCAAGCAGGTGAACTCAAAAAACTATAAGGTTCTGGGTCTCCAACGTTGCCCGCATTGCCCAACCGGGCTTCTAGCCGCGCTTGAAGAGCATCCTTGATAGTTGTGAAATTGTCCGTTGATGTCCCATTACTGAACGTGACTATCATCATCGATCTCCTTCAATTCGATAAGCTTCAACCTAGCTGACGCGCTGCAGGACAAAATGTGATGCGACCGGTTCTTCAGGATCAAATGGATCAGCCCGAAACCTCACTCTGAGGGCTTCCAACAAAGACCACTCATGACAATCTTTTCGGTTGAAGAGTGGAAGGAACCTGTTTTCCTTTTGATATTTCTGGCAAAATATAAGACTGGCGTTGTTATCAGGGTAACAACTCTACGCGTATGCTTGTTCGCTCCCACGTTTCGTTGGGGAATGTCTGAAAGTCTTAAACGAGTGAGCCGGTGGCAGGATATAAAGACGACATCGTGATGGAGATTACCCCGCAGGTTCTTTTGAAGGCCTATGCGTGCGGGCTGTTTCCCATGGCAGAGTCGGCTGATGACCCTGGGCTCTTTTGGCTGGAACCGGAACGCCGTGGAATTCTGCCACTTGACGGTTTCCATCTACCTCGCCGACTACGCCGGACCATTCGCCAGGATGTCTTCGAAATCCGTGTCAGCACGGACTTTCAAGGGGTAATAGATGGCTGCGCCTCCCCCCTGCCCGGTCGTTCCAAAACCTGGATCAATAAGGAGATCCGGCGGCTTTATGGCGAACTTTTCGAGATGGGTTACTGCCACACTGTGGAGGCGTGGCAGAATGGCGAACTGGTCGGCGGGCTCTATGGTGTCAGCCTGAACGGCGCATTCTTCGGTGAAAGCATGTTTACGCTGGAAACCGATGCCTCAAAAGTGTGCCTTGCCCACCTTGTCGCCAGAATGATTGTCGGTGGATACTCCTTGCTTGACACGCAATTCGTAACAGATCACCTGAGCAAATTCGGAACACAGGAAATCACTCAGGCCGACTACAATGAGCGCCTCTCTGAAGCCCTAAAGCAAGACCCGGACTTCTACGCCTTTCCAACAAATGCCAGCGGCGCAGAGGTGTTGAACGTTCTGGCCAATTGGTCAGCGAATATCTGAGCAAATTTACCCCCGGAACGGCTTTGGTCTCGGTGCGAGGATCGTGTCGACACCGTCATCCGGCCCGGCAAGCGGGTCCTGATCTTCGGATGTTACCTGCTCCACCGGAGGGCCATTGTAGCCTTCTGGGGGCGGGACTGTGGATGTGCGTTTGCAGTTGGTCAGCCAGATGTCATAGACACCGTGCTCTACGGCATGAAGGCCGGGGCTGGCGGCATACATCCAACCGGAAAAAATGCGCCTCACCTCATTGTTCAAGGTGATTTCGTCCACCTGAATAAAGCCGGTGGTCAGCGGAGATTCTGTCTGGGGACGCGTGTAACAAACACGCGGCGTGACCTGCAGGGCTCCGAACTGGACGGTTTCGCCAATATAGACGTCAAAATTGATGATGCGTCCAGTAATCTTGTCGAGACCAGAGAAAACGGCAACCGGGTTTTCAATCTTCTGGGATTGAGGTTGAGACTGGGCCAAAGCCGGTTCGACAGCCATTAATCCAGCAAGCGCCAATGCTCCTGCCAGCATACACCCAAGGCTGCTTGTTTTCACGTCTCTGCTCATTTCACCTTACCGTTGACTGCATCCATGTGACCAGATTCGGGTCCAAGCTGCATCCGGTTTTCAAGTTAAACACAAAGAATGGCCCGATCTTGTAAGAAATCAGGCTATCCCTTGACGTTTTGAACGAGACTATGTCTCAGCCCATGTCTTCCAGGCGACTGAAGGCGACCTTCACCTTCGACAGTCTTTCGGCAAATTCAGCAGCCTTTTCCCGTTCGCCCTCGACCACCTCTTGAGGCGCCTTGTCGACGAATTTCGGGTTGTTGAGCTTCTTTTCGATGCGGCCGATTTCGCCTTCCAGCTTTCCGATTTCTTTCGATAACCGGGCTTTTTCACCTGCCAGATCGATGAAGTCAGCAAGCTGAAGGCAGACAGTCGTGGAACCCACAACGATCTGTGCCGCTCCCTTCGGCGCAACAGTTTCAAACGCCACACTTTCAGCCCGTGCGAGACGCAAGATGGCGTTCTCATGCCTCTCAACACGCGCCTTGGTCTGTGCATCCGGCTCAACCACGACAACTGGAACCTTTGCACCTGCCGGAACATTCATTTCAGCTCGCAGCGACCTGATGTCAGAAATCAGAGATACCAACCAGTTGATTTCACCGGCGGCCTCTTCATCTGATACCTGCGCTTGTGGCCATTCAGTCAGCGCCAGAACGTTTTCGGCTTTAACTCCCTTGTCACCAAGGCGCTCCCAAAGCTCCTCCGTCAGGAACGGCATGAACGGGTGCAGGATTTTCAAGATCTCATCGAGTGCCCAGGCAGCGGTTGCGCGCGTCTCTTCCTTGGCCGCCTCATCATCACCATTGAAGATCGGCTTGGCAAGTTCGAGATACCAGTCACAGAACGTGTTCCAGATAAACTTGTAAGCCCCACCCGAAGCATCGTTGAAACGATACTCATCCAGAGCCTTGGTGACTTCCTCAATCGCCTTGCCAGTCTCTGTCGCGATCCAGCGGTTCAGCGTGTGCTTTGTCGTTGACGGATCAAAACCGGAAACCCGCTCGCATCCGTTCATTTCTGCAAAGCGGGCCGCGTTCCAGAGCTTTGTTGCGAAACGCTGGCCACCTTCTGCCGCCTGATCGGACATGCGAAGCGTTCTGCGCCCTTGTACTTCCTGACTGACAAGTGCAAAGCGGGTCGCATCGGCGCCAAAACGATCAATCAAATCCAGCGGGTCAAGAACATTGCCCACGGACTTGGACATCTTCTTCCCGTTTTTGTCGACCACGATGGAATTGATGTAGACCGTGTGGAACGGGACTTCATCCATGAAGTGGATGCCTTGCATCATCATCCGGGCAACCCAGAAAAAGATGATGTCAAATCCTGTTATCAAGACGTCGGTCTTGTAGTAACGCTCCAGTTCAGGCGTCTTGTCCGGCCATCCAAGGGTCGAGAATGGCCACAATCCGGAGGAGAACCAAGTATCGAGAACGTCAGGGTCACGGGTCAGGGTCTTGCCACCTGCCAGCTTGACCGCTTCTTCCTCGGTCTCCGCACAATACTCGTTGCCGTCTTCGTCATACCAGACCGGGATCTGGTGCCCCCACCAAAGCTGACGGGAGATACACCAAGGCTGGATGTCGTTTAGCCAGTTATAGTAGGTCTTGTCCCAGTTTCCCGGCACAAACTTTGTGGAACCATTCTGAACAGCTTTTAGCGCCGGCTGGGCCAATTTCTTGGCATCAGCAAACCACTGATCCGTCAGCATCGGCTCGATGACGACCTTTGAGCGGTCCCCGAAAGGCTGCATGATTTTCTTGGATTCAATCAAAGGCAGTTGCTCAGGAGCTTCGTCTTCGTCAGTATCCTTCTTTTTGACAATTGCTTTTCCCTCAGCGGTCCACTGAGGGACTTGGCCCTTCATCCATGTGACTTGAGGGTCGTCATTGGGAACCATGACTGCAAGGCCTTCAGCCGTGATCTGTTCTATCACCAGCTTGCGGGCCTCAAAACGGTCCAGTCCACGCAGATCGTCCGGAACGATGTTGATGGCGTCAATCTCGTTGATCGTGAAATCGGCACCTTCGATGATCGCCTGCGCCTTGGCGGCTTCTTCGGTGTAGGGCGCACCGTCCGAACGCATCGCCCCTTTCGTGTCCATCAGGCGGTACATCGGAATGTTGTTGCGCTGTGCAACACCATTGTCGTTGAAATCATGCGCGCCGGTGATCTTGACCGCGCCAGACCCAAAGTCCGGATCCGGGTATTCGTCGGTGATGATCGGGATCAGACGACGGTGCTCTTTAGGCCCGACGGGAATTTCACATAGCTTGCCGATGATCGGTTTGTAACGCTCATCGTCCGGATGAACGGCAACAGCGCCATCGCCCAGCATGGTTTCCGGGCGCGTTGTTGCTATCGAGATGTAATCGCGGGTCTCGCGGAGGGTGACGTTTCCGTCCTCATCCTTCTCGACATATTCATAAGTCGCACCGCCTGCCAATGGATACTTGAAGTGCCACATGTGGCCATCGGTCTCGATGTTTTCGACTTCAAGATCCGAGATGGCGGTTTCCATCTTCGGGTCCCAGTTCACAAGGCGCTTGGATTTATAGATCAGGCCTTCATTATAGAGCTGAACAAAAACTTTACGAACGGCCGCCGATAGGCCTTCATCCATCGTGAAGCGTTCACGCGACCAATCACACGACGAGCCCAAACGCTTGAGCTGATTGATAATCGCACTGCCTACTTCTTCCTTGTAGGTCCATGCGCGCTTGATAAATGCCTCGCGGCCAATTTCGCGCCGGGTTGGCTCTTTACGCTCAGCCATCTGCCGCTCAACGGCAATCTGCAGCGCAATTCCAGCGTGATCCGTCCCCGGTTGCCAGAGCGTATCGAAGCCCTGCATCCGCTTCCATCGGATCAAAATGTCCTGCAGCGTGTTGTTGAGCGCGTGCCCCATATGCAGCGAGCCATTAACGTTTGGCGGCGGAATTACGATTGTAAAGGCGTCAGCCCCTTCTTTGGCGCCAGCACCGGCTTTGAAGGCTCCCGCCTTTTCCCAGGTTTCGTAAATCCGCGGCTCAACGGACGCCGCATCATAGTTTTTATCAAGCATGAGGACACTCAGCTGGAGGATTATTGGTCTTGTTGAATGGCTTCCGTGTAAATCGGATGCAAGGCCCCAAGTCAAGACGACACAGGCTCTCAGCCAAGGCTAATGACCAATGTTTCTATCTTTTCAGGCAAGTTGTTGGGGCTGGGGTGATTTTGAGGCATAACCACGCTCATGTCCGTTGAACTTCGCCCTCACCACTTGCTTTGTTTACTTACCTATCTCGGTAAAGGGTATTCGCCTGCATTTGTTGAGAATTATGACCGTGTGGTCGCCCGATTGAACGCTGGGGAAACAATAACGATCGTTTCTGGGCCGGACGAAATCTGTCACCCCATGCTCAATGACCCGAGTTGCCATTGCCGGAATGAGAGTGTCGCCATCCGCGACCAACAAGCCTTGGCAGCAGTTCTGACAAGCCTCCGGCGCGAAACCATCACCGAGCCGTTTGTCCTGGCACAAGAAGATGTATCGCGTTTGCGGCGTGCCTTCCAAAACGGAGACCTTCGCACAGCCTGTCAAGGATGTGAGTGGGAGTTGTTATGTTCGCGCATCGCTAAAAACGACTTCAGGGGCTGCCGTCTCCAGCCGCCCCCGAAAGAATGAACGCAATGCGATATGTTCAGCGTCCGCGTGTGATCCGCTTGATCTCTTTCTGAACCATCTCTTCCACCATCCCCGGAAGATGTTGATCCAGCCAAGCCTTCAGCATGGGACGCAGCATCTCTTGGATCAGTTCTTCAACAGTCTGCGCTTTTGACCCCACAAACATAGCGGACAGATGATCTAGCGCTGTGTGGACCGCTGCACCCGTGTCATTGGAAATCAGTGGTGCGTCATCTTCAACGTCGGGCAGGTCTGTTATCGAAACCGGTCTATCTGCCGCAGGAGGCGGAGGCGGTGGAGCAGCTGCTGCCAATGCTACTTCAGGCATTGGGTCCGGCTCGGGAGCTGCCTCGAATGCCGGCTCTGGCTCCGGCTCATCAAATGCTTCCATCGGATCGGGCTCAACCGGCTCTGGAGCGGGTTCATCATCCACGAAACTGATATCAGCGGTGTCGGAATCAAGATCTTCTGCAAGACCTTCCACCAACTCCATTTCGCCGTCGTTGGACAAATCGCCCTCTGAAAGCTCCATGTCCTCGGTCAGTTCAAAGTCTTCGGTGAGTTCAAGAACGTCTTCTTCTTCCGATTCAATTTCCGGTTCGGGTTCCGGAAGCGCCTCGTCTTCAGCGGCATCCTCTTCCATGGCAGCTGCCATGTCATCGACGTCGTCCCCGCCGTCATCCCCAGCGATTTCGTCCATGTCGAACAACTTATCAAGATCGTCCTGGGACAATTCTGTTGTATCACTCATATCGTCGTCCGCCGTTACTGATCCTTCAGGGTTGTCATTGGTGGCCACATTGTCCTGATCTGCAGGTTGACCGCTTCCCGAGGCTTCGCCCTCGGCATCCTCGTCAGAGATTATGCGGCGGATCGATGCGAGGATTTCCTCCATCGACGGCTCTTCGGCCTGCTTAGCCTCTGCCATGAACACCCCCGTACTAACTGGCTACTACGCTACCACTCAGACAGATTTGAATGATTCGTTAACGCTGATTATGCGGGTCAATTGATCATGGTAAAAGCGAGCCAGCTGGCTCTAATCGCCTTTTCCCCTTTTTAGATTCGTTCTTTCACGATGGTAAATTACAAGAACATCGCAAGAATACCTAACGTCAGATATGAGCATAAAAAAAGCCCCAACACATATTTGTATTGGGGCTTCAACAATTTTCGCGCAAAAGTGCGCTGATTTATTAGCTCTTAACGGCCATCAGGCGTACGAAGACCAAACCACTGATCGCGAACTGCTTTATAGTTTTCTTGTGGGTTATAGCGAGCCACTGACAAATTCAGACTATTTGCGTCCAGTTGGCCAATTGACGAGACCAATTGGTACCCACTGACGATTCGGTTGCGTTGGGCGGTCACAAGGTTGACGCGTTGGTTGACCAGCTCCCTTTGCGCGTCGAGAACATCGAGAGTGGTCCGTTGACCGACACGCTGTTCTTCGATCACCCCTTCAAGTGCCAGCTTGGAAGCTTCAACCGCCGCCCGCGCTGCTTCAATGGAAGCGCCAGCAGCCTGATAGTTGCCCCATGCCGAAATTACGTTCGCGCGAACCTGATCGCGGATCACATCCAGCTGGAGGCGCGCCTGCCCCAGTTCCTGTTTGGCCTGACGAACACGAGACGAAACGCCGCCGCCCTGATAGATCGGAATATTCACCCGGCCAAATATCGACGCGTTGTTGCTGGTTCCAACAGTTGCACTCGGCTCCCAGGTCCGGCTTACGGACCCGTCCAGAGTAACCGTTGGCAGAAGCTCGCCTTCAATGGTCTTGATGTTGTAAACAGCGGCATCCACGAGATGTTGCGATTGGATAATCAGCGGCTGAGTGGATGTTGAAACACCAAGCGCCTGATCCAGAGAGTTCGGCACCACCGTTTCAACAAATGTGTCAGCGGACAGGTTCTTTGCATCCGTTCCGACAACCTGCCGATAGATCGCACGGCTGGCATTTAGATTCGCCAGTGCACTGTTGACATTGGCACGGGCTTCAGCGGCACGAGCCTCTGCCTGTGAGACGTCTGTTCGGGTTCCCTCGCCAACTTCGAAGCGGTCGTTGGCGGCGCGAACCTGCTCTTGAAGAAATTGAAGGTCACTGCGCTGCAGGGAGACCAGAGCCGTGTCGCGGATCACATCAACATATGATTGAGCCGCAGACAGCAAGACATCTTGTTCAGTTGCCAACAAACTCGCACGCTGCGCGCGGACCAAGGCTTCGGCCTGCTGCGTGGAGTTGACCGTCCGAAAGCCACGAAACAGAGCCTGACTGACGTTTAGCGCCATCGATGAGTTGGTCCGATAACTCTCAAGGCCATCCGCCGTGCTCCGGATGCGACCAATCTCTGCCGAAGCGGACACGTTTGGGCGCCAACCGGACAGCGCCTGCGGAACTCGCTCATCAACACCGCGCAGTTCTGCGCGCGCTGCATTCAAGGTCGGGTTGTTTGAGTACGCAAGCGAGAGCGCTTCCTTGATTGTTTCGGCCTGCGCAGACCTCATTGGAAGGGAAACTCCAGAGACCAAAGTCAGAACCCCTGCTGCAACCGCCGTGCGCAAGGCTGATTTCAGTGAAAAACGCATAACCCAAAATGCTCCAGAGCCGCCAAATATAACTGAAGGAGATAACGGGATATGGGAGAAGAGTGCAACCTTGATGCGCAGTTCTAATTCGTATTTTAACAGGTGAGGCTGTTCGGCAACACTAAAACAACACACCAAAGCTCTTAAAATGACAAAGCCGGAACCCGAGGTCCCGGCTATTCAAATTATTCAGGTTCTATGTCGAGAACATGTTTTTAGAAGTGGAACTCTTTTTCCTTGGCAAAGCCGGGAAGAAGATTGGCTGAAGCATTAAAACCAAAACGCGCACTGGTGCCGCCCTCAGAGCGTTGATGGAGCCGCGCCTGCGCAGCGCCTCCCGTGCCTTCAATAGCAACGAGGCGGCCGCCCATCTTCAACTGTTCAAATATGGCTTCAGGCAGGGTTTCGACAGCACCGTCGATCAAAATGACATCGTATGGTCCTTCGGAGGCAAGGCCTTCTGTCAGCTTACCTTCAACCACCACAGCGTTTTCGATACCAAGTTCAACGAACACTTCGGTTGCGGACGCAACAAAGTCTGCATTTTCTTCCACGGCTACAACCGAAGCAGCCAGATGAGAAAGAACTGCAGCGCTGTAACCGGAACCTGTGCCGATGACCAAAGCAATATCGTTCGATCCGACCCGTGCCAATTGCAGGAGCTTTCCGAAGATATGCGGCTTCATCAGGTAGCGACCACTGTCTGTCGGGCCGATTGGCAAATCTTCGTCGATATAGGCGACCGGACGCTTTGACGCGGACACAAACTTTTCACGCGGAACAGTTTCCATCGCATCAAGAATGCGCAAGTCGGTGACATCGTTGGTCCGCAACTGGTTGTCCACCATACGTGTCCGGGATTTTGCGTAATCCGTCATTTCGACCTCGTTTTGATCGCCTTGCGTGTGCTTTTTGGTTCCTTACCGTTCTGGAGGAAAACTAACAAGCACTCCAACACCGATGTTCGCTGTTTGACGCCCCAGATACCGTTTTTGGATAGAATGCGCAAAACTGTCCACAGGGCTCAACCTATCTCTAGATAGCACACAGCTTGCAGAACGCTACGACCTTCCGGGGTTTACGCAGATTTTTGCAAAAGATGGTGTCTTTGGTCTTGATTATGTTTTCCAACTGATTGATAAGCCTGATCTCACACCACATCGGGGCCCTGTGGCGGAGTGGTGACGCAGCGGATTGCAAATCCGTGTACACCGGTTCGATTCCGGTCGGGGCCTCCATTCTCTTTTCTTGTTATTGTTTTTGTTGATTTTTTTGCCTCAAATCGTCCCACTTTTGCGGCTAATTTGAAAAGTGGAACAATTTTGTTCCTTTTCACCCCTTCGAACCACGCATAAAGCGTGGCATCTCCATTGATCAGCGGATGGTCGAAGTTCGTGATGATCAACTCGCCAAATTCCTTCGGCGCACCCTCTGATATCGAATAAGTCACGTTGACCGACAGCATCGGCTGGCCTTCAAACGTCTCTCGAATTTCCGGCGTGTCATTGATCGAGACGATGACTTTTCCCGCAGCGCTGCGAATCAGGTCCGCCAGGACTTCGAAGTCAGACCGTGCAAACATCTCTTTGCCGTAGTCATCCTCGCAGCCGAAATATGGCGGGTCGCAGTAGATCAGTGCTTCAGGCCGGTCGTAGCGCGGAATGAACTCCTGAAAGCTCAGGTTCTCAATCACGACACCCGCGAGCCGTTCGTGAACATCTTCCAGCATTGGCACTAGACTGGTGAGGTTAAATGTCCCAACGCCTCCCCTTGAAATTCCGAATAACCTAAAGGGGTAGTTTCGGATAGGAATTGGAACAATACAAAGTTTATTGACGCGCTGTGATTTGGGTGATAGAGGCAGAACAAAAAGTGAACGAATCTTAAGGAGAAGCGATATGGCTCTCAAGGCAACCGCAAGTATTGATGTATCCGACATGAGCAAAGCCATGCAGTTTTACGTCGAAGCTTTGGGGTGTGAATTCAAGAAAAAGTATACCGATGATTGGCAAGTGGTTTCCGTTGGTACTCTCGATCTACATATACAGCAGAAGGCCACAGGAACTATTGCTGCTGCTGAACATAAGCGTGACTATCGACGGCATTGGACCCCAGTTCATTTGGATTTCATAGTTGATGACATCAACCCCGTTTGTATCGAAGTTGAGAAGTTTGGGGGTACAGTTGAGAAAATAACTTTCTCAGAAGTTGCCGATCTTGCAAACTGTGCAGACCCTTTTGGTAACGGATTTGATCTAATTAGAGAGCAACTTGAATAAACATCGCCTAGATATATTACCCCGGATTTCCCAAGTAGTCGGCTGATTTAGCTTCTTCCATCCTATTTTTCTCGTTATTGTTGATTGTCACTGAGAACTGACCCAGTATTTTCACCGAGAATTGACCCACCTTCAGTTATGCGTCTTTGTCTATGACGCGGTCAATGTTGCGTTCTCCTTTCGCGTTTTTTTGGTAGCTTT
>Ga0189285_100082_pt1 | contig 45595 bp, 57 predicted proteins | sample GEYOminimetaG_FD_130315 | JGI IMG/M metagenome (GOLD analysis project Ga0189285, IMG submission 130315) | Marine microbial communities from the Costa Rica Dome - GEYO mini metaG | ecosystem: Environmental > Aquatic > Marine > Oceanic > Photic zone | place: Costa Rica: the Eastern Pacific... | reverse complement strand
TATGTCTTTTGCTATGTCATTTGCTATGTCTTTTCAAGCAAAAGGTGCGAAAACCAATAAGCCCTTCCGAAGAAGGGCTTATTTTTCAATCACTTAGCAAGTGATAAATTGGTGCGGTCGAGAAGACTCGAACTTCCACGGGTTTTACCCCACAGCGACCTCAACGCTGCGCGTCTACCAATTCCGCCACGACCGCGAATATCCAAACGACGCGTTGGTAGCGGCAGGAAGCTTGTCCCGCTCCGCGTCGAGGGCCTCCGTGTAGCAAAAGGCATTTTAGGGTGCAAGCTGATTTTTCGAAATAAACAGGATAGTGGATAAAGTTTTAGCTGCACAGCTCCACAAGCAATTCGTTCACACAGCCCAATCGTTTTTTAGAGCGGGCCATCCGTCCGCATTGGCCTGATTTCCGGACCACGCCTGAGGACTTCCGTCACCGATATACCGATCCGCTCGCCCAACAAGACCACCTGCCCTGTCGCAACGAGCGTCTTGTTGGCGTAGATTTCAACGTCGTCGTCTTCACTAACGTCCAGATCAATCACAGCCCCACGTCCCATCCGCAAAAGCTGGTGGATTGGCATTTCGGATTTGCCAAGAACAACGGAAATATCAACAAAGATGTCGTCTAAGGTGGTCATTTGGATCAAGGATCCCTATGAGAGGATTACAGGTACCCGTCGAGGCGAACTGATTAATGTCCGTTAACCTTCGATACGGCACTCAAAAAGTTTACAAAAGATTAACGCACCATGCCAGTCACGGATCGCCAAACTCTCACGTTCGACTTTTCCCCTGTTGACGGGTCTCCGCCAGTGGAATGGGTCATCGAAGATACGCTTGTTGACTATGAGCGGGCCGTGGCCGAGATGGAGCAGCATGTGGCGGCGCTGAGCAACGGAGAGGCCGCTGAACGGGTTTGGCTGCTCGAACACCCTCCCCTCTATACTGCAGGCCCGCGGGCAGATGAGGCAGACCTGATTGCGCCGGACCGGTTTCCGGTTTTCAAGACGGGGCGCGGTGGGCAATACACCTATCATGGACCGGGACAACGCGTTGCCTATGTCATGCTGGACCTGAAGCGCCGCAAGCAGGACGTCCGCGCCTTTGTTGCCGCGCTGGAGGCTTGGATCATCAACACGCTCTGGAGCTATCATGTACGCGGTGAGCGCCGGGAAGATCGTGTAGGCGTCTGGGTACAGCGCCCGGAACGCAGCGCCACGTCAGAAGACAAGATCGCGGCCATAGGCATTCGCATGCGCAAATGGGTCACGTTCCATGGCATCAGCTTTAACGTGGAACCGGATCTGGACCATTTTTCAGGGATTGTGCCCTGCGGCGTTCAAGAACACGGCGTTACCAGTCTGGTTGACCTTGGAATACCTGTGACCATGACCGAAAACGACATGGTTCTGCGTGCCGAATTTGAGAAGATATTCGGGCCGACCGTCAGCGCGGGGTAATTGGATTACCCCTAAACGGCCTTTCCGCCTCCGCCAGCAGCACGGGCTTTGCGGGCTGCGGACACGACGCTGGAAAATCTTGCAGCTTCTTCTGTCACAAACTCGTCCAGTTTGGCCATTCCTCCGGGGCTCCAGCCCAAAACCTTCAGTTTGCTGGGCTCCATGACGCCGAGAGGCCCGGGCGCACGGTTTGGAAGTGGTACCGTAAGGTCTGCTTTTTCTGCAAACAAGCGCAAGAGAGCCTGCCGATCCAGAAGAATGTCGGAGACGTTGAAGATATCGAAAACCGGCTGGGAGGCTTCATCGCGATCAAGAACAAGAGCGACGGCTGCGGCGAGGTCTTCGCCGTGCACTTCCGTTGTCAAGTCAGGCTCCAGCAGCTCTGAGCCCGCGCAACCCATGAAAAGTCCAGACCATTTGTGGTTGGTCGCCCCCGGTGCCAAACCATACACACCAGTAACCCGGAGCACAGTGCTACGCATAGCATCGTCGCACTGATTTTCGAGCGCCATCTCTCCGGCGATTTTGACCTCACCGTAAAGACTGTCCGGCCCAAGGTCCGCGTCTTCTTTCAACACTTTCCAATTGCCAGCGTTTGCATAAACGGCGCCGGAGGAGAGAAAGACCGACTGCGCAATCCCGGCCCGCTTGGCGGCGTCGAACAGGCGAATAGCGCCGCCTACATTCATTTCGATGAAGGTATGCGGATCGTTGCCTTCCCCACCCTCGTATTTTCCCGGTTCATGTAAGAGTGCCGCGTGAACAAGCGCGTCAGCCGGTGGCAGGGTGACATTTTCCTGTCCGAGATCCCAACGCGCATAGTGGGTGCCGTCGATTTTCGGATCACTACGCCCGAGACATGTCACAGTGTGCCCATCTTTCAACAAGCGCTCGGCGATGAACCGGCCAAGTGTTCCAGATGCGCCCGTTAGAAGAATGTGCTTCATCTTGTTCTTGTCCCGCCAACAGTCTCGCCAAACCTGATTTGGCTGCCACTATAGCTGAGTCGACGGAAAACTAAGCCGTAGCGTAAGGCGCAATCCGGCTTATCCAGTACTCAACAAGCTGACGGATTGGTGAAACCTGCAAGTTCAGGTGCATCAGCGCATCGGATCGTCAAGCATTTGCCATTCGGGCTTTGCGGGTTGCTCTGTTTTCATCCACCATGACCAACAGCGATGCCCCGACGATAATAATGGCGCCCGGCCAGAAGGCACCAGATGGCGCAAACCCGAAGGCGAACCACCCCACCGCAATATTCAAGGGCAACTTGAGGTGATCAAACGGCTGTATGAAGGCAGCATCGGCCTTTTGATAAGCCAGTGTCAGCAGATAGTTAGCCAGCACAGTCAGCCCACCTGCGCCGAGCAGCAACCACATGGACAGGCCGGAAACCATCACTCCATCGTTTCCGAAGGCCAGGAAGGCATTAACCGGTGTCAGTAACAAGAGGAGATAAAGCGTGATCGTATCCGCCGCTTCAGTACGTGTCAGCTTTTTGGTCACAAGTGACGTTCCAGCCCAGAACGCAGCTGCCCCCACCGGCAGTATGGCACCCCAATGAAAACTCTCCGTCCATGGCTCCAGGATCAGCATACCTCCGGAGAACCCGGCGATGGTGGCCAGCCAGCGCACCCAGCCCACCCGCTCACGGAAGAACAGTTTTGCGCCGATGATCACGAAGAATGGTGAGGTCATGACCAAGGCGATGGCCTGCCAGATTTGCACTTTCGCCAACCCGGCCACCCAAAGCTGGATACCGATGACCGCCAGAACCGCCCGCAGCAGGTGCCAGCCGATTTGATCGGTCTTGAGAGCGGACGGACCACCGCGAAGCACCCAGGGAATGGCAACCAACAGGCCGAACGCATATTGCCAGAAGGCTGCTGTCGTTGATGCGACGCCCAGCTGCATGGTGGAGGCTTGTAGCGCGCCGTTGATAAGCGCAAAGGATGCCCCCGCCCCGACCATGGCCAGCACTGCAAGTGTCGAGCTGTGAGAATTGGGTTTGGTAATAATATCAGTCATGTCCGGACCCTTGTTGCCAACGTTCAGCGAACAGTCCAAGCACGCTCACGGCGCGCCAATCCGCTTGCGCAGAGGAGCACACCTGACATCGTTCTCTCTCATCCGGACTGTAACCGTCGGCTCCGGAATTGCACCGGATCTGCTGTCCCTTGATCCACAACCAAGGCGCTCGCGGGCTTCAGGTTGGCCTAAACCACTGACCTGTTACCGCCGGTGGGGAATTTCACCCCGCCCCGAGAACTGTTCCCGTTTTTATTACCGCCTCACACATTGAAAGACAAAGACTTTTGATGGAAATTTCAGTATCACTGAATTTCCATATTCTGGCAGCTGTACCTGCCGTTCCGTTTTCAACCTGGATTTTTGAAATGCTTGATGCCCCTACACTTTCAACTGACCGTTTGACCCTGAGGCCGATGACCTATTCCGATTGGCCGGCCTATCTGGAGCTGATGCAGTCTGATTATTCAGAAGGTATGGGCGGCCCACTGACCATGCCTTTTGCATGGGGCATGTTCTGCCATGACCTCGGCCAATGGCCTTTGTTCGGTCATGGTGCCTTGATGTTTGATGACAGGGAAACTGGTGAAACCCTCGGACAGGTCGGCATCAACGCCGGGCCCTTGTTTCCGGAAACAGAACTTGGCTGGTACGTCTACCCAGCTATTGAAGGCAAAGGGTACGCATTTGAGGCGGCCACAGCTTATCGCGATTGGGCACGAGACGTGCGCAAACTACCAACGCTTGTCAGCTACATCGATGCGAACAACATCCGCTCCATTCGCCTCGCGGAACGACTAGGTGCCACACTCGACGACAAAGCCCCCCGCAAAGACACGGAAGACCTTGTTTACCGGCATTTTTGACTTCCCAAAGCGCTGGAACACCTGCACGAATTGCGACAAACATGCGGCAAGCGCCCTGCTTTTGACAAAGTCCAGAATCCATTAGTTCTCGAACATGCGCGCCTGAAAGGCACAAGTCGACCTCAAAACACCCGAATTTTCATCACCTTAAGTAACTTGTGTTTCATTTTCGAAACATCAAAATATTTATATTAAACCTCTGTCAAATTATTCGGTAAACTCAAACAAAAAAATAAAAAAATTAAACCCAACCCAACCTTAATATTTCCGTTCATTATTTGGCCCCATTTAGATTTTCTAATTCTCTTGTTTGATCGTTTATTTTTACATAATCATCGACTGCATATGAGACAAGTTAAGTCACTTTTACTACTGACCCAAACGTCTCATGAGTTTAGAAGGGAGAATAACGATGAAAAATCGTCGCGAACTTTTGAAAGCAGCGACTGCACTGGGTATCGGCGCGGTCACAACTTCGATCGGCTTCAGCAGCTCCAATGCGGCTACATCAAACTATCGTTTTTACGATACGCGGCTCCGCAGCTCCCCACATGGATGGTTGAACGACTACAACACCGTACTCAATTTGGCACGTCAGTGGAAAAGTCGACACCCAAGCCACCGCATCGAAATCCACAAAATGAGTACAATCGGGTACCAGGTTATCAATAACAACTATAGCTGACCATGCTATCAAGCCCTCGGCGAGGTTTAACTACTCCCGCCGAGGGCTCGGTTAGATTGCTTTGTGACCCATTCCACAATCTGCTCCGCTTTTTCAGCTAGAAAGTCGGGATTTTCGGCTTCCAACTCTTCGCGCGTGCCGTAACCCCAGAGAACGCCGATACTGCGAACTGTATTGTTGCGCGCGCCGATCAGATCGAACTTGCGATCCCCGATCATGACGCATTCGGCCGCAGACAGGCTTTCTTGCTCTAGAATGTGAGCGATCAACTCGGCTTTGTCGGAGCGTGCCCCATCCGGTTCAGCGCCGTAAACTGTTTCAATCGGCGGCATCAGGCCGAAATGTTCGACGATCTTCCCTGCATAGGTGTTGGTTTTGGACGTGGCGACGAGGAGCTTGATGTTTTGAGCCGCCAGTTCTTGGACAACTGATTCAATTCCATCAATTAACGTGTTCTCATACATGCCCTTTTCGGCATAGCGTTCGCGATAAAACGCAACCGCCTGATCTGTCAATGCCCGGTCCTTGGTGTTCAAAAGCCCCTCGAAACTGTCCCAAAGCGGCGGACCAATGCACCAGCCAAGTGTGGATGCCTCCGGCACCTCCGCTCCCATCTTCTCCATGGCGTATTGGATACAGCGCGTGATGCCTTCAAACGGATCGCTCAGAGTTCCATCAAGATCAAAGAGAACGGTGGTGAGGGGTTTGGTGGGGTCAGAAGTCTTCAAGGTTTGATTCCGTATTCAGCAAAAAGCGGCGTGTTTCCTAACACAAAATCCAGTTTTCCATATCTCTCTATCGTCACCCCGGCCAAGCAAAGCGCGAGCCGGTGTCGGAGAGCCACGGCGCATCTCGTTCATCCCTCAACAATTGAGACATCGGAGCTCGCCGATCCCGGATCTACGCGTTGCTGCGTCCGGGATAACCAAAGACAGACCCAATAAAAAACCGGCGATCATCTCGCCGGTTTTTGTCACTCAAAGCAAGCCTTGATCGGCTTATTCAAATTCCATGATGACAGCATCAACGGCGAGGCTGTCGCCTGCTCCGGCTTTGATGGCCGAAACAGTACAGTCGCGCTCAGCTCTGAGAACGTTTTCCATCTTCATGGCTTCGACGATGGCAAGCTGCTCGCCAGCTTTGACTTCCTGCCCTTCTTCCACCGCGATGGACACCACCAGACCCGGCATCGGGCAAAGCAGCATCTTGGACGTGTCCGGCGGCAGTTTTTCCGGCATCAAATCGTCCAGCTCGGCAATGCGCGGGGTCATGACCTTGGCAATGACGGAATAGCCCTGCCAGTCGAGGCGATAACCACCCATCACGGGACGTACCTGTACGGTGACGTTCCGCTCGCCGACCTTGCCGTTCCACAACAGATCGCCAGGTGCCCAATCAGATTCAACAGTGGTAATCGGCCCCTCACCGATGGCAACGTCAATTTCAATCGGAGTGCCGGGATAACCGGCTGCAAGGCGGATCGGGATGTAGGTCTTGTCGATCTTGACCACCCAATCCTCGCGGATTGCACCGGAATGCGGGCGCAGGCGATCCGTCAGGTGATCCAGACGTTCGCGGTTGAGCGCGCCCATGGAGAGCGCAACAGCTGCCAGAAGCGCTTGTGCACCCTCATCCGGCTCAGCCGGGTGGAACCCATCTGGATATTCATCGGCAATGAAGCTGGTGGACAGTTCGCCAGAGCGCCAACGCGGGTGGTTCATGAGAGCCGTCAGGAACGGGACGTTGTGTTGAATGCCATCAACATAGAAGGCGTCCAGAGCTTCCGACATACCGTCAATCGCCTCTTCACGGGTCGGCGCATGCGTGACCAGCTTGGCAATCATCGGGTCGTAGAACATGGAGATTTCCGAACCCTCGACAACACCGGTGTCGTTCCTGACGGTCAGGCCGTCGGCAACACCCTCTTCCGGCGGACGGTAGCGGGTTAGGCGCCCGATGGACGGAAGGAAGTTGCGGTACGGGTCTTCGGCGTAAATCCGGCTTTCAACGGACCAGCCGTTCAGCTTGACGTCTTCCTGTTTGATTTCCAGTTTTTCACCAGCGGCCACGCGGATCATCTGCTCAACGAGATCGACACCCGTGATGAGTTCAGTCACCGGGTGCTCCACCTGCAGACGGGTGTTCATTTCCAGGAAGTAGAAGCTCTTGTCCTGACCGGAGACAAATTCCACCGTTCCAGCAGAATCGTAATCCACGGCCTTGGCCAGAGCGACCGCCTGCTCGCCCATGGCGCGGCGGGTTTCTTCATCCAGAAGCGGGGATGGTGCTTCCTCGATGACCTTCTGGTTCCGGCGCTGAATGGAGCACTCGCGCTCGCCGAGATAAACGGCGTTGCCGTGCTTGTCGCCCAGCACCTGAATTTCAATGTGACGCGGGTTTTCGATGAATTTTTCGATGAAAACGCGGTCATCGCCGAAGGACGAGGCTGCTTCCGACTTGGACCGGGTGTAGCCATCGCGTGTTTCTTCGTCGTTCCAGGCAATCCGCATGCCCTTGCCGCCACCGCCTGCGGACGCCTTGATCATCACCGGATAGCCGATGTCCTTGGCAATCTCCACGGCCTGATCCGGGCTCTCGATGACACCGAGATAGCCTGGAACCGTTGAAACCTTGGCATCATTGGCGAACTTCTTGGATTCGATCTTGTCGCCCATCGCCTCAATGGCGCGCGGGTTCGGACCGATGAAAACGATACCCTCTTTTTTCAGGGCTTCCGGAAAGCTCGCCCGCTCGGACAGAAATCCATATCCAGGGTGAACGGCCTCCGCGCCGGTTTCCTTACAGGCGGCGATAATCTTTTCCGGGATCAGGTAGGATTCGGCAGCAGCAGCCGGACCGATATGGACAGCCTCGTCGGCCATCTCCACATGCAAAGCCTCCCGATCAGCATCAGAATAGACCGCTACGGTCTTAATGCCCATGCGTTTGGCCGTCTTGATGACCCGGCATGCGATTTCGCCGCGGTTGGCGATCAGGATCTTCGAAAACATATGTGCTCCACCCAAAACATCTCTTTGCCGTCTTTTAGGCGGAGCGCAACGGCAGCGCAATATATCTAAAGGTTGACACTGCTCTCAATGACAACGCCGAGAGGACCATTTCTGAACATTTCGCGTCTTATGTGTCCTTTATTTTCCCGCCACAACCAAGTAAGTGGGTTGCTTGTTTGCAAATCCCTACCGCGACACGAACGATCAGGCCGCATTTCAATGGACGCCATTCATCTCGAAGACCTTGCCTTCTTTGCCTATCACGGCGTCTATGATGAAGAAGCCAAGCTGGGCCAACGGTTTCTGGTTGATCTGACCTGCTGGATGGACCTGAGAACAGCAACAGAAAGCGACGAGTATTCTGATACCGTTTGCTACGCGACACTGGCCAAATCAGTCGAAAAAACGGTTACCACAACTCGTTTCAACCTGATTGAACGGCTTGCGGGCGCCATTGCAGAAACCCTGTTTGAAGCAGATGAGCGAATTCAGAGGGTTCGTGTGCGGGTGCACAAACCCGGTGCCCCGCTGCCGATTGCCGCTGGCAAGGTGAGTGTTGAAATCCTACGCAACCGTCCGGGAATCACATAAAACGGATCAAGTGTCCGCCTAACAAGCCACCTTGCTGCCGCATTTTCCGCGCCTAATTGACCTTTAATCAGGTCCCTTGAGCGGAATGATATTGATGAAAAGAACACGCATTTTTCTGGCAAACATTGCGGCGTCTCTGTTTGTTTTGCTCCCCATTGCGGCAGAAGCCCGCCCCGATGTGCGGAAGTTATCTTGCGCAAAAGCACAAGCGATGGTCCGGCAAAATGGCGCGGTTGTGTTTACGACAGGACCACACACCTATTCCCGATTTGTATCCAACTACCGCTACTGCGATTCTTGGGAGCGCTTGTTTACCCAATATGCAAAGACCAAAGACAATCCAAAATGTCCGGTTGCTTATGAGTGTAAGGAACCTCTCTTCAATGATCGCTGGAATAGGTTTCGCTGACACTCGGCCAACAACCTCCACAACACACTGAGACAATAAGGTTGCATCCAGAGTATTCTTAAAATATGTAATTATAACAATTTTTTATTACTTACTCTGGAGCCACTTTATTTAACCTCCATTTAAGTCAATAAAGCATATTCTCTCGCTTAGGTTGTGGTTAATACCGAAACTGGAAAGCGAAAAATGCGAATTTCTCAGTACATGTTCGCCGGACTGGCGGTGTCTGTCGTCTCGTCCGCTGCTCTGATCTACGCGGACATGTCCTTCAGCAGCGCGTCCGAGGACCTGAACGCTGCGCTTGAAAATCAATACGAATCCTATCTGCTCGCTGATGAACTACGTCAGAGTTCGGATGATCTTACCCGTCTGGCCCGAACCTATGTTGTGACAGGTGAAGATCAATACGAACAGCAGTTCATGAAGATCCTTGCAATTCGTGACGGCAAGGCCCCCACCCCGATCAATTATCATCGGATTTACTGGGACTTTGTCAGCGACGGCATTGAAAAACCACGGCCCGATGGTGAAAGCCGCGCCTTGTTGGACCGCATGAAAGATGCAGGCTTTACGGAAGCCGAGTTTGCCAAGCTTGAAGAAGCAAAAAACAACTCTGATGACCTCGTCAACCTCGAGGTCAAGGCGATGAATTACGTCAAGGGCCTGGACAAGAACGGCAATCCAATTGAAGCGGGTGATCCGCTGGTGCCGATCCGCATGCTGCACAGTGACGAGTACCATCGTTACAAGGGCAAAATCATGCGCCCCGTCGACGAGTTCTATCAGTTGATGGAAGAACGAATTAACGCGAACGTGGCGGCGGCGGAGGCCAAGCAGCAATCCGCCTCGATCATCCTTCTCCTGAGTGTCCTCTTCACCATCGGCACCTTGTTCGGGATCGTGGCTTTCGTGTTCCTCCGGATCCTGAAATCAACCAAACACCTTTACGGCGTGATGAATTCTGTGTCCGACGGATCCATTGATCAAAGTGTTGCGGAAGTTGATCGTAATGACGAGATCGGCGGCATGGCGCGTATCCTTGAGAAGCTGCGTCTTTCTCTCGTTGAAAAGAAAAACCTTGAAGCGCAGAAGCTTGAAGACGACAAGCGAATGCAGGCGCAGATGGAAGCGGAGCGCGCTGCCTTTACCGCGGAGTTCAACACTCAAATCGGTGATTTAATTAGCGGCATGGGCAAGTTGATTGAGGACGTGCAGGACAATTCCAGGCGCCTCCTGGATTATGCTGAGAATACGGAAAGTGAGTCTCGCGGCTCCCTGTCTTCAACAACAGAGGCTCGAAACTCAGCGCAAACCGTCGCTTCGGCCAGCTCAGAGCTATCAAACTCGATTTCAGAGCTGAACAATCGCATCGGTCAGGTAACAACCCGGATTGGCGATGCGACTGCGGTTTCGACCTCTGCCAGCGAAAAGATGACGGAACTGAATTCCATGGCAGACAGTATCGGCACTGTTATCGGCCTCATTCAGGACATTGCCGAGCAGACCAACCTTCTCGCACTGAACGCCACAATTGAGGCTGCTCGCGCTGGCGAGGCTGGCAAAGGCTTTGCCGTTGTGGCAGCCGAGGTGAAAGAACTGGCGACCCAGACCAGCAAGGCAACGGACGAGATCAGAACGCAGATCGAAGCCATTCAGGGTTCCACCGGCGGCTCCGTCGACGCCATTCGCCAGATCAACGACATTCTAACGGAAATGAAGACATTCGTTGAAGACTTGGCTGGTTCAGTAGATCAGCAACACCAGGCAACAGGCGAAATTGCAAATGCTGCAGAAGAGTCAACTGCCAACGCAGACAGGATGGCTGACTCGGTTTCCCGTGTTGGAAACATGACCGCAGAGAATCGGGAACTTGTGTCCCAACTCGAAGAGCAAACAAAACAGCTGGAGGACAGCTCCAGCCGTATTCAGGGTGCTATTCAGGAATTCCTGCACTCTACCTCCCGCTCTGCTGCCTGACAGTTCACAGGTTTCAAACAACAAACGCCCGGTCAGAGATGACCGGGCGTTTTTCATTTCAGCTTTAAGCACTTCCTAGAGCGGAATGTTGTCGTGTTTCTTCCACGGCGTTTCGACCTGTTTGGACCGCAACAAGGCAAGGGCCTTGGACACCCGGCGGCGGGTGGAATGCGGGCGGATTACATCATCGATGTAACCGCGTTCTGCTGCCACAAATGGGTTAGCGAAACGATCCTCGTAATCCTTGGTGCGCTGCGCGATTTTCTCCGGCTCGCCCAATTCTGAGCGATAGAGGATTTCAACGGCACCTTTTGCGCCCATTACGGCAATTTCCGCGGTTGGCCAGGCGTAGTTGATATCGCCCTGAATGTGCTTGGAGCTCATGACGTCATAGGCACCGCCATAGGCCTTCCGCGTGATAACCGTGACTTTCGGAACCGTCGCTTCCGAATAGGCAAACAGAAGCTTTGCGCCGTGTTTGATCAGGCCACCATATTCCTGAGCAGTGCCCGGCAGGAAGCCTGGAACGTCGACATAAGTGATGATCGGAATGCTGAAACAGTCACAAAAGCGCACAAACCGCGCTGCCTTCCGGCTGGCATCGGAGTCCAGAACACCAGCCAAAACCATGGGCTGGTTTGCGATGATGCCAACCGTGCGACCTTCGATCCGGCCGAAACCGGTGATGATGTTGGCAGCAAAGTTTGGCTGAATTTCGTAAAAATCGCCCTCATCAACAGTCTTCAGAACCAGCTCCTTCATATCGTAGGGCTTGTTCGGATTGTCCGGAATGAGCGAATCCAGCGACATGTCAATGCGGTCCGGATCATCGTGAGATTCGATCTCTGGAACATCCGCCATGTTGTTCATTGGCAGGAAGTCGATCAAACGCCGCATTTCCTGCAGAGCTTCAACGTCGTTGTCGAAGGCACCATCGGCAATGGATGACTTGGTGGTATGGATGGACGCGCCGCCCAGTTCTTCAGCCGTTACCGTTTCATTGGTTACAGTTTTTACAACATCAGGGCCGGTCACGAACATGTAGGACGTGTCCCGCACCATGAAGATGAAGTCTGTCATCGCGGGAGAGTAGACGTCGCCGCCAGCACAGGGGCCCATGATCAGGGAAATCTGAGGGATGACGCCAGAGGCCTGAACATTGCGGGAGAACACTTCGCCATAGCCGCCCAGCGCCGCAACGCCTTCCTGAATGCGAGCGCCGCCTGCATCAAACAGTCCAATGATGGGCGCACGATTGCGCAGAGCCATATCCTGCAGCTTGATGATCTTTTCTGCATGGGTTTCGGACAGGGAGCCGCCAAAAACCGTAAAGTCTTTGGAAAAGACATAGACTGTACGGCCATTGACCGTGCCCCAACCGGTGACAACACCATCCCCGGGGATGTGCTGCTCATCCATACCGAAATCTGTGCAGCGATGGCGCTTGAACATATCAAATTCTTCGAACGATCCTTCGTCCAGAAGAATTTCAATCCGCTCGCGCGCGGTCAGCTTTCCCTTTGAATGCTGAGAATCTATCCTGCGCTGTCCGCCTCCCAAACGCGCCGTCTCGCGGCGGTTCTCCAATTCGGCAAGGATTTCCTTCATTGCGTTCTCCAACCTCTATTTGCCGAGGGTGGTAGCACGCAGAATATGACAAGCAAAGTCAGCAGATAGGAGAAGGCGTCTGATTTTTTCTTCTCTCGGCCAAGGCACCCGCCACGTCCGCACAGATGTCGCGATTCAACCTCAAATCGTCGCGCTGCTGAAACTGTATTCAGAAAACAGAGCTATTGTAACTCCCCAATCGATGCTCAAAAGACATGCAGAGACGCTCAACAAAAGAGCTTGAAACTATTTCTCTCTCTGTCATGTTTACCCTTGGCACTAATACGAACCGGGAGATGCCATGTCTGTTGATCGAACGTTTTTCAACGAAATGCTCGACGACGCGGGGATGTCCCGCCCGGCTTACTCAAAGCTTGAAGACTGGCTGAACTCCAAACCACCAAATTTCCTGAAGAAGAAAAATCGGGAAGCGGAAACAATTTTCCGCCGTCTCGGAATTACTTTTGCGGTCTATGGGTCAAATGAAGCTACGGAACGTCTGATCCCGTTCGATCCAATTCCGCGAATTTTGTCTGCCTCAGAATGGCGCCGTCTGTCCGCAGGCATTGATCAACGGGTTCGAGCGCTAAATGCCTTCCTCCATGACATTTATCACCGTCAGGAGATTATCCGGGCGGGGCGCATTCCGGCAGATCTGATCATCCAGAATGAGGCTTTCCTGCCGGAGATGGTTGGCTTCACACCGGCCCGCAAGGTGTATGCCCACATCATCGGAACGGATCTGGTCCGTGTCGGGAAAGATGACTTCTATGTTCTGGAGGACAACACTCGCACCCCGTCCGGCGTTTCCTACATGATGGAAAACCGGGAAACCATGATGCGGATGTTCCCGGAACTGTTTGAAATCCATCGCGTTGCACCGGTCGAGCATTATCCGGATTCACTCCGTCAGACGCTCGAAAGCGTTGGCCCGGATCAATCCAAGTCCAACCAGACCGTCGTTGTCCTGACACCGGGCATCTACAACTCTGCCTATTTTGAACATGCATTTTTGGCCGATTCCATGGGTGTGGAACTGGTCGAAGGTCGTGACCTCTTCGTCGATGAAGGCAAGGTTTTCATGCGCACAACGCGCAAACCGAAGCAGGTCGACGTCATTTATCGGCGCATCGATGATGCGTTTCTCGATCCCCTCACCTTCCAGCCAGATTCCATGCTGGGTGTTCCCGGTCTTTTCGATGCGTATCGCGCAGGCAATGTCACCATCTGCAACGCTCCGGGAACCGGCATTGCCGATGACAAGGCGATCTATGCCTATGTGCCGGAAATCATCGAGTTCTATACGGGTCAGAAACCGATCCTGAAAAACGTGCCGACCTGGAACTGTGCCCTGGAAGATGATCTCGCCTATGTGCTCGACAATCTGGAAGACATTGTTGTCAAGGAGGTTCACGGGTCTGGCGGCTATGGAATGCTGATCGGGCCCACCGCCTCAAAGAGGCAGATTGCAGACTTCCGGAAGGTTCTGGAAGCCAACCCTTCCAACTATATCGCTCAGCCAACCCTCGCGCTGTCGGCCTGCCCGACACATGTCGCCTCTGGTGTTGCCCCGCGCCATGTGGATTTGCGGCCCTTCGTCCTGATCGGCGACCGTGTCCGCATCACCCCCGGTGGTTTGACCCGCGTTGCCCTTAAAAAAGGCTCGCTGGTGGTCAATTCCAGCCAGGGCGGCGGGACCAAAGACACCTGGGTTCTGGAGGACTGATCATATGCTCGGAAGAACCGCATCCTCCCTGTTTTGGATGGCGCGCTATCATGAGCGCGCGATGAACATCGCCAAGCTGCTGGAAGTGGCTTACCGAAATGCTATCGTTGCGCATGGCGGTCAGGATTCCATGGATGATTGGCGCTTTGCGCTGCTTAGCTCCGGCTGCGCAGCTGGCTATGAAGCCAAAGCCGAAGAAATCTCTCCCAAAGGGGTGATTTCCTACATGGTGTTTGACAAGGACAACCCCTTCAGCGTTCGCGTTTGTCTTGAGGCTGCCCGTAACAATGCCCGTTCTGTGCGCACCAGCATCACGTCTGAACTTTGGGAAGCGATCAACACCACCTGGATCGAGTTTTCGGACACAAACCCGCAATCCATTACGCGGGACCGGTTACCGGAGTTTCTGTCCTGGATCAGCCAGCGCTCACATTTGTTCCGCGGCGCGCTGCTGAACACCATCCTGCGCGACGATGGCTATTTCTTCAGCCAGCTTGGCAACTTCGTGGAGCGTGCGGGCAACACAGCGCGGGTTCTCAACACCCAGTATTGGGTCTTGCTCCCGGATAATGACGTGATTGGTGATGGGTCCATGGAGCGCTACCAGTGGACAGGCATCCTGCGCGCCTTGTCCGGCCATCGCAGCTATCGCTTTGCCTACCCAAATGCCAAATTGTCGGCTCAGAACATTGCGGAGTTTTTGATTCTTCGCCGGGAGATGCCACGTTCATTGGCGCATTGTTATGAGTGGATTAGCGGATCGGCCAATGATCTCGGGCTCTACTATGGCGAAAGCCTTCCAAGCCTCAAAATGGCTGACAAGATAAGCAGTGAGCTTTCCGATACGGACATGTCGGACATCTATCACAACGGACTGCATGACTTCCTGAGCGATTTCATCGTTCAGAACAACAATTTCGCCAGCCAGCTGTCCCAAGATTATAATTTTGCCTGATCGGAGGTCCGGATCATCGCCATGCGTCTATCTATCCGCCATACCACCCGATACCGCTATGACACGCCGTTGGCCAATGCCATGCAGCAACTGCGCCTGACACCTCAGAACTGTGCGGGTCAGAAGGTTATCGACTGGTCTATCGATGCTCGTGGGATGGATCGCGCGACCAGCTACAGGGACGCGTTCGAGAACATCGTGCATATGGTTTCTAGTGACGACACCATTGAGACTGTGGAGATCACGGCGTCCGGAAACGTGGAGACGCAAGACACTGCAGGTGTTGTGGGGTTTGAAAAAGGGGCCGCTCCCGTTCGCATTTTCACGCGGGTCACCCCGCTGACCAAAAGCAATCAGGCCATTCGACGCCTTGCAAATCTCGTGGGTGAAGACGACCAGCTGTCAGGATTTCATGCCTTGATGCATGCCATCCGCGAGAAGGTTGAGTACAAGATCGGGGTCACGGACACTCATTCCACCGCCGCATCGGCTCTGAGCTCGGGAGAAGGTGTCTGTCAGGATCATGCGCATATCTTCATAGCCGCCGCCCGCTCAATAGGTGTGCCAGCTCGATATGTCTCGGGATACCTGTTGTTGGAAGATGAACAAGCCTCTGAAGCCCATCATGCCTGGGCTGAAGTCTACCTGGCTAATCTCGGCTGGGTGGGTTTCGATATCTCCAACGAGATTTGTCCGACCGACCGTTATGTCCGCCTCACCACAGGTCTTGATTCCAGGTCCGCCGCCCCCATTCGGGGCATTCAGCTTGGCGGAACAGAAGAAAATTTGCAGGTGGAAGTCGATGTGCTTCAGGCAGCACATCAACAACAACAATGACCTAACGACTGGTTTGCGATAGACGCGCCGCAATTGCTTTGCTAGCTCTCGAACAGGAATGAACTGCCCTAAAGGGCCGGAGAGCGCAGCATGACCTATTGTGTTGGTCTGAAACTTGATCGCGGTTTGGTGTTTGCCGCAGATACCCGGACGAATGCCGGATTGGACAATATCGCCACCTTCAGGAAACTTCATTTTTGGGAGCGAGAAGGCGAGCGCGTCATCACCCTTTTGTCGGCTGGAAATCTGGCAACCACTCAGGCGGTCATTTCGCTCTTATCTGAGCAGATTTCTCTCGGCGGGGATGAAGCTCCAACTTTGATGACCGTAGACACCATGTTTCAGGCGGCCCGCCTTGTGGGCAGCGCTGTGCGAGAAGTGGCGCGGGTGGACAGTGAAACGCATGGTGCCCAGGCCGAGAACTTTTCCGTGACCTTTGTCCTTGGAGGCCAGATCAAGGGCGAAGAACCAAGGCTCTTCCAAGTCTATTCCGCCGGAAACTTCATTGAAGTCTCGGACGACACGCCTTTTCTGCAAATCGGCGAGCACAAATACGGCAAGCCCATTCTTGACCGGGTCACACGCCCGGACATGCGCCTCGGTGAAGCCGCCAAGATGGTCCTCCTGTCCTTCGATTCCACAGTCCGCTCTAACCTGTCGGTGGGCCTTCCGATCGATCTTCTGCTGTACAACACAGATAGTTTTTCGACATCGCGCTATAAACGCATAGAGCAGGACGACCCCTATTTCCAAAAGCTGTCTGAAGCCTGGTCTGACAAGCTGCGAGAGGGTTTTGCCGCCATGGAAGAGTTTGACGAATAGGCTGTCGCAGAGCCGCGCGCGTCCAGACAGCGTTCAAGCCACTGTCACCTGGTAGTCTTATAGAATGCCCGACCCCAATCTGTTTTCAGGCAGGCAACCTTCATGAACCAGATCGCAGAGAGCGAAACCATGCCGGTCTGGCAACGTGAGCCGGCCAACGAGGCGCTCGACGAAAACGAGGACGTGCTTCAGCACATTCGCATGATGATCAAGGCCGATCAGCGGACGGAACTGGTGGAAATCCTCAAGAAATGGGATCCGGTTGATGTCATGCAGTTGCTCACGCGGCTGCGGTTGAAGCAGGCCCGGAAGCTGTTTCAATGGCTGCCCTCCAATCCGTCCATCAAGGTTGTTGCCGAACTCAGGTCCGAATTCCGCTCCACACTTTTGGAGGAGGCTACGCTCGAACAGTTTCGCGACATTTTGCATGGCCTTGACCCGGAAGATGCGATTGATGTCCTCAACGAGTTTCCGGATGACGTTGCCGAAGAGCTGATTGCCCGCCTTCCGGCGATCGACAGCCTTGAGGGCGTGAAAAACTATGCGGAGGAGAGCGCCGGACGGGTTATGGCGCGGAAGTTCGTGGCTCTTCCGGAGACCTGCAGCGTTGGCGACGCGATTGCGCAGATCCGAAAGGAATCCGACCGCATCCGGAAAATCTTCACGATCTACGCGCTCGACGATAAAAATCGTCTGACCGGCACTGTGGAAGTGGGCAAGCTTTTGCTCAACGACAACAGCGCGCCCCTGTCCAGCATCATGAACCGCGATTTTATCGCCGTTTCTGCAGACATGGATCAGGAGGAAGTGCTTCGCATTGCCCGCCGAAAGGATATGCGAACAGTACCTGTGGTCAGCGCAGATGGACAACTGATCGGTCGTGTCACACCAAAGCAGCTCAGCCGAATAGCATCTGAGGAATCCGCTGAAGACTTGTTGTTGATGAGCGGTGTTTCTGGTGAAGCCAAGGCAGACGACACAGTCTTCAAGATCGTCAAAGGACGCTTGCCGTGGCTACTTACCGGTTTGATTGGCGCAAGCGTTGCTGCGACCGTTGTCGGATCGTTTGAAGAGCAACTGGCAAAGGCCGCGATCCTCGCCGCATTTATCCCCGTCACCATGTCCATGGCCGGAAACGCCGGACTTCAGGCCTCAGCCGTTGCCGTACAAGGCTTGGCGACCGGAGCCATCTGGTCCGGAGATATCTTGTTCCGCCTCTTTAAAGAGCTCATGGCAGCACTGGTGAATGGTGCGATTGCAGGAACGATTCTGGCAGGCCTGGTGCTCATTGTTTCACAGGTCGTTCCGATTGAGGCCCCTCACCAGCTGGCTTTGGCGACATCGCTGTCACTGCTCTGTGTCACGACACTGGCCGCGATGGTCGGCGCGACCGTGCCCATCATCCTCGACAAGGTCGGGATTGATCCGGCGATGGCCATCGGCGTGTTCATCACCTCGTCGAATGATATTCTGGGCGTGTTGATCTTCTTCCTGATGGCGACGACGTTTTATCTGGGCTGACGCGCTATTTCAGAACATAGCGGATTGAGGATGTATCCATTGGCGCTGCCGGACCACTGAAATCATACTTAATTTCCTCGATCTGAATGGTTTCCTTCCGTCCTTCGCGGAAGGTGTAACCGGATATCCCGGTATCAAAGCTGATTTTGCGCCCTGATTTCGTGACACCCTCAAAGCAGGGAAACGGCTGAGGGGCCATCCCCATGCAAAATGTCCGCTCGCCGGTAATGGTCACCGTCAATCTGTTTTTTTCCAGAATGGGAAGATGATCAAACGGACCGCCAGCTGCCGCCGAACCGACGCTCCCAAGCTTTACGACGATCATTCCAAGATACTTCATCACCAAACATCCCTTGTTCGCTAAGGCTCGTTGTTGCCGGAAAAGCAGGCGGAATGATGGTGTTGTTTTGTTGGGAATTGAATAAAATCAGCCTAGGCCCCTGCCTTCGCAGGGGCGGCACTATTGAGAGTTTGATGCAGTTTGAGAGACTTTATTGGGTCTATATTCTCACGAACCGCCCGGACCGAACGCTTTATATCGGAATGACTGGAAATCTTAAAAGACGGATTTGGGACCACCGGATAGGAAAAGGCTGCACGTTTACAGCCAAATACAAATTAAACCGCCTTATTTTTGTTGAAGCCTTTGATAGACCGGAAGCCGCATTCCAACGTGAATGCCAAATGAAACGATGGAAGCGCGCCTGGAAAATCCGACTCATAGAAGAACACAATCCAAACTGGGATGACCTTTACCCCAATCTGACCTGACCTCGCACGTTATGTCGCCGAGCTGCCGCCCCTGCGAAGGCAGGGGCCTTACCTATATTCAAGCTTCGCTTAAAATAAGCACTGCGGCATCAAATTCCTTGCGCTTGTAGGCGCGGAGGTTGGTTGCTTCAGCGTCTTCGCCCCAACGCTCGATATTCCAGTCCTCTTCCACAAAAGCAGCTTTCCAGGCCTCGTCTGCAGTCACCCGTTTTTCGAACACGGCATAAGCCAGCACGGCAGAGCCTGTCAGAGTGGTCGCTGTGTGGAGAGCCGAAAGCTGCAGGGGTGAAAGTGCATCCAGACGGGCGCGGAAGGACGAAAGCAAAGCTTCGGGCTGTTCCTTGTGAATGATCCCCTCTATCAGGACAAACACGCCGCCCAAGGCATAGCCTGCCCAATTCAAAACCGGGTCCCACAATTCGCGTTGACGGGTCACCAGCGTCTCAGGTCCATCTGCCCGATAACACAGGGCATCATTCCCAACAAAGCGAGTGATTTCATCTGCAACATCAGCAAACTTGGAGGTAACAGCATCCTGCGCAGAATTTGAAATCCGGGTCAGCGGCATTTTGCCGGGATCGATTTCCTTTTCCTGTGCTTCCCATTCAACGGCAACAGCTTCCGCCAGTTTCAGCGTTGGCAGCAGGAGCGTTGCCTTGGCCGGTGTCTTGACCGCTCGGCCATCCAGATGAATGGCGAAACCGCCGTCAACCTTCGCGGCCTCCGCCTTCTTGTAGAAGCGTTTTGGAAGTTCGCGCTTGGACAGCTCCCGGGCCCGCTGCTCGGGATCATTTGCGGCAGCGCCTTCCGGATCAGACAACAAATCGCGCATCAGGCCAGCTCCCCTTTCAGGTGAAGTGCTTGGGAAATTGAATCGAACAACTCATCGAAGTGATTGATAACATTGAAAGCCCCTGCCCGCTTCAGTGCATTCGCCTCGTGATAGCCCCAAGACACGCCGATAGCTTGCGTGCCCGCAGCCAGCGCCATTTCAATGTCGAACGTCGTGTCTCCGATCATCACAGTCCGTGCAGCATCTGCTCCCGTTTCAGAGAGCGCGCGATGGATCATGTCCGGGTGCGGCTTGGAGGGAGATGTATCTGCGGTTTGGATGGTCACAAAGCGGTTTTGAAGGCTATGAACGTCAATCATGTGATCAACGCCGCGGCGTGCTTTGCCCGTTGCGACCCCCAAAAGGATATCGTCACGGTCGGCCAGCCGGTCGAGACATTCTCGTGCGCCCGGATACAGTGGATCTCGATCTACGCCGCTCTGACGCCGTGCAATTTTCGACTGCCGATAGGCGTTCGCCATCTCGGGTGCAAGGTGAGCGTTATGGGGACCAACCAACGTTTCGAACGCCTGCTCCAGCGAAAGGCCGACGATGGAGAGAGCTGTTTGCCGATCCGGCATAGGCAGCCCCACAGCGTCAAACCCCACTTCAAGCCCGTGCAAGATCGTGTGCTGACTATCGATCAACGTGCCGTCGCAATCGAAAATGACAAGATACATGCGCGTAGGTCTCGAGCTTCAATCAAGGGAGGCCCGCATGTGGCCTGTTTTTCAATGAGGGTCAAGGCCTGCGGACCACCCGCTTCCGCCATTGCTCTCAACGAATGCTAATTCTGCCCCGCTGCAGTTTATCGGTATGAGCAACCGATCTTGGCTTCCCAGCCAGCATCTCAACTCTTGAGCGGTTTCTCTGGATATCTCTGGATTGGTTTGAACGCTGAGGTTTCAGCCATTTTATGATGGTCCAAGCCGCTGCCCAACATGCAGAACGGCGGTGTAAACTCTCTGGTTACCATAAACGTCCATTCTGTAGACCTTGGGTGGGCATGAACGTTTGGGGCAATTTTGCCGCTAAACACGATGAGTAACCGACACGCAGCGCGTATTGCTGGGTGCAACAGGACTGTTTTGTCTTTATGAAGAAACAGAAGCAGCCAACCGGGTCAAAGCCACGGTCGACCGCACGGGTAAGTCTGTTCACGGCTGGTGTCAGCCTCGCCGGACTTTCCACTCTCCTATCAGCCGCTGCCGTGACAGCCGGAATGATGAATGCAGGCCTGCCTGACCATCACGTCGGATTTGCCGGAAAAGCTCCCTCAGTGGTGAGCTTTGCAACGGTCACCCTGCCCATGCAGCAGCCGTCGCAAGTCGCTCTGCCGGTACCAATAGAGCCAGCAGCGCCTGCTGAAGAGCCAGCTCCTCCTACCTGGGGGATTGAAGTTGCCGAGGCACCTGCTCAAGAAGCGCCAGCTGTTCCGCTGCAAACAGCCACCAGCGAGACGCTTCCGGAGTTGGATACCGGGCCTTCAGATCAGGAAAAGAGAACAGCAACTCAAGCTCTTGCTGAAGGCTTGGCGCGGCTGAACCTCGCTCTCAGCCTCCAAACCGTTCAGAAGATTGCCTTGCACCGTCAGGAGCAAGCAGCACAGTTGGCACTTGCCGAGGCTCCCGAGACAGCAGCAGAAGCTGAAACCGGCGAACTTCCTCTGATTGATGCAGATCTATCGTCTAGCGAACCTCTCACGACAGCGTCTATCCCATCGCATGAGGTACCGATCACCGCTGAGCCTCTGGTTCTCGCCTCTCTCAGCCCGGACGTTATTCCTGTTCCGAGCCTTAGGCCAAGGCCACTGGTGCGAACCAGTCCCAGCGCTGTAAACAAGCCTGCGCAATCATCAGGACCAGTGCTCTCCTATGCCAACCCGGGAAATCCGGAGAGCGAGGAAAACGGCGTTTTCAGCGGCATCAAGAAGCTGTTTAACAGCCCGACAGACTTTGGCCCTGACAGCAAAGTGGCGATTTACGATATCAGTGCAGCAACCGTGCACATGCCGGACGGCAGCAAGTTGAAGGCAAATTCCGGCATCGGTCACCGGATGAACAATCCGAAATATGCTTATGTGAAGAACCTTGGGCCGACACCACCGAATGTCTACAAGCTGCGGATGCGGGAGCGGCGTTTCCATGGAGTGGAAGCAATCCGCATGCTGCCCTATGACGTTGCCGCCATGCGTGGCCGAGACGGAATGCTGGCCCATACGCCGCTGCTGCGCAACAGCAAGGGGTCTCACGGGTGCGTCGCATTCCCGAACTACAACAAGTTCCTGAAAGCCTTCAAGCGAGGCAAGGTCAAAACGATGATCGTCGTGCCGGAGATGAGCGCCTTGCCGAAATACGCTGCGATGTACAAGGAACGCAAATTCGCGTCCAGATAATAGGACACTTGTGATCGAAAGGCTGATTGGGCCCGCGCGCTGCTACCCCCAGCCTTTGATCACCGGAAACTAACACTCTTTTGGCAGTGGGGACTGGAAAAGGGCGCCGGCATTTAATTCAGCGCCTTACTTTAACAGCCTATTCTTCGTGTCGTTTAGAACCGGTAAGTGGCGCGCGCCATAAGCGTTGCGCGCCATGCGTTGTCCAACTCATAAGCACCTATTGATTGTTTGGTCGTGCCAATGGTCCGGGTGTCGCCGGTCTTGAAACTTCCATAATAATCTAGGCTGGCACCCAGTTTGACTGCGAAAGCTTCGCTCAAGGCATGGTTGACTTCCACACCGCCGCGAGCCGCGAAACCCGTGTTTGTCTTGGAGGCAACGTCAGCAAACTTAATTCCCGTGACTTCGCTGCTTTCTTCAATATCGCTCAGGCGGTTAACCGCTAAACCCAGACCGGCAACAGCCGACAGTGAAGTCGCTGATGTCATTTCCATCGTGTAGCTCAAGTTCGCCAAAACGACATGCGACTGAGCCTGTGCATCAAAACGGCTGCGATTGGAGATCCCGGTAAATGATGCGAACCATCGCGCGTCACCGCCAACATAGTCGTAACTCAGGAACACACCGAGCGCGCTCGAGAACTGATAGCCGACACGCCCGCCAACGGCCAAAGCAGTGTCAAAGTCAATGTCCTCAACACGTCCGTTACCGGAAAGGCCGCCGTCTCGGGTATCGCTTGTTGCTGACCTGAATGCGGCTCCCGCTCCCAGATCGGCGAACCAGCCTGTTTCATTCTCATCAGCAAAAGCTGGAGCCGCAAAAGCAAAGATTGCAATGCTAACCCCTGCAAAAAAGAACTTTTCAGCACCCTGAAAGCCATTTTAACATCCTGATTTGAATGTATTTTTCAAGATGCCGTACCGGGTCACAACGTGATATTCCACCGTGAAAACTCGCCTGCTTTTCACTTTCACAAATTATTTACACCTTTTACGCGCATTTTCTCACCCTCGACAAAGCTGCCAATAGATCCTACGAAGAACCAAAATCAGCTTTGGAATGGGATCCCGTGACCAGTAAAATAATACTGTTTCTGCTGTTGTGCATCGCTGCGATCCAGGTCATCAAACCGCTTGGTTGGCCCGGACTGAAGAAACGTTCAGACGCGTGGCGGCTGGTTGCAGCGGCCATTTGCGTCACATTTGTCATGCTGGTTTTGACAGCCCTGTTTCAGGGAGCCTGATCCTTATTCAGGATCATCCACATCCGGATCATAGTCAGTTACATCGAACCCAAGCAGGTTCCATGTCTGCTGCATATGCGGGGGAAGAGGAGCTGAGACGTCGATCATACCGTTGCCGGATGGGTGCGGGATGACGATCCGGCGGGCCAGCAGATGCAGGCGGTTTTGAATGCCGCCCGGCAATTCCCAATTTTCGATATTGAAATACTTGTCGTCGCCGATGATCGGATGACCGATATGGGCCGCATGGGCACGCAGCTGGTGGGTTCGGCCAGTGACCGGCTTGAGGGTTACCCAGGACAATTTCTGCGCTGACTTTTCAAATACTGAATAGAGCGACACCGCATGCTGGGCCTCGTCATCTCCGTGACGGGCAACCCGCATCCGCTCCATTTCCTCGCTGCGGGCCAGATAGGTGGAAATCCGCCCCTGATGCGGCTTTGGCACGCCCGCCAACATCGCCCAGTAGATTTTTCGGGTATTGCGGTGGCGGAACGCCTTGGTCAGTTCCTGAGCCGCCTTGCGGGTCTTGGCCACCAGAATGATGCCAGAGGTTTCCCGGTCCAGACGGTGCACCAGTTTCGGCTTTTCACCCTTTTTGTTGGTGTAAGCCTCCAACATGCCGTCAAGATGCCGTTTGAGGCCTGAGCCACCCTGCACCGCCAGACCCGCGGGCTTATTGAGGACCATGACATGATTGTCCTCAAACAGCATCATGTCCTCAATGGCTGCCTTGTCATCGGCCATCAGTTTGGAGGATTTGGGTTTGGCGTTCTTTTTGTCGTTTGCAGGCAGTTCGACGCCCAGCGGTGGGATGCGCACCACCTGTCCCTTGGCAATGCGCGTGTTGCTTTCAGCCCGTTTGCCGTCGACCCGCACCTGACCGGTGCGCAGCAGCTTTTGAAGGCGGCCGAAGCCCAAGCCCGGATAATGAGCCTTGAACCAGCGGTCGAGGCGCATGCCCGCTTCATCTGCGGTGACAGTTTTCTGCTCAATAGCGGACATGTTGGATCTTTCGTCTTTCTTTGGACCTCTAGGGTCCTGACCCTAGCCCTGCCCTACTCGGGCGCTGTTTCACCCGCGTATACGCAACAATGGCGGATTAGAAAAGGGGCCGGTCATGCTGCCGCGAAGCTTCTCATCAAAAACAGCCCTGCAAACACGGCAACCAGTGACAATAAAACGGAGGCTGCAACGTAGGTCAATGCCAAGCCGGTGTCCCCACGCTCCCACAAAACCGCTGTATCAAGAGAAAACGCGGAGAAGGTGGTGAAACCGCCCAAAAGGCCGGTGGCCAAAAAGTAACGCAAGTTTTGCGCCTGCGCAGCCTCATGGCGAACAAGCCAACCGATCAACACGCCCATGGCGAGCGAGCCGACGACATTGACAGTCAGGGTACCAACCGGGAAGCCCGGCCCAAAGGCTCGTAAGGTGCCAAGTGCGACCAAATGGCGGAGGCCAGCCCCCAGTCCACCGCCCAACATGACAAGCAACAAGTGATTCATGGTGCAACTATAGCTGCATCGACAGGCTCACGCATGCCCCGGTTTTCTAACCCTTCCACTTGTTCGCCATTGTCGTGATCCGGTCCTGAATCTTGTCCAGATCGTCTGGTATTTCGGCAAGGAAAGGCCGCTCTTCTTCGAGGATTGCGTTGAAGATGTCGGTCTTGAGTTCGATGAAGCGGCCGGGTTCGATCCGGATTTCATCAGATGCAGACATGATGATCGAGATCAGGCGTTCCGCGGTGTTCAGCCGCCCCCAGACATAATCATGCTCTCGCCAACTGCGATTAAAGAACGCCCCGAAGGTGTTGAGAGCCTTGCCTTTCAGTTCAAAGCCTTCGTCCTGCAGGCCCGTTGCATCTTTGGGACTAATCCTATCCACCAGAGTTTCACCAGCCTCTGCAAAATCGTCGCTTTGCAGGCCGGGGTAAATGACCAGATCATAATAGGCAAATCCGACATAGGCTTCGATCAAGCGCTCATACCAGACACCTTTTTGAAGTCTGGTGGCGGCTTCCGACAGGAGCTGGTCTTGGGAAATGTCCAGATCCATCAGCTGCATCTGCCCGGCAATTGCATCCAGAAACCGGTCCAGACCTCGCTCTTGCTCCAGTTGATCTCCTGTCTGACAATGGGTGAGCAGATCACGGGCCGCGTCTTTCGCATTTCCATCGAACGCGCTCGCCTGCCAGCGCTCCTGAAGCAGATCGATCTGCTCATAGAATTGGCTTTTAAGCCAATCAAACTCGGCCTTTATCGCGCTGTCTTCTTCTGTGGCCGCAGGTTCCAGATAAAACCCGTTGAGCCTTCGAATGGAAAACCGCAGCCGTCGGATGCGATAGTGAACATCGAACTGCTTCAAGAAGCGGATGACATCCAGTGACGATTTAACGGTACTGCCCGATGGCATGGCTGTCAGGCGCTCAATCCGGGTAACCAACAGATTGGCCAACTCCTGATCCGCAGGGCCGCCGCGTTCGACCCCGGCCAGTTGTTTGGCCAGTTCACCCAGCTTGTCCGCAATGGCATGCAACTTCAGGGCCTGATAGTTCAGGATGGCAAACCCCGCCTGATCGTGCGCCGCCTCATTCGCCTTTTCACGGCACCGAGTGACCGTTTCCGTCGTCATGCTGCCCCAAAAGGGCAGAACCTTGCGCACGTTGGCAGACACCACCGGATCGGCAGCGGCAATCGTCCGACTAACCCAGCGGCTCCGCCGGTTGCCTTCCTCGATCTCCAACAGGTCATCACCAATCGGTTCATTTCGGGGAATGTGGGCAAGAGAGGCCAGGATTACCCGGAAAAAGCCGGGAACCTCTTCCTGTGGCCCGGTCAGTCCGCGCTCTTCCACCGGGGTTGGATCTATGTAGACAAGACGGCGGGCGACCTCCCGTGCTGCCGGACGCTGCCGTACCACCTCAATCACAGGCGCAAATGGCTTGTTCATGACCACGCTGCCATCGACAAAACAGCGGTGTTCGCCTGTGTCCCCGGCAACTTGCAGGCTTTGCGTGAGGAAGCGCTCCCGGTTCGTCCAATCGTCTCCGCGCTCGCTAAGCACCTTGTCCATTTCCTTCACCGTCGCGGGCGGAAAGGCACCCGGGAAGGAGGATGTTGCCCGTGCAGCGAACACCAGTTCTGGCGCGCTCAGGCTGTCCAACTCGCTTTCCAGCTCGCCGGAGGCTCGATGGCGGGCCTTGAAATTCAGGATGCGGCGGTGGTCCCATTCCTCGATAAACGCAGGGTCGTCAATCCGGATCTGCCGGCAATTGCCGTGATAGTCCGTAATCGTGACAAAGAGATCCAGCGTTTGGCCGTGAGGAATAAGGGTCGAACCCGGAGTCGCGCCTTCTTCCATCTTTTTGCAGGCATCCAGCATCCACCCGATATACGCTTCGCCCGAAAAGGGTGGTGTAAACCACCGGGACTGCATGAACAGGCGCAGCTTGTCGCGCGTTTCGGGCTCGGAGACTTCCTTGTTCAACTGCGAACTGATCAATCGGTCCAGCACAGGTGAAACGCCAGATTTCAGATAACGGGTCAAACCGTCCTGTGGACGGGCCAGCTCCGTTACATCGGCGTGTTTCAGCCAGAGGTCGCGATGCCCGTCCAGCGGCAAATCATGCGCAAGGGCGCGGGCGAGCATGATGCCGTTGACACCGCCCGCCGATGCGCCGGCAATTGCATCAACCACCACCCGGATCTGAATGTGCTCTCCCACGGCTGCAAGAAATCGCGCGTACGCTTTTTCGCTTGGGGATAGGACGCGGCACTTATCAGGATCAGATGAGCGACGGCCCGTTGGTGTATGGCAAGCACTGGCACGCACAAGAGACAAAACTTCCCGGCTAACCCCGTGCATATAGATGGCAAGCGAGACACCGCCATAAAACACCAGAGCCAGCCGCAGTTCGATCTCTCTCATGAGCGTGTGCCTGTCATTGCCCTTAATCCCTTAAGACGTTCCGCTGCGCTCGCGCCGCAGACGAGACCAATAGTCCAGTCGCTTGCGCAATTCCCGCTCAAAGCCTCTGTCTGGCGGATCATAGTAAGTCTGACGCCCAAGAGTTTCGGGAAAGTAATCCTGACCAGAGAACCCATCCGGCGCATCATGATCATATTGATAGCCGTCGCCATATCCTTCCGCCTTCATCAACTTGGTAGGCGCATTGAGGATGTGCTTTGGTGGTAGCAGGGAGCCACTGGATTTGGCGCTGCGCATGGCAGCCTTATAGGCCACATAGGCGCCATTCGATTTCGGTGCGCTGGCGAGATAAATCACGGCCTGCGCCAATGCCAGCTCCCCTTCCGGAGAGCCAAGCATCTGGTAGGCATCACGCGCACTGTTGGCCTGAACCAGCGCATGCGGGTCCGCCAACCCGATGTCTTCCACCGCCATGCGGATCAGGCGTCGGGCGAGATACATCGGGTCCTCGCCCCCGTCTAACATCCGGCAAAACCAGTAAAGCGATGCGTCCGGGTCTGAACCACGGACGGATTTATGAAGAGCCGAGATCAGATTGTAGTGCCCGTCCTGCCCCTTGTCATAGATCGGGGCACGGCGCTGCACGATGCCCTGCAGACGCTCGGCATCAAACACCTCATCCTCATCTGCTGCCCGCCACACATCTTCAGCCAGTGTGAGCGCTGACCGCCCGTCCCCATCTGCCATGCGAATGAGCACACCTCGCGCCTCATCGTCCAACGGCAAGGGTTTGCCCTCTTCTTCCTCGGCCCGCGTCAACAGCTTTCCGATCGCCTCAATGTTCAGCGAATGAAAGGTCATGACGTGGGAACGGGAGAGAACAGCGGCATTCAGCTCAAAAGACGGATTTTCCGTGGTTGCACCAACAAGCGTGATGGTACCGTCTTCCATAACGGGCAGAAAACTGTCCTGCTGGGCGCGATTGAAGCGGTGGATCTCGTCCACGAACAAAAGTGTGCCACGCCCGCCCATGCGGCGAGCACGGGCTGTTTCAAACACCTTCTTCAGATCCGCCACGCCGGAAAAGATCGCGGAAATCTGTTCAAAGGCGAGATCAGTTTCATCCGCCAGAAGCCGCGCGATTGTGGTCTTGCCAGTTCCCGGCGGCCCCCAGAAGATCAGCGAACCCAGACTGCGCGTCTTGAGCATACGCGACAGTGTTCCGTCTGGCCCGAGCAGATGGTCCTGACCGACAACATCTTCCAGCTTCTGTGGCCGCAGGCAATCGGCCAAGGGGCGATTGACGTCCTTGTCCAGACCAGATGCGGCAAACAGATCTGACATCGCCCCTGCCCTTTTACTAGCCTCTCAGCCGAATGCGCTGAACCTGATCACCGCGTTCGATTTCAAGGTCCCAGACCCGAACATCGCGGCGAGTTTCCCGTTCCAATCGTTCGGTGCTGTCGATCTGCCGACCGTTGACGCTGCGCACGATGTCACCAACTCGCAGCCCAACGCGGCGGGCCGTTCCCCGTGGATCGACCGCAGTAATGACAACCCCTTCATAGTCGCCCTCAATGCGCAGCTCTTCGGCCACGGCGGGCGACAGGTTCATCACGGTCACACCTTCAAAGGGCGAAAATTCATCGAGAAACCGCTCATCGCGAGGGACGGTTTCAGGTGCTGGCTCCAGCCGAACATCAATGATGGTTTCGCCGCCGGAGCGCAGAACCGTGAAGTTGGAGACCTCGCCGAGCGGCTTGGTTGCGAAGCGATAGCCAAAACTGTCCGGATCAATAACTTCCTTGCCATCGATGGCCACCACAAGGTCACTCACGCGCAGACCCGCTGTCCGTGCCGGGGAGCCTTCAAAGACGTTGGTGACGAGGACGCCGCGTGGACGATCCAGTCCCAAGGCTTCCGAGATTTCAGCGCTGACCGTTTGGACCGTTGCGCCAAGCCAGGGACGGCGAACCATATCACCCTGCCCGGCAGCTGATGCCACGAAGCGCGCCATATGGGCCGGGATGGCAAAGCCGATGCCGTTGGAGCCGCCAGAGCGTGAAAAGATCGCTGTGTTGATGCCAACCAGCCGACCATGCATATCCACCAAGGCCCCGCCGGAATTGCCGGGGTTGATGGCTGCATCGGTCTGAATGAAGAACTGATAATCCGTCACGCCAACCTGCGTGCGCGCCAAGGCCGACACAATGCCCTGAGTCACGGTTTGACCGACCCCGAACGGATTGCCGATGGCAAGAACGATATCGCCGACTTCCAGACTATCCGCTTCGGCGAAGGGGACAGAGTCAAACGGGCCATCTGCTTTGATCTTCAAAACGGCGAGATCCGTGCGCTCGTCCTTGAGAATAATTTCAGCATCAAACTCACGCCGGTCATTCAGGGCGACACGAACTTCATCCGCATCCTTGATGACATGGTGATTGGTAATCACCGTCCCATCTTCGGAGATGATTACACCAGAGCCAAGGGACGACTGCACCCGCTCTCTTGGACGTGAGAGGTTTCCACCCGGCTCACCAAAGAACCTTTTAAAGAACGGATCGTCGAAAAAGGGAGACACCCTGCGCTGTTGCACCACGCGCCGACTTGCATAGACATTGACCACCGCCGGGCCGACGTCCCTCACGATGGGTGCGAAGGAGAGTTTCATTTCTGCAGCGGAGGTTGGAACCTGCCGCGCACCATCCTGCGCGTTTGCCCCCTGAAAGACAGTGCCAACTGCAAGGGCGAATACCGCTGTCAGTTTGATGAGCTTGCGCCCTGCCCCGAGTGTCATTCCCGTCTCCCAAGCCATTTTCGGCGAATCTCCTTTGAAAGAACCATCACCTTGGCAGATAGGGAGTTTTGCGCGCAAACACAATCAATCGCTGGTGAACAGTCCGTGGGTTACGAAGGATTTCTGACAAACCTCTACCGGAAAGCTCAACGCTCTACAGCCTCACACTCTCTTCACGGCGTATTCCCGCTCGGCTCACGCCCGGCCCGGTAAAATTACATTGCAAATATTTGCATCTCATAATGGAGAACCGGAGGGTGTCATGCGCAAATTTGGAGTGTTTTGTCTTTTGTCCCTGATGTCAGTTGGTCTGGCAGAAGCAGCTTGTGAGGACAGTCAGGTATTTGTCGTCGATAGCGGCAAAGCCTACAGCACGAGTGATCGAGGCGCGTCCGCCAACTCACCTGTTCAGTGCTTTGCAGCCCGGAGCGACGAGTACATCGTTGAAAGCTCGATTTCTATGAAGAAACGAAATGGCGCAGGTCACAAGCAAGAGTGCCGAACCTCGGGAAATCGCGAATATATCAACATCTCAACCAAAGATGTGAACGGTAACCAGATCGAATTCAGAGGCGTGAAGAAGTTCTGCATGTATGCCCACGCCGAAACCGGAAGCGGTGTATCCAAGATCACCAGCACAGCATGGATCAAGTGCAACGTGTCGTATCGAAGCTGCGAGATGAATTGATTGCGCAAAGCGTAACCATTCATTCAGGCGAACCAGAACAAAAAAGGGCGGACCGATGTGGTCCGCCCTTTTCATGTCAAATCCTGAACCAGTGCTTATGCAGCTGCTTCAGCGGATTCTTGTGCTTCAGCGCGTGCGCGGTCTTCTGCGCCGCGTGCTTCCGGATCACGGTCGACCAGCTCGATGACAGCCATCGGTGCGTTGTCGCCATAACGGAAGCCAGCTTTCAGAACACGGCTGTAACCGCCGTTGCGTTCCTTGTAGCGCTCGCCGAGTGTGTCAAACAGCTTCTTGACCATGGCTGCATCGCGGACTTGCGAAATAGCCTGACGGCGTGCGTGAAGATCACCGCGCTTGCCCAATGTGATGAGCTTGTCGATGATCGGCTTCATTTCTTTAGCCTTTGGCAGGGTCGTCACGATTTGCTCGTGCTTGATCAGCGACGCTGCCATGTTCGCGAACATAGCCTTACGGTGGCTAGATGTCCGGTTGAGCTTACGGCCGGATTTCCCGTGGCGCATAGCCCTCTCCTTTGTCTATCAGGCAGTCTGCTGGTCTCTCGCCAAGCACTTGCCCGGTTGCTCCGTTAGGGACGCGTGCGCCCCTTAATACTGATGATCTTCGTAGCGCTTGGCGAGGTCATCGATGTTCTCAGGCGGCCAGTTGGCGACTTCCATGCCGAGATGGAGCCCCATCTGGGCGAGAACTTCCTTGATCTCGTTAAGCGACTTGCGGCCAAAGTTCGGCGTGCGCAGCATTTCCGCTTCGGTCTTCTGAATGAGATCGCCAATATACACGATATTGTCGTTCTTCAGACAGTTTGCAGAACGGACGGACAGCTCCAGCTCGTCGACCTTTTTGAGAAGCGCAGGGTTGAAAGCCAGTTCCGGGACAGTGTCCTCAGCGACTTCGCGCTGCGGCTCTTCAAAGTTGACGAAGATGGACAGCTGATCCTGAAGAATGCGTGCTGCGAAAGCAACCGCATCATCCGGCTTGACTGATCCATCGGTTTCAACGGTCAAAGTCAGTTTGTCGTAATCGAGAACCTGACCTTCACGGGTGTTTTCAACCTTGTAGGAGACCTTCTTGACCGGGGAGTACAAGCTGTCGACCGGGATCAGGCCAATTGGCGCATCTTCCGGACGGTTCCGGTCGGATGCAACATAGCCCTTGCCAGTGTTGACAGTGAACTCCATGCGAATTTCTGCGCCCTCATCAAGAGTACACAAAACCAGCTCCGGGTTCAGAACTTCAACATCTCCAACAGTCTGGATGTCACCAGCTGTAACAACACCAGGTCCCTGCTTGCGCACAACCATGCGCTTGGGGCCCTCACCTTCCATGCGGATGGCGATTTCCTTGATGTTGAGAACGATGTCCGTCACGTCTTCACGCACGCCCGGAATGGACGAGAACTCGTGAAGAACGCCGTCGATCTGCACAGCAGTTACTGCAGCGCCCTGGAGAGACGACAGCAGAATGCGGCGCAAGGCATTGCCAAGCGTCAGACCATAGCCACGCTCAAGCGGTTCAGCCACAACTGTGGCCAAGAAGCGCGGGTCATCGCCCGGTTTTACTTCCAGCTTGGTCGGCTTGATCAGTTCTTGCCAGTTCTTTTGAATTGTCACGTATATGTCCCTTCGGCTATCCCGCCTGAATGCACACGTTCCAGGCTATTCTTTGCCACTGGAGAAACAGTTGCCCAAAGCCAGCAGGCCTTAGACGCGACGACGCTTGCGCGGACGGCAGCCGTTGTGCGGGATCGGCGTCACGTCACGGATGGACGTGATGAGGAAACCGGCAGCCTGAAGAGCGCGCAGCGCAGATTCACGACCTGAACCAGGACCACGAACTTCAACTTCGAGCGTACGCATGCCGTGATCAGCTGCTTTCTTTGCAGCGTCTTCAGCAGCAACCTGAGCTGCGTACGGAGTGGACTTACGAGAGCCCTTGAAGCCCAGAGCACCAGCGGATGACCAGGAAATCGCATTTCCCTGTGCATCAGTGATGGTGATCATGGTGTTGTTGAATGTAGAGTTCACATGCGCAACGCCGGAGGAAATGTTTTTCCGCTCGCGGCGACGGACGCGCGTTGTGTCTTTTGCCATTTGAATTCCTTACTTTGATCTCTTCACTGCCGTAGTGCCGGCAGCTCCACCGCCAATCGGGGCAAATTACTTCTTCTTACCTGCGATCGGCTTCGCCGGACCCTTACGGGTACGTGCGTTTGTGTGCGTCCGCTGACCACGAACCGGAAGGCCGCGGCGGTGACGCAGACCACGGTAGCAACCGAGGTCCATCAGACGCTTGATGTTCATGGCTGTGTCACGACGAAGGTCACCTTCCACGATGTAATCGCGGTCAATGGTTTCGCGGATAGACAGAACTTCAGCGTCGGAAAGCTCGTTCACACGGCGAGCAGCGTCGATGTTGTTCTTTTCGACGATTTCCTGGGCGAATTTCGCGCCAATGCCGTGGATGTACTGAAGCGCAATGATGACGCGCTTGTTTGTCGGGATGTTAACGCCAGCAATACGTGCCACGTTGGTCTCCATTTCATGCAGCCCAAAGGCTGCGGCCATTGTTATACCCGCGTCCGGTGGAGTCCGGCCCTTGCGGATGATTATTTGCGGCCGTATTCAAGCACGCAAAACACCGTCCTCATGATTCACATGAGAGCGGCGCAAACCTTTTTAAGGATTGATGGCGTCGTTTACCGAAAGTCAAAGGTTTCGTCAAGACGAAAAAGCGCGCCAAATGGCGCGCTTTCCAGAGCTTCCACATAGCATCCTGTAGGGTCAGGCCGCCTGTGTTTTCTTAAGAACGGCATCAATGCTGCCTGCAACATCGTCGATGGATTGCATGCCATCAACAACGGTCAGCAAACCGGCCTTCTCGTAGTATGGAATAACCACAGCTGTGTCGCGGTTATAGGCCTCAAGACGGTCCTTGAAGACCTCTGGATCGTCGTCCTTACGGACCGGCTGACCAGCGGCCTTGGCTTCTTCTGCACGGTTGACGATCCGGTCGACCAGTTTTGTCTGATCAACGCGAAGCTCAACCACGGCATCAAGCTCAAGACCATTGTCCTTGAGCATGTCCGCGAGAGCGTCTGCCTGGGCAATCGTCCGCGGGAACCCATCCAGAATGAAGCCGTTCTTGGCGTCTTCTTCGTTGATGCGGTCGCGGATGATGCCAACAACGATCTCGTCGGAAACGAGCCCACCGGCATCCATCACAGCCTTGGCCTGAAGCCCGATTGGTGTCTCCGCTGCGACAGCAGCGCGCAACATGTCGCCGGTCGAAAGTTGCGGAATGTTGTAATTCGCAACCAAACGAGCTGCCTGAGTGCCTTTACCTGCACCCGGCGGTCCCACCAAAATCAGCCTCATTTACGCTTCCCCCTCAGTTTTGCTTTCTTCACCAGTCCCTCATACTGGTGCGCGAGCAGATGACCCTGGATCTGAGAAACGGTATCCATTGTCACACTGACGACGATCAGCAATGAGGTTCCACCGAAATAGAACGGTACGCCCGTCGCCGAAATGAGGAATTCGGGTAATAGACAGACGAGGGTTATGTATATGGCCCCAACGACGGTAACGCGAGTCAGCACATAGTCGATGTACTGCGCGGTACGCTCGCCCGGACGAATACCCGGAATGAAACCGCCATGTTTCTTCAGGTTATCAGCAGTGTCCGTCGGATTGAAGACGATCGCTGTGTAGAAGAAACAGAAGAAGATGATCATCACCGCATAGAAGACCATATAGAGCGGCTGGCCATGACCAAGCAGCGCTGTGATGGTCGTCAGCCACTCGTTGCCTCCACCTGAGTTGAAGCCCGAAATCGTAGCCGGGACCAACAGAAGCGATGACGCAAAGATCGGCGGAATAACACCAGCAGTGTTGAGCTTCAGCGGAAGGAATGAGGTGTTGCCCTCAAACATCCGGTTGCCCATCTGACGCTTCGGATACTGGATCAAAAGACGGCGCTGTGCGCGCTCCATGAACACGATAAACGCGATCACGACAACGGCCAGAATGATGATTCCGAGAATGATCCACGTTGCCAAGGCGCCCTGACGGCCAAGCTCAAGCGTCGAAACGACGGCTGTTGGAAGTCCGGCCACGATGCCTGCAAAGATGATCAGGGAAATACCGTTACCAATGCCGCGAGACGTGATCTGCTCACCGAGCCACATCAAGAACATCGTGCCACCTACAAGGGTGATCACTGTGGACGCCCGGAAGAACCAGCCCGGATCGGTCACGACATTCGCCGCACCTTCCAAACCAACGGCAATGCCGTAAGCTTGAAGCGCAGCCAGAACGACTGTTCCGTAGCGGGTGTACTGGTTGATGACTTTCCGGCCCTGCTCGCCGTCTTTTTTCATTTGCTCAAGCGTCGGAACAACCGTCGTCATCAGCTGCATGATAATCGAGGCGGAAATATAAGGCATAATGCCAAGCGCAAAAATGGCCATGCGCTCAACTGCGCCACCGGCAAACATGTTGAACATGCCGATGATGCCGGATTGCGCCTGGTTGAACGCTTGCCCGAATGCTTCCGGATTGATGCCGGGCAGCGGAATGTATGTGCCCAGTCGATAAACCAAAAGCGCCCCCAGTGTGAACCAGATGCGCTTTTTGAGTTCTTCAGCCTTGGCGAAAGCTGAGAAATTTAAATTTGACGCCAGTTGCTCGGCGGCGGATGCCATGCCCTACTCCGGTCAGTTACTTACCGACAAATGGGAAAAGCCCAGGCCTATTCGGCCTGAGCTCCCTGAACGACTACTTTGCCGCCCGCTTTTTCAACCGCTTCAATGGCAGCTTTGGAAGCGCCAGCGATTTCAAAGGTGACAGCTGCTTTCAGCTCGCCATCACCCAGCAGACGTACGCCGTCACGAACGCGCTTGACTACACCAGCAGCCTTGAGTGCTTCAACAGTGACTGCAGCTTTTGCATCAAGCTTGCCTGCGTCGATAGCCTGCTGAACGCGGCCCAAAGACACCACGTTGAAGTCCTTGGCAAAGATGTTGGTAAAACCACGCTTCGGCAGACGCCGGTGCAGTGGCATTTGACCGCCTTCAAAGCCCTTGATCGCTACGCCGGAACGGGACTTTTGACCCTTGACGCCACGACCGCCGGTTTTGCCCTTGCCAGAGCCGATACCGCGTCCAACGCGGGTCCGCTCCTTTACGGCACCGGGATTGTCCCGAAGTTCGTTGAGCTTCATTATACTATCTCCCGATCCCGCTTACGCGTTGTCTTCAACGACGCGAACGAGATGCTGGACCTTTCTGATCATGCCGCGCACTTCCGGTGTATCCTTCAGTGTCGAGCGACGGTGCATCTTGTTCAGACCCAGACCGATGAGCGTTGCGCGCTGGTCTTGCGGACGGCGCAGCGGGCTCCCGATCTGTTCGACCGTTACGGTCTTTTCGGTGTTCGCCATGGAACTAACCCTCGTTCAAGTGGGCCCTGAGCCCGCCGAGATCAAGCCTCGGCGGCTGCAGGAGCTGCCTCATCGTTATTGTCCCGGCGGCGCGACTGGATCACAGAGACCTTCAGGCCACGACGAGCTGCGACGGAGCGCGGGCTGTCTTCCTTGGTCAATGCTGCAAAAGTTGCACGCACCATGTTGTAGGGGTTTGAAGTCCCCAGCGACTTGGCAACAACGTCCTGAACACCAAGTGTTTCAAATACAGCACGCATCGGGCCACCAGCAATGATACCAGTACCTGGAGGTGCGGAACGCAGGATCACCTTGCCTGCACCGTGACGGCCTTCCACATCGTGGTGAAGGGTCCGACCTTCACGAAGCGGTACGCGGATCATGGTGCGCTTGGCAGCTTCAGTTGCCTTGCGGATTGCTTCCGGCACTTCGCGTGCCTTGCCGTGTCCAAAGCCAACGCGGCCCTTTTGATCACCTACGACCACCAGAGCGGCAAAGCCGAAGCGACGGCCACCCTTGACCACCTTGGCAACGCGGTTGATGTGGACCAGCTTGTCGACGAATTCGCTGTCGCGCTCGTCGCGCTCGCGATTGTCTTGTCTCGCCATGTTATAAGTCTTCCGTTCTTAAGAGCGCCAACGGGCGCTGGTCAGAAATCAAGTCCACCTTCGCGGGCCGCATCTGCAAGCGCTTTAACACGCCCGTGATACTGGTACCCACCCCGGTCGAACACGACCTGCTTGATGCCAGCGGCAGAAGCGCGCTCGGCGACAAGCTTGCCGACAGCTGCAGCAGCAGCGGTGTCGGCGCCCGTTTTCAGGTTGCCCTTGACATCCTTCTCGATGGTCGAAGCCGAAACGAGAGTATGTCCCTTCGCATCGTCGATGATCTGGGCGTAGATCTGCTTCGACGAGCGGAATACCGAAAGACGCGGGCGATCGCCGGCTGTCTTTCTGATGGAACGGCGCACGCGATCGCGGCGGCGTTCGAAAGCATTTTTGCTGTTCGCCATGATCCTGCTCCGTTACTTCTTCTTGCCTTCTTTGCGGACGATGAATTCGCCAGCATAGCGTACACCCTTGCCCTTATAAGGCTCAGGCGGACGGAATTCGCGGATTTCCGCTGCAACCTGACCGACAGTTTGCTTGTCGATCCCCGAGACAACAATCTCGGTCGGCTTCGGACATTTCACTTCGATCCCCTCCGGGACGTCGTAAATAACGTCATGCGAGAAACCCAGCGCAAGTTGAAGGTTCTTGCCCTGCATTTGGGCACGGTAACCGACACCTGTCATCTCCAGCTTCTTCTCAAAGCCTTCGCTAACACCCGTGACGATGTTCTGGACCATAGTCCGGCTCATACCCCAAAGGGAACGTGCCGTCTTGGAGTTACCACGTGGATCAACCTTGATCCCGTCGTCCGTCATTTCGGCCAGCACCTGATCGCTGAGCACGAAGGAGAGTTCCCCCTTCGGGCCCTTGACCGCAATGGTCTGACCGTTGATCGTTGCCGTTACCCCGCTTGGCACGGGGACTGGCTTTTTGCCAATACGAGACATCTGACCAACCTTGTCGTTGTCTTAAAGACGAGTCTACCGCATCAGAAGACGCGGCAGAGAACCTCGCCACCTACATTTTCATCGCGCGCTTGGTGGTCACTCATGACACCGCGTGGAGTCGACAGAATCGACACACCCAGGCCATTAGAGACGTGCGGGATGTTCTTTACCGAAGAGTACACGCGACGACCCGGCTTTGAGACCCGCTCGATCGTGCGGATAACCGGCTCACCGTCGAAATACTTCAGTTCGATTTCCAACTCGGACTTACCGCCCTCGTAGTCAACCGTGGTGAAGCCACGGATGTATCCTTCTTTTACGAGCACTTCAAGTACGTGTGCGCGTAATTTGGAATTTGGTGAACTAACCTTGCCCTTGCGACGCAGTTGCGCGTTGCGGATCCGGGTCAGCATATCCCCCAACGGATCAGAAATTGCCATGGGAGTTTCTCCTTACCAGCTCGACTTGACCAGGCCGGGGATCTTACCCAGGGAGCCCAGTTCACGAAGCGCAATACGCGACATCTTCAGCTTGCGGTAGAAACCGCGCGGACGACCGGAGACTTCGCAACGGTTGCGAACTCGGTTCGGTGCGGAATTCCGCGGTAGTTTTGCAAGCTTGAGGCGTGCATTGAACCGCTCTTCCAGACTCAGGCTTTCGTCTTTGGCCTGTGCCTTCAGAGTGGCGCGCTTCTCAGCGTATTTCTTGACGAGCTTCTTACGACGCTCATTCTTTTCGACCGCGCTCTTCTTCGCCATCGTCGTTCCCTTCCTTGCCCGTTACTTCGTGAACGGGAAGTTGAACGCGCGGAGCAATTCGCGCGCTTCGTCGTCGTTTGCAGCGGTGGTGCAGACAATCACGTCCATGCCCCAGATCTGGTCGACCTTGTCGTACTCGATCTCTGGAAACACGATGTGTTCCTTGATGCCCATCGCATAGTTGCCGCGACCGTCGAAGCTCTTCGGGTTCAGACCCCGGAAGTCACGAACGCGCGGAAGCGCGATGGTGATCAAACGGTCCATGAATTCAAACATCTGCTGGCGGCGCAGGGTCACCTTGGAACCAAGCGGCATGCCTTCACGAACCTTAAAGGTCGCGATGGATTTCTTTGCCTTGGTTACAACCGGCTTCTGACCAGCAATCAGGGCAAGATCGGCAGCCGCAGTACGGGCCTTCTTGGAATCCCCAACGGCTTCACCAACGCCGATGTTCAAAACAATCTTGTCCAACTTAGGAACCATCATCGGGTTCTTGTAGTCGAACTTTTCCTGAAGTTGCTTGCGAACAACTTCTTCGTAATGCGTCTTAAGACGCGGTACGTAGGTCTCAGCCATCGATCAGGTCTCCCGAACGCTTGGCCACACGGACCTTGGAGCCGTCTTCCTTGACCTGGAAGCCAACACGAGTTGCTTTCCCGTCTTTCGGATCAGCAACCGACAGGTTGGACAGGTGGATCGGAGCTTCCTTGGAAACGATCCCGCCTTCCTGGGTCTGGGTCTGCTTCTGGTGGCGGCGAACGAGGTTCACGCCACGGACAAGCGCCTTGTTATCGGCAGGCAGCAGCTGGATGACTTCGCCGGACTTGCCCTTGTCACGTCCGGTGAGTACGACAACTGTGTCGCCTTTTTTAATTTTCGCAGCCATCAGAGCACCTCCGGCGCGAGTGAAATGATTTTCATGTGGTTCTTTGCACGGAGTTCGCGCGGCACTGGCCCGAAGATACGGGTGCCGACTGGCTCCTTGTTGTTGTTGACCAGCACGGCCGCATTGCGGTCGAACCGGATCACGCTGCCATCGGGACGGCGGATATCCTTTGCCGTGCGCACGACAACAGCCTTCATCACATCGCCCTTTTTAACACGGCCCCGCGGGATTGCCTCTTTCACGGAGACGACGATGATGTCGCCTACCTGGGCATATTTCCGCTTGGAGCCGCCGAGCACTTTGATGCACATGACACGACGAGCGCCGGAGTTATCCGCGACGTCGAGGTTTGTTTGCATCTGAATCATGACTGGCTGCCTTGTTCTTCTATCGGCGCACCTGCCACGGGCGCCTGATGCTCACCTAGTGGGCTGTGGTCAGCTTGCGACCACAGTCCAACGTTTGTTTTTCGAAACCGGCGCACATTCTTCGATTTGAACAGAATCGCCGATTTTATGTGTATTTGCTTCGTCGTGTGCCCGGTACTTCTTGGACCGGCGAACGGTCTTTTTCAGAAGCGGATGGGTGAAACGACGTTCAACCTTGACGGTAACCGTCTTGTCGTTTGCGTCGCCGACAACGGTGCCCTGCAGAATACGCTTTGGCATTGCCGTCTCCTTACGCGCTAGCCGCCACGCGCTTTTCGCGCATGATCGTTTCGATCCGGGCGATGTCGCGGCGGATTTGCCGGACGCGCCCAGTGTTTTCAAGCTGACCCGTGGCCTTCTGAAAGCGCAGGTTGAACTGCTCTTTCTTCAGACCCTCAAGCTCAGTGCGGAGCTCGTCGAGGGTTTTAGCCCTTACATCACTCGCCTTCATGGCCTTGACTCCTTGACTGCCTTAGTCGGCGATCCGCTGGACGAACCGGCACTTGATCGGCAGTTTGGCGGCAGCAAGACGCATAGCTTCGCGAGCAACGTCTTCCGGCACACCGTCGATTTCGAACATGATCCGGCCCGGCTTGACTCGGCAAGCCCAGTAGTCCGGAGAACCCTTACCTTTACCCATGCGGACTTCAGCCGGCTTTGAAGAAACCGGGAGGTCCGGGAAGATCCGGATCCATACGCGACCCGCACGCTTCATATGGCGGGTCATGGCACGGCGGGCCGCTTCGATCTGACGCGCGGTAACGCGCTCTGGCTCAACAGCCTTCAGACCGAAAGCGCCGAAGTTGAGGTCTGTGCCTCCCTTCGACAAACCGTGGATGCGGCCCTTGTGCTGCTTGCGGAACTTTGTGCGCTTCGGTTGCAGCATCGTTCTTCTCTCGTCTTTCGTGTTTAACGAGCGGCAGGCAGCTTAAATTAAGCTGCGCGCTCGCGGCCCCGATCCCGGCGTCCGCCGCGATCACCCTGGTTATTTTCCGAGCCCTGGGTCGCGCGGCGTTCAGACGCCATCGGATCGTGCTCGAGAATTTCACCCTTGAAGATCCAGACCTTCACACCGCACACGCCGTAAGCCGTGTGAGCGGATGCAACACCGTAATCGATGTCAGCGCGAAGTGTGTGGAGCGGCACGCGACCTTCACGGTACCATTCGATACGCGCGATTTCCGCGCCACCGAGACGGCCACCACAGGTGATCTTGATGCCTTGTGCGCCAAGGCGCATAGCCGACTGAACGGACCGCTTCATGGCACGACGGAATGCAACACGGCGTTCCAGCTGCTGGGCGATCGAAGCCGCAACGAGAGTTGCGTCAACTTCAGGCTTGCGCACTTCAACGATGTTGATGTGCACTTCGGACTTTGTGATGTCAGCGATCTTCTTGCGAAGACGCTCGATGTCAGCACCCTTTTTGCCGATCACAACACCCGGGCGACCGGAGTGAATGGTGACACGAGCTTTTTTGTGCGGACGTTCGATGACGATCTTGGAAACAGCAGCCTGCTTCAGTTCGTTCATCAGGAATTCGCGGATCCGGAAATCTTCGTGGAGAAGATCGCCATATTCACCCTTCGGTGCGAACCAGCGAGAATCCCAGGTACGGTTAATCCCGAGGCGCATGCCGATCGGGTTTACTTTATGTCCCATCAGGCACTCTCCTCGACTTCACGGACGACGATGGTCAAGTTCGAGAAAGGCTTCTCGATCCGGCCAACGCGACCACGTGCACGAGCCTGGAAACGCTTGATGACAAATGCCTTGCCAACATGAGCTTCGGCAACCATCAGGTTGTCGATGTCCAGATCGTGGTTGTTTTCCGCATTCGCAATCGCGGACATCAAGGTTTTCTTGACGTCTTGCGCAATACGCTTGCGAGAGAAGGTCAGGTCGGCAATCGCGCTGCCAACCTTTTTACCGCGGATCGAAGCCGCAACGAGATTCAGCTTGCGCGGAGATACGCGCAGCATGCGGGTCATTGCCCGGGCCTCGTTGTCAGCGAGCGTCCGCTCACGCTTCGGCTTGCCCATCGTTACTTCCTCTTAGCCTTTTTGTCGGCGCCGTGTCCGTAGTAGGTACGAGACGGAGAAAATTCACCGAACTTGTGACCAATCATTTCTTCAGACACCAGTACCGGGACATGCTTTTGGCCGTTGTAAACGCCAAATGTCAGTCCAACAAACTGAGGCAAGATCGTTGAGCGGCGGCTCCAGGTCTTGATGACCTCGTTGCGGCCGGACTCGCGAATCTTGTCCGCTTTTTTCAGAAGGTAACCGTCTACAAACGGACCTTTCCAGACAGAACGTGCCACGATCTTGTCCTTTACTTCTTACGCGCGTGGCGGCTGCGGACGATATATTTATCAGTCTGCTTGTTACGCCGTGTGCGCTTGCCTTTTGTCGGTTTACCCCAAGGAGTAACCGGATGACGGCCGCCGGAGGTACGTCCCTCACCACCACCGTGCGGGTGGTCGATCGGGTTCATAGCAACACCGCGGGTGTGCGGGCGAATGCCCAACCAACGGGAGCGACCCGCCTTGCCGAGATTGATGTTGGAGTGATCCGGGTTGGACACGGCACCAACTGTTGCCATGCATGTTCCCAGAACCCGGCGCTGTTCACCGGACATCAGACGCAGGGTTGTGTAACCCTGGTCACGGCCAACGACCTGAACGAATGCACCAGCGGAGCGAGCGATCTGAGCGCCCTTGCCAGGCTTCATTTCGATGTTGTGCACAATTGTGCCAACCGGAATGGAAGCAAGCGGCATAGCGTTGCCCGGCTTTACGTCAACTGACTGACCGGAGATAACGTTGTCTCCAGCTGCCAGACGCTGCGGCGCCAGGATGTAGCTCAGCTCACCATCCTCATAGCGGATCAACGCGATGAAGGCTGTGCGGTTCGGGTCATATTCCAGACGCTCTACAGTTGCCGGCACGTCGAACTTACGACGCTTGAAATCTACCAGACGATAAGAACGCTTGTGACCACCACCACGGTTAGGTGATGTCAGGCGGCCAGTGTTGTTGCGGCCACCTTTTTTGGACAGACCTTCGGTCAAAGTCTTGACCGGCTTGCCCTTGTGGAGGTCGGACCGATCAACTTGAACCAGTTGGCGGCGGCCCGGCGACGTGGGATTGAATGTCTTAAGTGCCATTTTCTTCTGTCCCCCGCCTTAAAGCCCGGTGGTCACGTCGATGGCTTGCCCTTCGGCGAGCGTCACGACGGCCTTTTTGAAGTCGGACTGACGGCCAAGACGACCGCGGAACCGCTTCACCTTGCCCTTGCGGACCAGAGTGTTTACGGCCGTGACCTTGACGCCGAACAACGCTTCGACAGCAGCCTTGATTTCAGGCTTGGTCGCGTCGTTGGCTACCTTGAAGACAACCTTGTTCTCTTCAGAAGCCAAGGTCGCCTTTTCGGTGATCACCGGGCCGACGATTTTGTCGTAGTGAGGAAGATTGCTCATTTAAAGCGCTCCTCAAGTGCGGACACCGCTGCCTTGGTCAACACCAGTGTGTTGGCCTGCATGATGTCGTAAACGTTGATGCCCTGAACCGGCAGAACGTCCACATGCGGGATGTTCCGTAAAGCAAGAGCAAAGTTGGCATCAACCTCAGCGCCATCGATGATGAGCGCGCTGGTCAGGCCAGCTTTCGCAAGCTGCTCCTTCAGAGCCTTTGTCTTTGCTTCAGCTGCCTTGGCATCTTCAACAACGATCAGGCTGTCGGCTTTCGCCTTTGCAGACAAAACGTGCTTCAGACCGAGCACACGTACCTTCTTGGGAAGATCGTGGCTGTGATCGCGAACGATCGGGCCGAAAGCCTTACCGCCGCCGCGGAATTGCGGAGCCTTGCGGTTGCCGTGACGAGCGCCGCCGGAGCCTTTTTGGCGAACGAATTTCTTCGTTGTGCCAGAAACTTCGGAACGCTGAAGCGTCTTGTGGGTACCGGCCTGGCGCTTGGCGAGCTGCCAACGCACCACGCGGTGGATCAGATCGGTGCGCGGCTCGAGACCAAAGATCTCATCCGACACCGTGATCGAACCGGCCGCCCCGCCTTCCAGGGTCTTGACCTGAAGTTCCATCACTCACTCTCCTTCCCGGCTGCTTCAGCACCAACTGCAGCGCCTTCAGGCGCACGGAACGCACCCGGTGTTGGCACACCTTCAGGAAGCGCCTTCTTGATCGCGTCGCGAACCAAAATCCAGCCACCCTTGGCGCCCGGAACGGAACCTTCAACCATGATCAAGCCACGCTCAACATCCGTACGCACAACTTTCAAGTTCTGCGTGGTCACGCGGGCATCACCCATATGACCGGCCATTTTCTTGCCCTTGAAGACGCGGCCCGGATCCTGACACTGACCGGTCGAACCGTGTGAACGGTGCGAGATCGAGTTACCGTGTGATGCGCGGCCACCACCGAAGTTGTGACGCTTCATAACACCGGCAAAACCCTTACCGATCGAAGTGCCTGTGACGTCGACGAACTGACCTTCAACGTAGTGGTCAGCGGTGATTTCCGCGCCTACGTCGATCATGTTGTCGGCCGACACGCGGAACTCGGCGAGTTTGCGCTTGGGCTCCACCTTGGCAACAGCGTAGTGACCACGCATCGCCTTAGGCGTATTCTTTACTTTTGCCAGACCGACGCCGACTTGCAGCGCAGTGTAGCCGTTCTTTTCTTCAGTCCGGTGGGCAACCACCTGACACTTTTCCAGCCGCAGAACTGTGACCGGAACATGTGCACCCGCATCGTTATAGATACGAGTCATGCCCACCTTCTGAGCGATCACTCCAGAACGCATTGACGTGTCCCCTTCGATCCGCCTCAGAGCTTGATCTCGACGTCCACACCAGCGGCCAGATCGAGCTTCATAAGAGCGTCAACCGTCTGGGGTGTCGGATCAACGATGTCGAGCAAGCGCTTATGTGTACGCATCTCGAACTGATCGCGGCTTTTCTTATCGATATGCGGTCCGCGAAGTACTGTGTACTTCTCGATCCGCGTCGGCAGTGGTACGGGACCCCGTACCTGTGCACCGGTCCGCTTGGCCGTATTCACGATCTCCTTGGTGGAGGCGTCGAGAATACGGTGGTCAAATGCCTTAAGTCGGATCCGGATATTCTGACCGTTCATTTCAGATTTCCCGAGGTAATCGGCGGGCCCACCGCCTTAGTTTCAATTAAACCGGAGCAGGCCCTACCGGCGATTATTCAGTGATGGAAGCGACGACGCCCGCGCCGACGGTCCGGCCACCTTCGCGGATCGCGAAGCGCAGACCATCTTCCATGGCGATCGGAACGATCAGCTCAACGTCAACAGAGACGTTGTC